>Ga0272441_10003336_pt1 | contig 30625 bp, 30 predicted proteins | sample SSMProp6N_FD_193582 | JGI IMG/M metagenome (GOLD analysis project Ga0272441, IMG submission 193582) | Marine sediment archaeal communities from Little Sippewissett salt marsh, Falmouth, MA, United States - SSM-Prop-6N | ecosystem: Environmental > Aquatic > Marine > Wetlands > Sediment ... | reverse complement strand
GGGCATTACATGTGGACACCTAGGAGAGAATCTACATCCCGTGGGAGGATTTATATAGTCCGGTAGTCTTCCGCTGATCCCCTCTGGGATGCCTCCGCCTGTAAGTTTAGGGACCGAGTTAATCAAACCCCTTGTGTAGGGATGCAATGGATCTGAAAATAGATCTTCCTTTTTTGCATCCTCTATAATGTTACCTGCGTACATCACCGCAACTCTATCAACCAGCCCCTTTACCGCGCCTAAGGCGTGACTAATAAGAATTACAGACGTACCCTTTTCCTCGACGAGATTTCCGATCAACCTAAGTACCTGATCGCCGATGGTTACATCCAAGTTAGTGCTGGGCTCGTCAGCGATGAGGAGCTTGTTAGCTGACACCAACGCCATTGCAATGCAAATCCTCTGCCTCATACCTCCACTCAACTGAATGGGATAGTTATCCAATAGTCTCTCTGGGTCTGGTAGGGCAACTTCTTTGAGGATCTCGACACTCTTGTGTTTAATCTCTTCCTTCGATAGTGACTCCCCCGCCTCCAAGGAATTATACTTTATCACGTCGCCCAACTGTACACCGACCTTGAAAACAGGGTTCAAGGAGGCGGTCGGATCTTGAAAGATCATCGAGATATCTAGTCTTCTTAACTGGTTTAGTCGCTTGGGATTCGCTTTGAGTATGTCTTCGCCATCGAAGAAGACCTTGCCACCTTGAATGAGGGCCGGTGGCTGGGGCAGAATTCTAAGAATAGACTTCATGGTCGTCGTCTTGCCACAGCCCGTTTCACCTATCAAGCCGATCTTCTCACCTTTGCCGAGTTCCAAGTTCACTCCGTTTAGTACTTTAAGCGTGCCCTCAAAGATTTGATAGTTGACGTAAAGATTCTGTATGTCCAAAAGGACTTCTGTCATGGCTAATGTACCTCCGCGGCAAACATATCCCTAATCCCGTCTCCAAGCAGGTTGAAACCTAATATGGTGAATACAATCGCGAGGCCGGGGAAGATCGAGATCCACCAGAGCTCTGGCATGTACTTGTATCCGTCAGAGACCATGGTGCCGAGGTCAGGTGTGGGAGGCTGTGCTCCTAATCCTATAAAGCTGAGGCTCGACCCTATTAGTATCACCCAAGCCACATCGAGAGTCATCTTAGTGAAGATGGGTGCGAGGGTGTTTGGGAGGATCTCCCTCACTAGGATGTGGAAGGGACTGGCGCCGATCATCTCCGCCGATTGGATGAAATACTCGTTCCTCAGCGAGCATGTAATGCCATAGACCAGCCGCGTATACCACGGCCACCAGAGCAGCGTCACAGCCAACATCGCGTTGAACAGGCTCGGTTCAAGCAGGGCGCTTATCATCATGGCCAGAACCAGAGAAGGGATAGCCACGAAGACGTCCGTCAACCTCATGATAATCGTATCGAGCCATGTGTTGTTGTAATACCCTGCTATCAGGCCGAGAGATGTTCCTGTTGGGACAACGAGTGTAAGCACAACTATTGCCATCATGAGAGAATACCTGAAACCAAACATCACCCGGCTCAGGACATCCCTACCCAAAGTATCTGTACCGAACGGATGACTAAGGGAAGGCGGCAATTTGGCGTTCTTAAAGTCTGTGAACCATCCTGCATGCTCAGGATAAGGAGCAATTAAGTTCGCCAATATGGTGATTAATAATATGGACAGGACAACGACAAGCCCGATGATCGACAGTGGATTCTTAGAGAATTTATACCAGTTTTTCTGCATCGACTTTTTATTGATCCCAAGTTTCTCCATGACCGCCACTCTACTCACTCCTCACTGCCATCCTGATCCTTGGATCAAGGTAAGCTATGATGACGTCTACGACGATATTGATGAGCGCGAAGAATATACCTACGACCATAACGGATCCGATTATAGCATTAAGATCCTTGTTGAGCATAGCGTTGGCGCCGTATTTCCCGAAGCCGGGCCAGTTGAAAATGTACTCGATGATGAAGGAGCCAGCCATTGAGCCTGATATCTCAAGACCCATAATGGAAACAACGGGGATGAGGGAGGGCTTCATGAGATACTTGAACATCACAAGCCTCTCCGGGATCCCATACGACGTTGCAGCCGCTATGTAGTCCTTTCTAAGATTCTCAACGATACTGGCTCTCATTATCCTCGTGTCTTGCGCGATACGCCCCACAGCAAGAGCACTTCCTGGCAAGATCATGTGCTTCAGCACATTAAAGAAAGCCTCATAATTACCTGCGAGAATCGCGTCCACTGTAATCATACCAGTTATCCTTGGAGGTGGAACGATCCCTGAACTCAGCCTTCCGAGTGCTGGAAGCAACTTCCAGGTATATCCGAAGAGAAACATTGCCATGATCGCCCAGACGAAAGTAGGTATCGCGACGCCCAGGTAGGACCCTATGCGTACGATGTTGTCGAACCGGCTGTTTGCACGGCGGCCTGCTGTTACACCGATGACGATAGATAGAGAGATAGAGATGATTATTGAGAAAATGACGAGCTCGAAGGTCGCTGGGAAGAAGTTAATGATGTCTTTTATGACAGGACGCTTTGTAACCAAGGACATTCCAAGATCGCCACGTACCGCATTTGTCAGCCATATCCAATATTGTACGTGGATCGGATCGTTCAGGTGAAGCTGCTCCCTCAACTTGTCGACGGCCCACTGTGGAGCTAAGGTCCCGAGGGCAGTCCTGGCAGGATCGCCAGGGAAAATTCTGGACATCGAGAAGATAACGATGGATAGACCTAACAGCACAAAAATGCTGTAGAACATTCTCTTAACAATAAAACGAGACATTTTCATTTTTTTTAACTCCTTGAGAGGTGAACTATATACGTTTCAACTCTCTGAGTGGATAGCATCTTAGTAACGTCTCAAGTTTAATATATTTAAAATTACTCACATGCGTCATTTTAACAGCGTTTTATGAAGAAAAAAAGTGGATTATTCTTATCAATGGTTAAGGTATCATTTCAGGATATAATTCGATTAGGTTCCACCTGTCGTTTGCTCCCATTAGTGGGATTACCTGTCCGTTTGCAGCCGGCCAGTCAATGTAGTCCGTCTGATAAGCGTGTTGCTCCGGGATCTGCAGAGTCCATATAACCCAAGCTTCTTCAAGGGCTATTTCCTGGAAGTCATAGTACTTTTGGAATCTCTCGTCAATATCACTCGTCGAAAGGATGTCCTCGATGACGGTGTCTATCTCTGGATCTTCATGCCAGATAAAGTTGGTGGCCGCCCATCTGGAATGGTATGTTTCGAAATATGCGCCAGCCTCAGGATAAGAAGCGCCTCCGATCATTGGGATAGCGTTAGGACAAATATCCTTGTCCCTCGAAGCCTCAACGCAGGCAAGCCAAGGTTGTTTCGTAACCTTAACATTTATTCCTGCTTCCTCTGCGGCTGATGCGAACATGATGGCGATTTTTTCCTCTAACGGAACCTCGGAGACCCACCAGAAATCGAGTTCAATCTCATCGAGCTGATCGTAGTACGTTGATTGTTGAAGCTCCTCCTGCGCCTTTTCAAGGTTATAAGTATAGTACTCCACGTCTGGGTTGAAGCCAGCTATGTTATCAGGTACAGGGCCCTTCAACTGAGCGGAACCAGGCCAGAGCTCAGCTACCTGAGCATAATCCATCAGATAGCTAAGAGCTCTCCTGAAATGCACGTCATCTGTGGGCGCTCTCTGGTTGTTCAGAAGTACTCTTAGATGGCTTCCTGACATCAGGTTTGCTACATCGACGCCGGGTATCTCATCTAAAGACGCGAAAGCCTCCGGAGACTGCCATTGATCCGAAATTTCTAGCTCCCTGTTGGACATCATTGTCCTTATGGTCATTGGTTCGGTAGTTCCGATCTGGTGTAGTTCCTTGGGTGCACGAGGTTTAATCTCTCCCCAATAGTCTTCGAAGAGTTCAAGTATCAACACTTCTTCAAGCCTGAATTCCTTCACTTTATATGGTCCGGAGCCAGCATCATGCTCAGTTAGGTACTCCTGACCATAGTCTCCATACTCATCGTAGGCACCGGGAGTGACGAGGTTATCCATAATTAAATCCTTGTTCAATATGTGCAACCGAGTCAAGCTCCAAAGGAAGGGCGAATAAGGAAGCTTCAGCTTGAACTCCACAACATATTCGTCGAGTACCTCAACAGATTCCACGTAAGGGAGGAAGGTGGAAGCCCAGCCTCCTCCCGTATCTAGCAGTCTGTTCATGGAGAACTCGACGTCTTCGGCTTTGATTTCTGTTAGATCATGGAACATGAGCCCTTCCTTCAAAGTGAAGGTGTATGTAAGACCATCGTCAGAAATAGTCCAACTTTCAGCTACGGAAGGTTGTATAACTAAGTCATAGTCCGGGTAGACGAGTGTATCATAAACGTGTGTTTGTGCCCTAGTACTTGAGAAGTCTGTACGTACTGTAGGGTCAATCGAAGTGGGGAACGCCACAGTATAATGCGCGATCCCATCATGTCCAAGCGTTGGCGAGGGAGATGGGGAAGGAGAAGGGGAAGGAGAAGGCTCGGGACGCGAAGTGAAGTACCATAATCCAGCGGCGATAATTATCACAGCAACGACGATACCAATCTGTACGTTTCGGTTTTCCATTGGAATTCCTCTTAACAACTCTTCTCATAACTTATATAAAATACTATTATTCGAAATCTTGCTTAAAAATAAGGTAATCATAAATATAATATGATGAGATATTCTTAATTGAATACCATGAAGATAAAAGTAGTTGTCCCCGTGTCTATAAATAAATGGAATAAAATCATCCGAGATCAGTATGAAGAATACAAGGACCCCAATACTTTGATCGATATTGTCAACATTGAGAAAGGGCCAGAGTCCATCAACAGCGTATATGATGATGCATGGGCTGAACTGTTCACTATTAAAGAGGCAGAGAAGGCTGAGAAGGAGAATTACGATGGCGTAATCATATACTGTGGCATGGACCCTGCCTTGGAAGCTGCAAAGCAGGCTTTATCAATACCTGTCGTAGGAATCTCTGAACCTAGCCTTCATTTAGCCTACCAATTAGGCAAGAAGCTTGCCATTGTGGGGCCGGGGAGTCTGAATGTTAATACAGACAAGAACTATGTAACCTTTGGCGAGACAGGAAGATACGGTCTACCTGCCCCCGTCTCTCGGCGATATGGGGTGGCCATTGAGCGCCCTGTGCTAGACATTTTCGACAAAATGGAAGAGATAAAGAAGGGGATGCTGGAGGCAGCGAAAAAAGCCATTGAAGAGGACGGTGCAGACATCATCTATGCTGGCTGTGGGGCTCTAATCGAGCCCGTACAGTACCTTAAAGAAAATCTAGACGTTCCGGTCATAGCAAACAGCATTGTTGCATTGAAAACACTTGAGATGATTATCAAACTAGGGCTATGCCAGAGTAAAATAGCATTTCCTAAACCCCCGAAAAAGAAGAGGTTAATGTAGAAATCTCCTTTTAATATAAATTATTATTATTTTTGTTTTAAAAATAGCCTTAGTAAATCAACCGAAAAAATTAATTATAAGACTTTATGAGATCCTAAAAATGTCTTATATTATCGTCATTGAGAAAATGTCAGACTTGTTTTTCTAATTCATCCCATTTTTTCCCATACTCGTCTAGATACACTATTTCAGATAATTTCTTTTTCGGGGGCATCTTCGGATCCTCGTCGGGATAACCAAGGGAGATTATTAATAAGGGTCTCCAATTATCAGGCGCGTTTAGCACGCTTTTCAACCCATTCTCGTTGAAGGATGCAATAGCACAGGCGCCCAGACCCAGAGAGTGTGCTACAAGCAAGATGTTCTCTGCAGAGAAGCCGATATCCATGACACCGACAATGTCGCTGTACTGTTGGCGGTGGAAAGCCTTTGCTCGCTCGCGTTGGAAAGCGTCTCCTTTCTCCTCGATACCCATGACTATAGCAGCTGAGGCATCACCGTAAAAACCAGGCGAGCAGCTCTTTATCATTCTCAACACGCGAGGGCTCTGAGCGTAGATGAACTTCCAAGGCTGTCGATTGAAGCCAGAAGGTGCGAGACGGGCTGCATCCAACAATTTGATAACATCATGCTTGGTTACTGGTTTATTCTGAAATTTCCTGATGCTCCTCCTGGATTTTACGACATCTAAAACAGACATACTGACTCCTCTTTGTTGTAAAATATTGATCATAAAATACTTTCTGTTATAAGTCGTTTTAATTTGATTGTTCAAAACAGCTTATGCATTTAATTAAAGGATTTCACGCTCAGTATGTAACTATTCCGAGACGTGCATTTATTAACAATGAATATAGATTCAGTTTAATTTACGATGCTTATATAGTAATCTCCACCAAAGTTCCAATATTTGGCCTCCCATTATGATGAAATCCGTGAATAGTTTTACCTTCGATCCATCTCTTTCATTCCAAATTACAGGTATCTCCTTCACACTGAACCCCCTTTTATATGCCAACACAATAACCTCAGTATCCCAGAACCAGTGATTAGCCTTTACCTCATCGAGGATGTCAAGCAGACTTTCTCTCCGAAACGCCTTGAACCCGCACTGGTGATCTATAATAGGAGAGCCAAGGAAAAATCTCACCAAGCCATTGTATATGCGAGATGCGAGCCTTCGTGTGATAGATCGGCTGACCCTGCTCTCTAGCATCATCCTTGATCCTGTGACTACATCATTTCCTTCGGCTATGACTCGGATGAGGGGGTGAAGGAAACCAATCTCTGTAGAGAGATCGACATCAAAATACAACAAGATTTCTCCGCTGGAACGTCTGAAAGCCTCCTTGAGCGCTTTCCCCCGTCCAAGACGATCCTCGTTGAAGATACACCAGACACTTGGATATGCATTGGAGAGTCTTAAAGCAACATCCTTTGTACCGTCTGTGCTCCCATCCTCAGCGATAATTATCTCGTAATTAAAGTTCATGGCAAATAGATAATCTCGAGTTATAGTTACTGCTCTCTCAAGATTATCAAACTCGTTGTACACGGGTATGACTATTGAAATTTTTTCCATTAATGCTAGAGGCTTTTCATTTAGAAGAGCCAACTGGGGAACCACCTCAGGAACAATCTATATCGATTTTGCATGGGAACACCTGAAATCAATGGGAAGAACAAAGCAAAAGCAACGCAGGTAGCGATGAGGTATATTACACCCATTTTTCTTTTTTCTTCATATCTCCATGATTCATGTAAATGCAGGGTTATGGCTAATATCAGGATAGGCACGTTAATGTAAAAATGGTATATGAATAGAACACGCCTGAGTAGAGAGAAGGGCGCCCATTGAAATAGTGATGTGGCGGCGATGAATATAGACGTGTCATCACGATCTATGACGGCCCTCTCAACAGTGAGAATTACATAAACGATTCCCACCCACCAGATCAGAGGGTTCCCCAAAGAAGCTATCGTCGATGTGTTTGTATCGGGCAGCTCATGCACTGTTAACCACAGGGGACGTGAAATCAAGGGCCATGACCACCACGGGGATGAGAAGGGGTGTATTGCCCTTAGATTCGAGTGATAACTGAGCATCTCCCACTGGAGCTTGTAAACATCCAAGAAGTCGTGCCCTTTTAGCATGTATGGAACATAAGTGAGGAAATAGACGGCGATGCTCATCAGCGAGGAGAGTATTAGTATTGGCATTGACTGTGCAAGAAAGCCTTTAAAATTATCTTTTAGAGATTGTTTCTTTCCACCAATATATTGTAATATTATTAGAAATACTTGCCCAATAAGTCCGAAGATTGTATACCATTTAGTTGAAAAAGCTAGAGAGAAAAAAAAGAATCCAAGAAAGATGGACGAATGCTGGATCTTTCCTGTTTCTTGGAGATTCCTATAATTATTGTAAAAGAAGTAGCACGATGCCAGATTAAAAAAGACGGCGAAGGTCTCGGGAGTTGCTATCCTTCCCATAGTGAAATGCATGAAATCTACAGAAAGTAATAATCCTGAGATCAGGGCAGCTGTTGTATTCTGAAAGATCTGTTTGCTGAGAGCATATATAAGAGGAACAAGCATCATTGCGAAGAGGGTGCTCATTAATCTCCATCCATAGGGGTTGAAGCCGAAAACAAACATCCCAAAGGCTATTAGAAGCTTACCTAGCGGGGGATGGGTCTGTTCAAATATCTCTACTTTCTCGAGATAATCCTCAGCTGCTCTCACATAATATATCTCATCAAAATATGCTTCGGAGAAATAAGTTATCGGGAGCTCGATCTTCTCTTGTTCATCTATTAATCCCCTAGCGTCATGGACGTATATAATCTCGGTTTCATTCAAAGAGATCAGTCCTCCATTTGGATTTAAAAAAGCGATTTCAATTATCTCCCTAGACGGTGAAGGAAAAGACAATAACACATTTTGTGTGGCTTCATCGAGATCAATTTTTTTCCATTGATAATACCCTTTTCCTATGAATGATGAAAGGCATTTCCAGTTTTGGGAGGTATAAATATATATGTCAAACACAACTGTTTTTTCCTCACCTAAAAATATATACATGGATGAGATCGGTATTGTATCATTAAACTTGAATATTATTTGGCAAGGAGTAGAAGATGTCCATGAAGATGAAGGTATCTGAAGTGCCCCTAATCTATAGATAGATAAAGATAAATAAAGGATGGATAAAAAAATCATCAAAATGATATCTTTTTTATTTAGATCTAAATTCATCGATATTCTATCTTATTGTCAACTGTATTAATATTTACTCATGAAATACACATATTAATATAAAATAATTGAATTTTTTTATATTCTTGTAAAGAAAAAGGGGTTATTGTTTCCCCAACTTTTTAGCTAATTTCGCAAGTTCCGGGTGGATGCATTTACCCTTGTCCAGAATCTGCTCTCCATCCAGCCAGATGGACACATTTAGGCAAATTCCATCTGAGTGAGATGCTGCGGGTCTCCAAGCCATGTTGCCTATACCGAATTCTACGGATCCCCATATCCTCTCATCCTCGACGACATCTCCTGTAAGCTTTGCTCCAGGGTTGAATCCGGGGCAGATATGAGCTATCTTGAGCATATTTGGATCATCGAAGCTCCTTAGCCAAGCTTCGTACTCGACAGAGTCTTTCCCTGGTCCGAACGCCACGATATCGCCATTTTCTATGGTCATCTCGATGGGATCCTTAATAAGGCCCAGAGGTGGATTCACCGAGCCATCGAAGACTATCTTTCCATTTAGGGTCGTGGGATCCATTCCCCAGTAGACTTGACCAGACATCATATGGGCACCGGGTGTATCGGCGTAGCCCAGCGAATAACCCGCCCTTCTTTCCTTCGTTGGTTTAAAGGTCACGTCCATGCCGGCGGGTGTCGTGATACGAAACTCGTCTGTGTTTTTAGCGATCTCGGTGAGTTTGTCAAGGAACTCCTTTAGAGCCGGGTAGTCGACTCTGCCTATGGTTCTCACCATCATGTCAACGTTCATGCCAACGAGACAACTGTATCTTAGCTTCTTGTTTTCTGCCATGACTCTGTCGTACGCGCTGGAATAGAATATCCACTGGTTGTTATACTCAGCCCAACAATCCGCTCCGTTAAGAGCTCCGACCAATGACTCAGTGGGAAACATCGGATCGGCTGCTTTTCCAACTCCCAGAGGTGATGCTAGCCAAATTACCATTGGCTTTCCCCCAGCAGCGAATACTGCCCTTGCAGTTGCGTTCACGACCCGCTCGTCTGACTCTGTATCAGCCGTGATGACCATGGTTTCGCCTTGCTTAAGTTTGAAAAGTTCGTTCACAAGAATGTCGGCTGCTTTTCCTAACTCGAATTCATACCATTCAGGCATACAAGCACCAATTCAATCTCTAATATTAACTTTATAACAGTTTTCACCAAATTTTTCTATTTTTATATAGGTGGATTACCCCATCAGGGGTAGCGTATAGTTAGCACGAGGGTAGATTTATGAGTATGGATAATTATAAAATAATTAAGAATATCTTGTAGGTAATGGACTCTTGTTATAGGATTGGTATAGACATCGGTGGAGCCTTCACCGATCTAGTTGCGTACGACGCCGACGCCAAGGAGCTGAAGTGGGTCAAGGTCGAGAGCACGCCCAGGGAGCTCTCCAGCGGCGTCGTCGAGTGTATCAATAGGAGCGGCATCGCCCAGGGCGAGATGGAGCAGATAATCCATGGCCAGACCGTCGTCATAAACACCATCATAGAACGAAAGGGAGTGAACGTGGGCCTCCTCACGACCAAGGGGCATAGAGACGTCCTCGAGATTCAGAGGGCGAACCGCAGGGACATGTACAACTTCAAGTACAGGAAGCCCGAATCCATCGTCCCCAGGCACCTCCGGGTCGAGGTGGACGAGCGGACCTTGGCCGACGGCACCGTCCTCAAAGGGGTCAACGGCAGAGAAGTGGAGGCGGCAGCGAAGAAGCTGGTCGAGAAAGGCGTAGACGCCATCTGCGTCTCCTACCTCAACAGCTACGTCAACCCCGGCAACGAACGGAAGACGGGGGAGATCATAAGAGGCAGCCACGACGTGCCTGTCGTCCTCAGCCACGAAGTTACCCGAGAGTGGAGGGAGTACGAACGGTTCTCCACGGCCGCGCTTAACGCCTACGTCCTCCCCATCCTCGACAATTACCTCAGCAGACTCCAGAGCACCGTCACCGAGGACCCAGGCAGGTGCATGGCTATGGCCTCCGACGGCGGCATGGTGTCCTTCGAATTCGCCCGCAGGTTTCCCATATACACAGTCGAGTCAGGCCCCGTGGCCGGAGTCATCGGAGCGCTGGGCGTAGCCGAGGCCGTCGGAGAAAAAGACATCATCGCCTTGGACGGCGGCAGCACCACTACCAAGGCCAGCCTCGTCGAGGAACTGAACCCCGAGGTGACCACGGAGTACTACGTCGAGAGGGACAGGTTCAGGTCTGGGTACCCCGTCATGGTCCCCGTCGTGCGCACCGTGGAGATAGGGAACGGAGGCACCAGCATAGCCTGGATCGACGAAGTCGGCAGAGTACGAGTGGGGCCCAGGGCAGCAGGCGCCTACCCGGGGCCCGTTTGCTACGGAAAAGGGGGAGACCAGCCCACCCTCACAGACGCCTATGTCGTCACAGGTATGCTCAACCCCGAGTACCTGCTGGGCGGGGAGCTGCCCATCCACAGGGATCTAGCGGTGAAGGCGATAAGCGGGATAGCGAAAAGGCTCGGAACGGGCCTCGAGGAGGCCGCCGAGGGCATCATAAAGCTCGCCAACGAGAACGCGGCCTACACCATAGACCTGGTCTCTGTGCAGAGGGGGTACGACCCAAGGGACTTCACGCTCATAGCCTACGGCGGCTCCGGCCCCATGTTCGCGCCTTTCATCGCCGAGGAGCTGGAGATTGGCAAGATAGTCGTCCCCGTTATACCGCCGGGGGTGTTCTCCGCTTGGGGCATGCTGAACACGGACGTCCGCCACAACTCGATACACACCCACATAACCAGGCTGGACGCGCCGGATGCCCTAGAGACCCTGGGACTCATCTACAAAGACCTGGAGGACGACGTGAAGGACATGTTCCAGTCGGAGGAAGGCGAAGGCCCCATGGTGATAGAGAGGTACGCGGACATCAGGTACTTTGGTCAGGAGCACACAGTCAAGGTGCCTGTGCCGCCCGGGGCACTCAAGGCCGCCGACATACAGACGATCCTCGACAGCTTCCACGCGACCCATGAGAGAGAGTACGAGTTCAAGCTCCCAGGCGACCCCGCAGAGATCGTAAACTTCCATGTGGTGGGCATCAAGAGGGTCCAGAAGCTAAGCCTCGGAGAGCTGCCCGAGCCGTCGGGGTCCCGGGACCCGCTGCTCTCTGAGAGGAGCGTGTACATAAACGGAGGCTACGAGGAGCTACCCGTCTACGACCGAACCCTTCTAAACGTTGGGTTCAGCCTCGACGGCCCAGCCATCCTCGAAGACCCGACGGCCACGATAATAGTGCTACACGGGCAGAAGGCGTCCGTGGACAAGTTTGGTAACAACGTCATTAAGGGGGTGGCAAGATGACTGGAGGGAACAGCACGTCCCCGTTCACCCTAGAGATAATCAAGAACGGGCTCATAGTGGCCTCTGAGGAGATGTTCCACTCTTGGGGGCGGACCGCTAAGAGCCCTGTCATATACGAGGTCCTGGACTACGCGGTGGGCATCATAGACGGCGAAGGCGAGAACCTCGTGACCCAGGCCCCCGGGATACCCGGCTTCACCGGCGTCCTAGACTTCGCCGCCGGTGAGGTGGTGGAGATGTGGGGAGACGACATCCAGGCCGGGGACATCTTCGTCAGCAACGTCCCGTACCAGTCAGGGACCCACCTCAACGACGTCACCCTGATAATGCCCATCTTCAACGGCGACAGGAGGCTCGGGTTCGCCGTGGCCAAGGGCCACTGGAGCGAGGTCGGGGGCATGCACTTCGGGAGCTGGACCTCCGACTCCACCGAGATATACCAGGAGGGGATACAGTTCCCGTGTGTGAAGCTCTACGTCGGCGGGGAGCCCAACAGGAGCATCATCGAGATGATCAGGTACAACTCCAGGATGCCGGACTTCGTCCTCGGGGACATGTACGCCCAGGTGGCCTCCATGAAGGTCGCCGGCAGAAGAGTGAACTGGCTCGTGGACAAGTACGGCGTGGACACGGTCCTCTACGCAATGGACAAGCTCCTGGAGGACGGGGAGAAGTACGCCAGACTCAAGATGCGGGACCTGCCGAAGGGGACGTTCAAGGCCGAGGACTGGATCGACGACGACGGCATAACAGACGACCCCATCCCCGTGAAGGTGGAGGTCAAGATCACCGACGACGAGTTCCTAGTGGACTTCACGGGTAGCGGCAAACAGGCCGCCGGGTCAATAAACTCGGCGTACCCCAGCACCGTCTCGGGTGTCAGGGAGACCTACATGGCCATGATAGACCCCTACACCCACCCCAACGGAGGCTTCTTCGCGCCCCTCAGGATCATAGCCCCCGAAGCCACCGTCTTCAACCCCCAGAGGCCTGCCCCTACCAGCACGTTCTGGGAAGGCATGTCCCACGCCGCGGACATAGTGTGGAAGGCCCTGGCCCACCTAGCCCCGGAGAGGCTGAGCTCGGGACACTTCCTATCCATAGAGGCCACCATCCTCGGCGGCGTCGACGACAGGACCGGCGCACCCTTCGCCATAGTCGAGCCCCAGCCAGGCGGATGGGGCGCGGGAATCGACATGGACGGGGAGAGCGCCCTCGTGGCGTGCGGCGACGGAGAGACGTACATCGCGTCCAGCGAAGTCTACGAGCGAAGGACGCCCATACTAGTCGAGCGTTACGCCCTCAACACCGAAGACGGAACCGGGCACGGCACCTTTAGAGGCGGCTTCGGCGCCGTGAGGAACTATAGGCTCCTCTGCAGCGAGGCAAGCTTCACCGTCTCGGCCGGGAGATCCAAGTTCCCGTGCTGGGGCGTGGACGGAGGCATGAAAGGCACCCCGAACTACGCCATAGTTTACAGGAAGGGCGAGGAGCCGCTCAAGGTCATGAAGGTGGCGGCCCTGAAGGTGAGGAAAGGCGACATGGTGAGCCTAATCACCGGGGGAGGAGGCGGCTGGGGAGACCCCGTGAAGAGGGACCCGGAACTCGTGCTCAGGGACGTGGTGAACGAGTACGTGACGCCCGAGGTCGCCCGAGAGGTCTACGGAGTCGAGATAAACACGGAGACTATGGAGGTAGACGCTGAGGCAACCAAGAAGCTCAGACGAAGTAAATGAAACCCTCCCTTTCTTTATGACAGAATTCATGTAATGCAGAAACAGAGTCACGGTAGATGACATGAAGAAACCAAGCGATACGCTACTGAATTCGTTGTACGTGACAAACTTCCTCTCCTCCCTCGCCTTTGGAACCATAATCTATCTCCTGCCGGTCTACGCCGAGGGGCTGGGAGCCTCGTACTACGACCTCGGGATAATAGGCGGAGTCGGCAACGCCGTCTACACCGTGTCGACGCTGGTCACTGGCTTCCTCCTAGACAGGTTCGATAGAGCCCGATTCTACTCCGTGTCCTGCATCCTCGGGGTCGCCGCCATGCTCTCGTTCTTGCAGACCACGGGCGTGACGGAGATAACGCTGGTCCGGGGTCTGCTGGGCGGGGTGTCCGCGGCGTTCTGGGTGTCAACCAGCACCATCATCGCCGACGCCTCCCCGCCAGAGCTGCTCACCAGATCCATGGCGCGCTACAATCTTTCGTGGATGACCGCGTTCGTGATAGGCCCATTCCTAGGAGGAATCATGTCAGAGGCCTTTGGGTTTCCCTTCCTCTTCGTGGCGGCGTCGATGATCAACGTGGTGAGTTTCGTCATAATATCCGAGTTCATCCGCCCCAGATATACAAGGAGAAAAGGCAGCAGCGACATGAGGGTCAGCCTTCAAGCCCTGAAGGACCTGTCCTACGTGTACGCGGCTCTCATACCCTACGCCCTAATCCTCGGGATATACATGGCGATACTGCCGGGCCACATGAAGGCGCTGGGGATCGCGACCGCCATGGTGGGGCTGCTCATCACCGTCTCAAACGGGTTCAGGGGGCTGGGCTTCCTGTTCGCCGAGAGGTTTGTGGCTTGGGGGGTGAAGAAGTCCCTGGCCCTATCCTCGGCTCTCCTGTTCATGGCTCTCCTGCTGGTTACGTTTTCCCGTGGAGCGGTGAGCTTCCTCATCCCAATGATCCTCCTAGGCTTCGCAGGGGGAATGATAACGCCGGTAATACTCGACTGCGTCGCCAATGGGACACGTCCCGACGCTCTCGGCGCCGCCCTCGGCACACACGAAGCCATCTACGGGCTCGGCATGTGCCTCGGACCCGTAGCGGGTGGAGCCTTCGCCGAGGCCACCCAGCCCACAAAGTTATACCTGGCGCTGGCAGTGCTCTCGTTGCTGATGCTCCCCGTCTCACGCGCCATAGGAAGAACGGGGAAGACCGTCAACTGACTGCGATGGACAGTTATATCTAGAGTGAACAACAAATAGGGAGATAGCCATGAAACTGACAAAGGATCAAGAAAGCCATGCCTTAGCCCTCCACAAGGAGGCCCTCGTGGTGGATTTTCACTGCGACGGAGTGCTCGCGACGCTGCCCGACTCCGCCTACGTCATCGGGGACGCCAAGAAGCGGACGCTCCACGAGAGATCGGACAACGGCCACGTGGACATTCCCAGGCTCCTGGAAGGCGGCGTGGACTGTCAAGTGTTCTCCCACTTCGTGGAGCCCATATACAACCCCATAGCTCCCCATAGGATGCTCCAGGTCCTAGGTTACAGCCTGAACGAGATCGAGAAATCGGACAAGGTGAGCCTGGTGAAGAACTACGACGAGATAGTCGCCAACGACCGCGAGAGGCTCAGCTTCATGATAGGGTTCGAGGGAGGCGAGGCCCTGGGCAACGACCTGCGGCTGCTGAAGGTCTACCACACGCTGGGCCTGCGGAGGCTGACGCTGACCTGGAACAACAGGAACATGCTCGCGGACGGCGTGACGTGGCAAAGGTCCAAGGGGGGTCTGACCGAGTTCGGCGCCGACGTCGTAAAGGAGTGCAACAAGCTGGGCATCCTCGTGGACGTCAGCCACATAACCGATCAGGGGCTCTGGGACACCCTTGAGGCCAGCGAGGAGCCGGTTATCGCGTCCCACTCGAACTGCAGGGCCCTATGCAGCCACAAAAGGAACCTCACGGACGAGATGATCAAGGCTCTCGCAGAGAAGGGCGGGGTGATAGGCGTCAACTACGTGCCTTTCTTCCTGAAAGACATAGACTTCGCCAAGCTGAGAGCCGGAGACAAGGAGGAGAAGAAGAAAGTCGAGTCGGTCACCGTGGAGACCGTCGTGGACCACGTAGACCACATGGTAGAGGTCATCGGCGACACGGCCCACATAGGCTTGGGCTCAGACTTCGACGGGGTCTCCCTGATAGCGAAGGGGCTGGACGACGCCAGCAAGCTGCCGAACCTGACCAAGGCCCTAGTCGCCAGAGGCTACTCGGACGAGGAGATAAAGGGCATACTAGGGGACAACTTCCTCAGAGTAATCAAGAAGATATGCAAATGAGGCTCTAATCAAAACCCTTTCTCTTCATCATTTTTTCTTTTTCAACTGGGATCTGCCCTACTAATAGAAGAAAAAAGTGGTGATGTTAGTCCTGGAAAGCGGGGGGCGTCGGTATCTTCTTCCACTCGCGGATGAACTCGGCGACGAACTCGACGCGCTCCTCGAACCGCCTCGCGTACTCCTCGGGGTCGGCGTCCCTCGGGCTCCCCAGCCCGTAGACGCCGTCGGCGCTGAAGTCGTCGGTGTCCGGCTGGCTGCACGCCCCCCAGACCTGACTGACCAGATCGTAGTCGTCCCTGTCGGGGTCGAGGTACTCCCGGAGCCCTGGGTCCACGTCCAGGCTAGGCGTCCAGTCCTCCGGCACCCTGTCCATCTCCACCAGCTCAGGGAACATGAAGAGGGCCGCCCCTGTCTCGTTTACGCCGCTGTGAACGTCCCAAAGCCGCTTCTGCCTGTCAGCGAACACCCTCGCCAGCTCCGTTCCACCGGGGCCGCTTGGTGCAGCCACCATGACGCCGTAATCCCGCTTGGCCAGCTGAACCACCAGGTTCATCACGTTCCTGTTGCCGCCGTGGCCGTTCATTGTCACGAACCGCTTCAAGCCGTGGTACGCGAGGCTCCCGATGGTGTCCATGAGGACCCCCATCAGCGTGTCCCAGCTGAAAGTCACCGTGCCCTTGAACCCCAGGTGGTGGGGGCTGTACCCCGGCCAGCATGGGTGTACCGCCACGCTGTTGGTGCGCTTCGCCACCTCGTGGACGTACCGCTTCACCGCCATGGAGTCCATGCCCAGGGGCAGGTGGGGCCCATGCTGCTCTATGGAGCCTATGCCTATGACCACGACGGGGTGCTCCTCGTGCTCAAGCCAGTCCTCGAAGGCCGGCCTCGTCAGCTCGGTGATCCAGAATCTTGTTAGCTTGCCTTTCTCGCTCATATCGACCGCTTGAATATCGGCAGCGGATGGTTATGAAGCCTCTTACGATGATCTTAAACAATCATAGATCAACCAAGCACCATGGTGACGCCGCTCATAGTCGCGTTGGCTGCCGTCGTCATCATACTGGCGCTCATACCCCTCACCAGGAGAGCCACGACCACCAAGATGCGGACGCTGCAGGCCACGGTCATCGACAAGCGCAGGGAGAAAGGTGTAGTCTACGGGGGGTTATTCTTGCCCACAGTCAAACACATGCTGATAACCGACAGGGGGCTCCAGGCGGAGACCACCAAGGAGGTCTACGAGGCGACCAATATAGGCGAAAAGGTGACCGTGGCAGAGTACAGCGACGGCGTCTACAGGGTGGATCACTGACAAATAAAACTTAAAAGACCGAGTTTCGAGGGCAATCCAGCCAAATGGGTTCATCAACCGCATACGAAGAGCAAGCCCCCAGCGGAAGCGGTGCGCTGGAGAGCAGCCTCGCCGCCCTCCACAGGAACGCGGCTGAGCTGGCTCTAGCGGACAGCCTGGAACAGGTGTACGATATCACGCTGGACACCGTCGAAGAGGTGCTTGGCTTCATTTTCGCGGGGATAGCGGTGAGGGACGGGGACCGGATCGTCTACATTAAGACCCGGGTACAGGAGACGCCCGAGGACTGGGAGATACCATTTGACACCGAGAGCGTGATAGTCCGCACCTTCAAGACCGGTAAATCCCAGCTGGTCCCCGACACCAGCAAGGACCCCCAATACCTAGGCCCCCCGGAGGGTAGCGGGCTCCTAAGAAGCCTGTCGGAGTTAACCACACCGATCTTCATGGGAGAGGAAGTGGCCGCCGTCATAAACATAGAGAGCCCAAACCTCAACGGCTTCACGGATGGTGACATCATGCTCCTGGGCATCCTCGCCCAGCACGTGTCATCGGCCTTTACCAGACTTGAAGAGGCTGAGAAGAGGAAAACATACGAGGAGAGGCTCAGCGCCCTCCACAGCCACGCCGTGAAGCTAAACACGGCGAAGACCCTCCGAGACATCTACGAGTGCACCATAAACGCGATGGTGGAGACCTTCAACTACGAGAGAGTGGACATCCTCAGGGTCCAAGGCGGTAAACTCGTTCAGGTAGCCAAGTACGGGGGAATCCCCGCCGACGTGGAGCTGCCGCTCGACGGGGAAGGCGTGACTGTCCGAGCCGTCAAGGAGAGGAGAACCATCCTCGTGAACGACATAGAGCAGAGCAGCGACTACGTCTTCGCGGTGAACCCCGAGACGGGTCAACCCTATTATGAGTACGAGTTATCCAAGGCCGAGCTTGCTTCCCCCATAATCGTTGACGGCGAGGCCATCGGGGTGCTCAACATAGAAAGCACCGACGAGGAATCATTCACGGAGATGGACAGGCAGCAGCTGGAGATACTGGCTAGCCACGTCGCAACGGCCATAGACAGGCTTGCCAACCTCGACGAGATTCAGAGACTGGGAGTGGAGCATAGCATTAGACTCATGGATGGGTTCAGAAGGGTCTCAAGCATGGCCAGGCACGACCTCCGGGGGCCTCTGCGAAACATCAGCATGGCGGCCCACGTCCTGAAGCAGGCCCCAGAGAAATCTGAGATGTTCGGGATCATCGACAGCAACCTGAAGCACGCGGACAACATCTTGGACGACTGGAAGGAACTGACGCTGAGGAAGGAGATCACCCGGATAAGTATAAACGTGAGAAACCTCGCGGAGGAGGTGCTCAAGAGCATGATGGTCCCCGACAACGTCGAGACGGCGACCTATATCCCGGAAGACCTGGTCTATCTGCTTGACATGAGGGGCATGTCCAGGGTGCTGACGAACCTCGTCACCAACGCCCTGGAAGCCATGCCAGAGGGAGGCAGACTTGTGGTGAGTTCACACCTAGAAGGTGATGGACTCGTCATAACCGTATCCGACACAGGGAAAGGGATACCAGCCGAACAACAAGAAAAGCTATTCACGCCCTTCTTCACGACGAAGACCACGGGCGTTGGGCTCGGACTCGCCTACGTCAAGGACACCGTGGAGGCCCACGGCGGCACAGTGGAGTACACGGCCACACCCGGAGGGGGAGCCAGCTTCACGACAAGAATCCCACGGGATTAGAGGCTTCTTCTCCCGTGGAAATAGGATCAAAAATCTGAGACGTCCTTCGAGAGTCGGTTTAAAGGTAGTCAGCTGTCACTCTAGCTTGATCTCGTCTTCGTCGAAGAGGAATATCTCCTCCACGGGCTCGTCGAAGGCGTTGGCGATGCGCACCGCCAGCAGCAGCGAGGGGTTGTACTCGCCGTTCTCGACGAAGCTGATGGTCTCGCGTCTAACCCCCACGAGTTTAGCTAGGTCCGCCTGGGTGTATCCCATGCGGGCCCTGAACTCCTTTATGCGGGTCTTCATGGGCCCACGCTCTTCGCCATGACGTACATCGCCACAAAGTAGACGGCGACCTGAGCCATCATGCCTATGAGCAACACTGGCGGTGACCCTATCTTGGGCCAGGGCATCCAGTTCTCGGCGGCGAACTCGTACCAGAGCAGCGCGAGCCAGATATAGTTGCCCACCATGAAGGCGGCCCTGCCGGCCCTGCCCTCCAGCAGCCTCGTCCTCTCGTCTTTGACGGCGAATCCCTGGAGCCTGTCCTCTCTGTTCACCAGCATCCGGTCGACCACTATGCCGCCTATGCCTATGAGGACCGCCACGTTGGCTGCGCTGAGGAGCCCGAAGGTGTCAGCGCCGAAGACGTAGAGGGCCGCGGCGGCTCCTACCAGCGCCGCTGCCACGGTTACTATCTGTGTTCTCTTCATTTCTTTTCCTCCTGTTTGGTCTATCACACATTATGTGCGTTATACCGCACATCTTGTTATGTACACCTAACATCTAGGATATAAACCTTCCGCAGAGTCAACCCTTAAACCCCAACACCCCACAGATACACAGGGGCGCCCACCACGCCGTGGACCGCCACAACCGCACCGGAGCAAACATAGATGCTACAAAGGATCATAGAGAAGGTGACCGAACACCTTGCAGCCATAGAAGAAGCAAAAGACAAGGCCTACCCAAAGGCCCGGAAGGCGAGGACCCTCAGCAAGCAGTCCATACTCGTCCTGCACAGAGGCGAGCCCCTCGAAGCCCGGCGGCTCGTCTCCGAGGCAGCCCGCCTGCTAGCCGAGGCCCAGGAGGCCGGAAAGGCGTTCCCCGGCGTCCAGAACAGCGAAACCCTGTCGGCGGCGAGACAGGAATACGCGGAGGCAGCCATACTCCTCTCGCTGGTCACAGAGGAAAGGTACCCCGCCCCCCAGATGCTAGAGGTGGACGAAACCGACTACGTGCTGGGGCTCGCGGACGTACCCGGAGAGCTCAGGCGGCAGGCGCTGGACAGGCTCAGAGAAGGCGACCTAGGGGCGGCTGAGAGCGCCCTAGAAGCCATGGAGGAGATATATCTCCGCCTCACCGAGGCCGAGGAGGCCAGCATGATGCTAAAGGGTATGCGCCGGAAGCTGGACATAGCACGCGGAGTCACCGAACGCACCAGAGCCGAAATCACGGCAGAAGCCGGGAGACGCCGACTCTCACGGGAGCTGAAGTCAATCACAGACAAACTCAAGACATAAACTGAGACGCAACCCCACGAACTCGCATACCCCGGACAAGCAGACCCACTCCACCCGACCCACGCTCACTCCCAAAAAACGCTTATAGTAAGTAACCACCTACAAGGAAAATACATGGCCGCCTTGCCCCCTCCACACGTAGCCCACGTCAACCCCCACATACCTAAACGCAAGGCGCCCTGATGACTCGCCGAGACCCGTTCACAAAGAATGAGCCCCATCGAAAAAGGTATGAGCCCCTACCTGTGCCGCTTAATGTTGTTGGCTTTCCGCTGCGCGCGCCGATAAGCGAACTTGCGGGAGGTGCTAATCTTGCTCCTGTGATAACGGTATCTTCGACCCTCCTCGTCGCTGAGGGCGTCATAGAACTCGGGGTACGTCATCTCGTTTCTATAAAGCTTGGTGATGGCGTCGTTCAGAATCTCTCTGTCCTCGGGGGTGGCCTCGGCGAAAGCCTTCTCGTAAGACTGGTAGGCCACGTTGAACTTGAAATCGGTGCTATCGAAACTCAGCTTCTCTGGCTCTTCACTGCTCATACGTCTACAGTCCGGTGAGAAATGTATACAAGCAACAGATTTATAGGTTCCCTGTTTCGCCCGCTTATGAAATGCTTAAATAAGTCTTGACCGTGTATTGATGCGGATACGAGGAGCCTCTCGAGGCTTTAGAGTATACCTAAAGAGTAGGAGTGAAAGAGTTGAGCAACAGGAGACGCTACGACAGAGGCCCCCGCGAGATGCACAAGGCGATCTGCAGCGACTGCGGAAAAGAGTGTGAAGTCCCGTTCAAGCCCACAGAGGGCAGGCCGGTCTACTGCCAGGAGTGCTACGCGAAGCACCGGCCGCCGCGCCGCAGGTATTAAACCGTGAACAGCCCGGCTGTTCATAACATATTTTAAACTTAACTTTATTTTCCAGTTAAAGGAGTCTCATTAGCCCACAGAGCAGTCATCCTTCAGACGTCTTTGACTTGATCTAGAATCAAAGGTTCCCCGGCCTCGCAGGCACCAGGAAAAGGGTGTGCATCGGAGTAAAATCCGAGAAACAGGCGGCGAGACATCGATACCTCTGCCGGTTCCCGGAACGCGATTAGCCTTGAAAGGGTTGCCCATCATCTGGATAACATGGTCTAGGAGGAAAGATTGTAAGTACCGGAAGAACGAAAAAAGCGTTCACAAATCAAGAAACCCTCGGCGACGGCGGCCTATTCTACAAACGAACTATTTGTTTCTGCTCATGCATATATAATAAAAAAATAAGATACATGTCCCTAAGGCTGCGTACCCGTTTACTCTACTATCTTTACGTTTACAGCCCTTGGACCTTTGGGAGAGTCCTCTATATCAAACTCTACTTTCTGGCCTTCACGAAGCTCATAGATTCCTTCAAGAGAGGAATGATGGACAAAAACGTCATCGTCTTTCCCTTCCACTCCTATGAAGCCGTAGCCTCTATCAAGCCATCTCTTTACAACACCTTCCAACTACTTCACCTCCTTCTTTAACACTATGGTAATGCAGCTAACGTTTCTAGGTCCGCCTGTCTCGGACTCCAGCTCCTCTGTACCGATGTCAATGGAATCGACTGCGAGATCGGTTAGAAACCGGTTCATGGTAACCTCAGCGACGCTCACTGCGTTACTGATGGCTCTACCCCGCGCCTTTAAGCTGACGGAGTCGCTGCTTGACAGTACCTGCAGCACCGCTGTGCAGTAGTTCATAACCGGTTTTGATCCAACGTACACTGTGTTTTCATTCATTTTCTGTCACAGATGAAGACGAAGTATCTGCTTATTCACCGTTTATACAACAGAGCATATCGGTAATAAACTTGTTCAAAATCAAATCATAAAAACGAGAAAATAAGGTGAACAGCCCCCGGCTAATGGTCATCTACGGAGAGAATAGGGAGTTAAGGACAGCTAAATTTCTAGTATTCTATCCAGACGTGGAAGCACTCGGTGCATTTGTATCTTATAATAGACCTGTCTGTGTTTACTCCTGAGTGCTCTCCTATCGTCACGGTGATAGTCTTGTATGCATCCGGATTGCTGCATTTTGGACAAGCTCTTTGAACTATCAGCGAGTCCTCCTTTCCTCCGCCTCTATAGATTGGTTCAGGCTTTTTCTCTTTAGGTCTGTGTACGTTTATAGTATCGAAATCAGATTTTATTTCGTATCCGCATTTTGGGCATACATATCCGTTTAGCGTTATATCCATCATCGTTTTACATTTTTCACAGAACTCCAATTTGATCAACACGTGAGTGATCAGAATTTCTTCTATCATTATACAGATAAAAAGGCTGCATATAACATATTGGTTGTAATATTACGAGATATTATAAAGTAACATAAATAAGAATCCTGAACTTTTGATTGAGTATTTGTTTTTCTCATTTCTATTTATCTGTCGCGTATAGTGACTTCTGTGACTTGTGCTTCGAGAGTAATTTATTGTTGGGTTAACCCCTTACCTGAAATTCGGCTACATACGTAAATGAGGGAAGCTTACATCCCGGTGAGGCTACCACCAATCGAAACGCAAGTATATCTAGGATGGCATATTTTATATTACACCCATTCCATGCATTCATCGCTAGACAGGAAGAATGAGACTATTGTGTACCATAGCTTGAGACCGGTCTCACACTCGGCAGGTCTAGCGAGTTCTATGGAGGAACAGCCATGGTAGAGCATCCCATACAGATCTACGACACCATGACCCGGCGGAAGAAGCCGTTCAAGCCGCTTAAACCACCCACGGTCACCATGTACGTCTGTGGCCCCACGGTCTACGGCGACCCCCACATAGGTAACCTGAGGACCTTCACCCTCGGCGACCTCATCAGGCGGTGGCTGGAGTACAGGGGCTACTTGGTCAAGTACGTGATGAACATCACGGACATCGAGGACAAGACCATCAGGGATAGCGGCGAGGCTGGTAAGACCCTGAAGGAGTTCACGGACTATTATATAGAGGGGTTCTTCCGGGGCATTGACCTGCTGAGCATCAAACGGGCGACCGCCCACCCAAGGGCCACGGCGTACGTGCCACAGATGATTGAGTTCATAGAAAAGTTGATGGAGAAAGGGGCGGCTTACGACGCCGAGGACGGTGTATACTTCGACATCGACAAGTTCCCCCGGTATGGGAAGCTCAGCGGCGTAGACCTAGGCAAGGTCGAGCGCACCGAACGGGTGGCCGCGGACGAGTACGACAAGGAAGACGCCCAGGACTTCGTCCTCTGGAAGAAATCGACGCCGGATGAGCTTGAGAGGGGCATCTACTTCGAGTCCCCTTGGGGCAGGGGCCGCCCAGGCTGGCACATAGAGTGCAGCGTCATGAGTAAGGCGCTCCTCGGCGAGACCGTGGACATCCACGCGGGCGGCGAGGACCTCACGTTCCCGCACCACGAGAACGAGATAGCCCAGAGCGAGACCGTCACCGGCAAACAGTTCGTGAGGTTCTGGCTCCACATGAGGTTCCTCATGATCGGGGGAGGCAAGATGAGCAAGAGCCTCGGCAACTATGTTTCATTCGACGACATACTGGAGAGGCACACGCCTGACGCGCTTCGGTACTTCTACATCTCGACCCACTACAGGAGGCCGCTGAACTTCACGTGGGAAAACATGGAGAACGCCCAGAACACGGTGAACCGCCTCGAGAACACGCTGGACCTCATCGAGAACGCCATGAGGGGACCAGACGACAACCTAGACTACGGGGAGCCGGAGGAGAAGCTGCTGAACACGGTCAGAGCAGAGAAGCAGAGGTTCATCGAAGCCATGGACGACGACTTCGACACCCCGGTAGCCCTGGGGCACCTCCACGCGGTGAACGGCGCCGTCAACGAGTATCTCACGGAGCCGGCCAACAAGGGCGTGCTCAGGGAGGCAGCCGACGTCTACAGGGAGCTACTGGGCGTCCTAGGGCTCTTCGAGAAGCGCAGTGTAGCCGGCGACGAGGTCACGGAGCGGCTGATAACCCTTATCACCGAGCTTCGAGAGGAGCAGAGGATGGAGAAGAACTACGCGTTCGCCGACCTCATCAGGGACAGGCTCGCCGAGGCAGGCGTCGAGATACAGGACACGGCCGACGGCACCACCTGGAAGCTGAAGGCCGGCTCTTAGCGAGTGGACGCCCAAGGAGGTCCATGGGCCCTAATTTTAATCCTAAACCTATGTTTCCAGGCTCGAGGGCTGGGTTTAAAGGTGAGCGTGGCTTCCCATAGGCTGAAACCCTTTGAAGGCCGCTGAAGGTATATACCGGCTCACGGTGCCCATGGAGAGGAACCCGCTGGGGAAGACTTACAGCTACCTCTTCACCGAGTCCAAGGCCCTTCTAGACACGGGGGTCCCGACGGACAGCGCCTACCAGGGGCTCACGAGTGAACTCAAAAGGTACAGCTTGAGGCCCCAAGACGTGGAGAAGGTAATATTGACACACCTCCACAACGACCACATCGGCCTAGCTGGAACCCTGCAGGAATATGGAGCCGAGATAGTGGCGAGCCAGGCGGCCGCCGAGAAACAGGAGGCCGTGAGGAGGCAGCAGGAGAACTTCTTCGAGCTCACCGTCGAGGAGACCAGGCTCTTCGGCGGCGAGGAGTACCTCCAGTACCTCCAGCGCTACAGAGGGGCGTTCAGAGACTTCCCCGAGCCCCTCAGGATCGACAGGACGCTGCGTGACGGCGAGACCGTGGAACTCAACGGCAAGGAGATGACTGTTATCTGGACGCCGGGGCACGCCCACGAGCACATCGTAGTCCATGACCCAGCCGACAGACTGCTCTTCAGCGGCGACCACGTGCTCCCCAAGATAACAAGCCACGTCGCCCTACACAGCTACGAGGACAGGGACCCGCTGGGCGACTACCTGAAGAGTCTGGACAAGGTCAAGAACCTGGACGTTGACATGGTTTACCCGGCCCATGAGTGGGAGTTCAGCAACCTGGCCGACCGCGTAGAGCAGCTCAAAGAACACCACAGAAACAGGCTCCGGGAGATGAAGGATACTCTCCGGAGCGGCCCCCGGACCATCTACGACGTCGGAAGCAGGGTCCACTGGGAGAGCCGACCGTGGCCCGAGATGAGCTTCTGGACCAAGCGCATGGCGGCCACTGAGACCTACGCCCACCTGGTCTATCTGCGAAACGGGGGAGAGATAGCCGAAACCGTGAGAGAAGGAATACTGTATTACAGCCTGACTTGAGGGTTGTTGCCCCCTTCCCTCCCCAGGAAGGGGGCGAATGGGGGAGATATTTGGGGAGAGTGATCTACCGCCAGACCTTGATGCCGCGCTCGTGTAGGTACTGCGCCGCCAGGTCCGCGATGTCGGGGCTCTTGAAGGGTATCTTGAGCTCCTTGACGTGTATCATTATCTCTGTGTACTTGACCTCCATGGGCGCCTCCTTCTCCTGGAACTCGTCGAGTATGGTCTGGGCGACCTCCTCGGCGACCCTGAACTTGGGGCTCAGCATCCTGTAGTGGTACTTGAGGGCGGTCCCGACCTCCTGGGGGGTCGCGGATTCTATGGCCCAGACGGTGGGCCTTGGGCCGCCTTTGCTTCGCTTCACCTTGCTTACCTTGAGCGCGGGCACCACCACCTTCATCGCCCTGAGCCGTTTCAGGGCGCGGTAGACGGTGGCCTCGGGCATGTTGAGCTCGCACTGGAGCACCCACGCCGTGGCTGCGCCGTGCAGGCAAAAGTACAGGAACGTCTCGCTCACGGCCTTGCTGCTGAAAATCTTCTCGCTGAAGTTCATGAGCTCCTGGATGTTCTTCAGGGTGGTCGCGACGTCGTTCTTCTCGTTTAAAAGGAGTAATTTCCGGAAAACTTCGACATATTTGGTGAACTTTTGCTCGCTGACACCGGCTTTTCTCGCCGATCTCTTTTTATTTGCGGAGCGTGTTCTATCTAGGGCTACCGTATTCGACACTTGAATCTAACTCCGGGCCTCACACGTGAGGCAAAATGTTTACAGCATCGATATGCTTATAAGTATACTTGTTATCAAGTAAACAAGTAAACAAATAAACTGGTGATACAGTAAACATGCCCCGTAAAACCGTCGCCATCCGTGGCTTGGACACAGAGCTCTACACAGAGGTCTTCACCATGGCCAAGAAGGACGGCAAACGCGTGGCAGACGTAGTCAACAAAGCCCTCGAGGAATGGATCAACAACGAGACCGATGAAGTCCCCGCCGGATTCGATGGCGCACTATCTAACTCCGGAGCAGAATTTATTTTAGCCATCGACGATGAAGGCGAAGTTAGCCTCGGAAAAGAGGATATCAAGGAAATAGCCAAAGAAATGGGTCCATTCGCCATAGAGAGCAACGGAAGCCTGGTGTTCGAGAAAGACGTCGACAAGAATGCCTTGAACAGCATCACTAAGATTTCTGTGCGGTCGGGCACCGTCAAGGTGCCCAGAAAGGCCTATGCCCAATTCCTAATAAAGTGCAAGATACAAGGAAAGCTCGACAAGTATTGAGCCCCGTTTATACGGTAGCAGGGGCCCAAGACGGAAGCTTCGAGCCTTTCCGCAGGGGTCTAGGTAGACCCATACAGCACACTTCTCTATGTTTAACGAGGCTGAGGGGCCCTGTTATACAGGACATCAGGCTATCCTGTTTGACGGTGGATGGGCTTGACGCCACGGAAGCCTTGTTGAACGGTTTGGTTTCATGGGAAGTCGATGCGTTGATTCTGGGCGGCGCCACATTCGCGGGTTTCAACGTCGTGGACGTTCAACTCGTAAACAATGAGACGGATACGCCTGTGATCGTTTTCAGCGCAGACCATCCCGACATGGACGCCACCAGGGACGCATTGCGTAAACATTTTCCTGATTGGAGGGAGAGGTGGAGCCGCTACGAGGAGCTCGGCGAGATACATTCACTGACTATTCGGGACTACCCGCCGGTGTACTACGAGAACGTGGGCTGCTCCGAAGGCTTCGCCGCAGACGTACTCAGGGAGCAGGCGGTGTACGGTAGAACCCCTGAGTGTGTACGGGTGGCCGACCTGATAGCCAAGGGGGTCACTCCAGTATTTCGAGGTCCAGCGGAATGTTCTGGTGGTTCATCAGGTTGAACACCGAGATGACCCCCGGCGTAGGGTCTATCTTCATCCTCCTCTGGAACGGCGTCTGGTCCTGAAAGCTACCCGAGCTCACCAGTGTGACGTTCTTGTACTTCCTGTGCTCGAAGATGTGGATGTGTCCCATGACGAAGACGTCCGGTATCTCCCTGATGACCAGCCTATCGATCTTCTCAGGCGCCACAGGCGTGGATTGGCCGTAGATGGGTGCCACGTGGTTGCATCTGAGAAGCAGCTCCACGGCCTTCACGGGGTTATGGAAGTTGTAGCCAGGCGTCGAGCTCAGTATGTCGTCCAGTGCCTTGCCGTGTGCCAGCAGCATCTTCACGCCGTGGAGGCTTACGGTTGAGGGGTTTGGGAGAAGATGAACCCGCTTATCCATGTGTAGGCTCGGGGCGTAGCTCTCAGATATTGGGGGCTGGGGTAGGCTTCTCCTGACTGCGTCATGGTTCCCGGGGATTATGATTATCTCCACGTGCTCCGGTAGCCGTGCCAGCAGCTTCGCAGCCTCCTCGTACTGGGCCGTCTGGGTGGTGATAGTGAGCTCGTCTAGCTGGTCAGGGTAGATCCCTATGCCGTCCACGAGGTCGCCGGCTATGACCACGTATTTGACTCTTGACGCCAGCTCCCGAGAGGCCTTCGGCCCCAGGTCCATGTTCATCCACTTGATGAACTTGTCAAAGAGGTCGTCCCTGAAGTACTTGCTCCCCACGTGGACGTCGCCTATGATAGCGGCGCAGATAGGCTCGTCGGCTTTGCATGACTCATGTATGGGGACATCCGGCCAGATGATGTCTTCGGCGATTAGGAGGTCTTCGCTGTACTTGAGACCGTCTATGCATATCACCTGGTCTTCGAGCACCTCCAGTCCTTTTTCGACTACGTCGGCGTTTGACACCATGACTGTGATGGCTGTCTCCGGGGACTCTATTTCCAGGAACAGCCTGTTGCTCCGGGTGCGTTTCCCGCTGACGAGGCCTATGGTCTTGAACTTGGATTTTACGGGGAGCTTCACGGCCTGGCTGAGGGGTATGGCGTCGCGGACGTCGACGCGTCTCTTGAGTATCACCTCCAACTGGGCGAACCTGCTGTTGAACAAGTCTATGAAGCCGTCCATTTCCCCCAGGGGCGACGGCTCGTCCATGGGCGTAACCTCCAGCCTTGAGGCTATCCTCGCAGCCATTGGTTGCCGTGCTTCCCTTGACGCCTGCTGTTGCTCAGGCGCATTGGAGAGGCTTAGCAGAAACTTCTGGTCTATGACGTAGAGTTCAGGGCTGCCTTCGGCTGTCTGTATGGCCCTGTCTATGACGGCCTTCACCTGCTCCAGGGGTAGTTCCTGTAGGTGGGTGAACGCGTCTGGGGCGAGCTGGTACCCCTTCTCTACCACCCTGTTGAGGATGGGCAGGAGTTCCTGTGTCAAGGCGGATCGTTTACTTGGCTGCTAACACGTAGTCGACTCTCGGCGGGCTGAAGGCCTCTATTATCACGGCTGGCTCTTTGCCCGTGGTCTCGAACCTGTGCTCCTCGTTTGGGGGTATTCTCCAGGCTGCTCCCGGGGTGGCTTTGACCGTTCTGCCGCCGCTGCTCAGCTCTCCCCTCCCCGATACGAGGGTGCCCATCTGCTCGTGGGGGTGGCCGTGCCAGTCTACGACGGCGCCGGGCTGGATGACTATGTAGCAGAGAGAGGCGTTGTGGCCGTTCCCTATGATGCTTATTTTTACTCCGGGCACAGGCTCCAGGCTGGGAGCCTTCTCCCATGATGTGTCTTCCATGGAACCCTTTATGGCGTCGAGGGTATTTGAACCCAACTAGAGGCCGATGGGGGCCTGCTCCTTCCGCTCCAGGATGAGGTCTCTTATCTCTTTGCGGATGCTGTACCTGTAGGGCATTCTTGAGGTGTTCCTGTCTATGAACCCCCTGTCGTAGAGCTTCTTGAGCAGCCGGGCCGTGTGCTCCCTCGTCCTGTCGATCTTATCCCGTATCTCGGGGACGGTGCCCTCGCCAAGATCCACGATCATCTCAAGGACCTCCATCTCGGTTTCCGTGAGCTGCTGGAATATGTCCTCGCCTTGGACCGGTATGGGGGCGTCAACCCGTGTTGCCGCGGGAGCTATGCGCGGCTGGGTGGCGATCCGTGTTAGGTCGGTCCGCATGTCCTGTATTGATTTCTCGATGGTGTCCACGCGCTCGGAGAGAACCTTGACCTTCTCCAACCCCTTGAGTGTGGCGTCGCTGCCCCCCCGAGTGGCCTTCAGGGCCTCGTCGGCCATGTACCTGGCGCTACTTGCTTCGCGCTCGATCCTGTCTAGGTCGGTCTCCATCTTCTTGACTTGGCGCGTGAACCCCATGGTGATGTTTCTTACGGTGGACTTGCTCTCCTCGTACTCGGTCTGAGCCATCTTTATGCGCTGGTGGAAGATGTAGCTGGCTGCCAGTATCACCATGAACAAGGCTGCGGTGGTGAAAACTAGCTCCATGTATCTCCCCTGTATTGTGCTCACGGTCTCCCTTTTTTACGGTTTCGGATACATGAACGATTCGAAATCTTGTAAACAATTCAAACTAAAATGGATTGTTTAACAGATTGTACATGTTTACATGCTTAGAGTTTAAATTGTGCAGTACATCTAAAACCTGAACAATTTGAGTTCAGGCGAACTTGTCGAGGCCAGTATAGGCATCACGGGCAGGGTGCAGGGTGTGGGCTTCAGGCCTTTCATATACCGGGTGGCCGTGAGGAACGGCTTGGTGGGCTACGTCATCAACCTAGGTGACTCCGGCGTCGAGATAGTCGT
>Ga0272441_10003334_pt1 | contig 30634 bp, 23 predicted proteins | sample SSMProp6N_FD_193582 | JGI IMG/M metagenome (GOLD analysis project Ga0272441, IMG submission 193582) | Marine sediment archaeal communities from Little Sippewissett salt marsh, Falmouth, MA, United States - SSM-Prop-6N | ecosystem: Environmental > Aquatic > Marine > Wetlands > Sediment ... | reverse complement strand
ATTAGTATTTTTTTTAGAATAAATAAAAAAATAAATGAAAAAGAACTTCTTCTTCATTTATCGATTAAAACTCGTTCTTTCGTTTCTTCCTCCAAAATAATCCGATGAGGGTGGCAATCAATAAAAGACAGAGTTCAAATCCTGGTGTTTGAGCGGTATCATCAGATGTATTATTTCCCTCTTGCTGTTCATCACTGGTGGTCATTGACCCTAAAGCAGCGGTTGTCGACCAATTTTCAGGGCTTACGGTCATTTTACTATTCGCGTCCATTGAAAAATTACCTTTCGACAGAGGTATATAATCAATATTTGGATTCTCATCTAAGGATTCTGTGCTTTTGGTTACAACCGAATACGAAAATGGCGTATCAAAGGTTTCTACAACCAACTCATCATAATCATCAGAGACATACAACTCAACTTCAGCGCCTTCCTCATGTTGACCGCTTGTGAAGATATATTCTCTCCCTACCAGTTTTGGAGAATTATAAAATTCTTTAACAAGGGTAATACTATAATCTGGGAGGTCTCCTTGTAACAAGGGATCACTACCTCGGAGTTCAAGATTACCACGGCGGAATTTAAGAGAATGTGCAGGATTATTTCCTTTTGATGATCTTGGAATGAATGAAAGTTCATCTTCAGTATGCTCTACACAAGAAACATTCTCAAGGAAATAACCGGATAAATTTGACCATACCATCAATGAATACGATCCAATCTCTTCTTCTGAATCTACTGTGCTTTCTATATGAAACGTAAGAGAGGTATTACACGGAAGCATAAACATATCAACAAGTTCATTGTCTCCTGCATCATCAAATACAGGGGCTGAATAAGGAATGTTTGACACTAGCACCCCATTGACATGGCCTGTCTTTCTCCCTAATGAATCTTCAGCATAGAATGTAGCATCTCCAGATCCGAGACAGAGAGCCTGAATTGCATCTGGCAATCTTTGATCGGTAATGCCTGTAGAACCTGAAGCACTAGACCAAATATAATTAATCGAACTTGGATTCCCGAGCACTAGCTCATATGGATAATAATAAATATTTCCATTCCACGTGCTTGTGCTATTCCATTCATACGACCACCATCCATCACGGCTCCATCCATCTTCACCGAAAACAATGAAAGGATACTGCTCAAAATTCGTATAATCTGTTGAATCATGCGTACTTACATACTCATGATTTGGATCATAGATATACACATTATATCGGTTGCCTCCTAGAGGTTCGACTCGCCATGGAATAACTGCGTGACCTTTACTCCCTTCTCTAATTCCAAGGATTCCTGGTGTTCCCGCGTTTAAATCATCGATGATTTCATCAAGAATATCATCAATAAATGGGTGAAGTCCCGAGCCAGATCGCTCAGGTTGTAATAGGTATTGACCTGCTTTCAACCAACAAAGATCTTGACTATATTGACCTGCTTGTCGAGCATAGTAATATCTCCAAGTATTGTTCCAATCTTCCCGCTCTAAATCATCGATGGTGGCAGCAGTACTCTGAACGAGGTTAGGATATATCCTTGGAGATAGCTGCGCAAACTCAAGAGCCATGGTACACATACCGTAACAATGGCCTCCACGTCCACCTTCTTTGATTTTATGATTGTAAAGGTATTCAGCGTGTGGTTTCTTCCAACCTCGCTCCTCGTTCCACCAAACTTCATCACCATAGATTGATTCCATCAAGCTCCAACTCCACCAATGAGTATCATCACAACCCCAGTTTGCAAACGGAAGGCCCCAATACCATTGCCAGGGAGCATTGATATCAATGTCTTCTCCTTCGACCCGTGTTGAACGATCTTCCGTATCATATGCCCGTACTGAATAACGGAATGTACATGGAACCGAACAATCATCAAGCATATCTGCTCCATTAATAAGAGTGATTGTTTCCTCAACTGAGGTTTGTGGAGGATCATAGAAAATATCATATGGAGTCCCATCATAGGTTATTATCATCATGTCAATACCATCTGGATCAGTAGCTGTAGCAGTAATATCAACCTCTTGACCATCCATTGGAAGCAATTGATATTTTAAAGGAACAATATCAGCTCCATCAAATGCAATATCGAGGGTAACAATTGGGTTACTCCCAGTTCCTGCAACATCAATATATAGTGTTTCACCCTGAGTTGGTTCAGGTCCTTTATCATCAGCAAAGATATTGAATGTATGATTACCGGGTGTAGAAAATGTTTCAGAATAAGAACACTCAAGTGATGTTTCATCACCAACAGCGGTACAGGTTTCAACTTCCATACCTCCTTTGAATATGGAAATATATTGCATTGCAATATCATCTGTTGCTGTTACTGAAATCGTTACTTCATCTCCAGATTGCGGATTTTCTGGCTCTATCGTATATGATATTTCGCAGGGGATATTATCTGTAGGGGGTTCTTCTGGTGGATCTGGTTCTTCTCCACTTGCAGTTTCGTAGGTAATCTGTATATATGGTCCGTAATATTCAACTTCATCACTATAGAAAGGATACGTAAATAATGGAGCATATTGTTCATTTATAAAAGCGACTCCATAATTGGAGCTAGGATTATTTACCCAATCATCAATGATATCAAAGGCATCCCAATCATAGGCGCCATGGGAACCAACATTTTTTGCATCAAGTAAGGTAGAGGTACCTGGTTTATTACTCCAAGTAAGGGTATCTTCATTCCATGAACTTGTCACTACATACATTTTTGTATATGCATTTGGATGCGCTCCAAAGTCTGGGCACCATAGTCGAATCTTTGCACTTTGAATGTCTGCATCATCTGGAAGATCGATATCATTAAATTTTACAAAACTAATATAAGAATAATTAAATTCATCTTGACCAATGTAAAGATTATATTGGTATGAACCAGTGTTAAAATTTGTTGATGCAGATGATTGCATAACATAGACAGATTCATCAGAATAAACATATAACGTGTATGTTTCAGTTGGTGGGGTTGGAGCTGATTGCGTTGTTAGTAAAATTGTTTGAGTCGACAATAAAATAATAAATATTGCCATAACTGTTCTTTTTTTTATCAAATTCATAAATAATGTTCCTCCTCTCTGTTAATGATATGTTATTTTTCATTAATAATATTGTTCTTTTAAGATTTTCCTTTTATTTTTGAAAATAATGATAAAAATAAAATATTAATCTTAAATAATTCACTAATTTTATTAGATTCTGATATTTTTATCTCAATTGGGTTAAATTCTATGTAATTCTAAAAAAAATATCTTATTTAGATTATAAACATCCAAATGGCTTGTTACTTTTTTTGGTACACACTTTGTAAATATAATCATCAGTTATTTCGGCTATTCATTGCAACAAATAATTTATTCTTAACAATGTGGACTTTTAATATTAAACATGAAAAAGGCGAATTTTTTTTTCAATTTTCTATATTTTAAAAAAAACAAAATCGCATATTACATAAATTGTTCCGTTCAACTTTATTATAAAAATCACCTACCTATTTACAAAACCTCTTGAAAAATTGTTTTAACAAATTGTTTACCTCAATCTTTATAATGGTAAAGATAAATAGGCTATATGGATGGTATGGCTCTGAAAAACGGAAATATTACTGTAGCAGGAATTCTACGATTGATTGGACTCCATGTTAAATTAAGACTTCATAGAGTCGACTATGGAAAATACCTAAGAGGTTTTCGATGTGACATTATTAATAAAGGACATATTAAAATAGGAAAGAATGTTTTATTAGACTATCGTGTTGAGGGCCATACATATAAAACAGGTCTTTTTGCTTATTATAAACATTCTAGTATTATCCTTGGTGATCGTTGTAGGCTTAGCGGAGCTGTAATTTTTTGTAGAAGGAAGGTTGTTCTTGGTAATGACTGTCGGTTGGCACCAGGAGTAATTCTTATGGATAATAATTCTCATGCTGTTTCATTTAATAGTTCAGATCGTCAAAGTGGCAATGTGGATGAGGCTCCAGTTATTCTTGGAAATAATGTTTGGATTGGTTTAAGATCGATAGTGTTAAAAGGAGTTACAATCGGTGATAATTCTATAATTGCTGCAGGTTCTGTTGTTACAAAAGATGTTCCATCAAATTGTATTGTTGGAGGAAATCCTGCAAAATTTTTAAAAAATATCCTTAAATAACTATGTTTAAGTATTGGATTTTATCATCCATTGCTTTTCCCGTATTAATAATAATTTGCATATTTGAATAAAAGATTGGTCACTATATTTTTTTCAATTATATTCAAAATTGCATTCGTTTATTGATTTTTAAGTGCTTATTACTCATGCATAGTTCTTCCTCTGTTTACCTAAATTCGAGATTTTTCTTTTTTCATATGCAATAAATAATTTATTTTTTTTACAATATATGATTTTAACCGTGTTATGCTTGTTCTTTTAATCTCTTATATTGATTTTTGTATAATTAAAAAATTTGATAAATCTGACCGGTAGAATTTTTTTTTATAAGTGGGAATTAAAATATTCTTATCATGAGAATATCCTTTAATTTTTCTTAGATTATATTAGAAAAATAATATATTAAAAAATATCTTAGCTTTAATTATAAAAAATAACTGTAAAAAATGAAAAAATTTAAAATATAGATATTTATTACCAATCGCTTTCAAAATTATAACTATAATGAGGAATCATTATGAAAAGAACAGATGTTTTAATAATTGGGGGGAGTGCTTCAGGAATTGTTACAGCTCTTACAGGTAAATCAAGTTATCCAGATAAAGATTTTCTAGTAATTCGAAAAGAAAAACAAGTGGTTGTTCCATGTGGAATCCCCTATATATTTGGATCTCTAGAAAGCAGTGATAAGAATATCATATCTGATGCGGTTTTAGATAAGGCAAATGTAAAATTTAAAGTAGATGAAGTAACAACAATTGATACTGATAAAAAATCATGTATAACGGCAGACGGTACAGAAATTTGTTATGATAAACTTGTTTTCGCAACTGGTTCTACAACTAAGATTCCAAATTGGTTGAAAGGGGCAACTAAAGATAATGTTTTTACTGTTCCAAAAGACAAGGAATATCTTGATAATGTAGTTGAAACAATTAAAGATTGTAAAAAAATAGTAACAATTGGCGGGGGTTTTATTGGAGTTGAGATATCTGATGAGTTAAATAAGCGTGGCAAAGATGTTACTATTGTTGAAATATTACCGCATGTATTATCTCTTGCATTTGATAAAGAAATTGCTTGTAAAGCTGAAGAAACTCTAAAAAAACGGGGAGTAAAAATATTATCGGGAGTTGGTGTAAAAGAGATAGTCGGTGACAAAAAAGCCACTGGTGTTCTACTTGATAATGGAGATACAATAGATGCAGATGCAGTGATTTTATCCGTTGGCTACGAACCAAATACAAACCTTGCTAAACAAGCGGGATTGCTTCTTAATGAGAAAGGATTCATAAAAGTTGATGAATACATGAGAACTGATATGCCTGATATCTTTGCTGTTGGTGATTGTTCTGAAAAAAAGGATTTTTTTACAAGAAAAACAAGTGGTATTATGCTTGCTTCTACTGCTTGTGCCGAGGCAAGAATTGCTGGTATGAGCTTGTATAAACTTTCGGCTGTTAAAACATTTGGTGGTACAATAGCTATTTTTTCAACGGCACTAGGGAACACTAGTTTTGGAGTAGCAGGTTTAACAGAAGATATGGCTAACAAAGAAGGATTTGAAATTGTTGTAGGTGCATTTGAAGGAATAGATAAACACCCCGGATCACTTCCCAATACCAATAAACAGATGGTAAAATTAATTGTTGCGCGTGATTCAGGTATTATCCTTGGTGGGGAAGTAATTGGTGGACCAAGTGCTGGTGAGTTAACAAATATTATCGGTCTTGCTATTCAAAACAAAATGACGATAAATTGTCTACTTACCTGTCAAATTGGCACACATCCATTGGTAACTGCGCCACCAACAGCGTATCCAATAATAAAGGCTGCTGAGGTTGTTTCAAAGAAATTATGAAAGTAAATACTACGTAATTTTCTTAATAATTCCAATTTATTCGATAGATATGGGCATTAAAATATTTGAAGATTTTTTAAAATGAATAAACATTTTCAATTTTATTTGTTTATTGTTGGACTTTAATTGGGAATAAACTTAATAAATGATATCCTTATTTATATATAATATAGGAGACAGCATATGAAAAAGTTTTTTTCAATTCTACTGATGGCATTATTAATCTTTACAAGTATTCAAATAACAACAGCTTTAGATAATTCGAATAATTCTAGTACGTTGATAAAAGAGACACTCTTTGTTTCGGAACCGATTATTAAAGATCGAGATGAGTATATTACGATAACTGTTGAAGAAGCAACATCAACGCTTACAGAAATAGGAAAACCAACAATACCGGTCATAACAAAAGTATGTATACTACCATTTGGGTCAACGATTGAAAAGATAGATGTTGATTTTTCAAAAGAAAAACTAATTCATTTGCAAAAAGATATTTTACCATTTACTGAACCCCCAAGAATACTGACGGAACAAACCAGTCAACCAGCAATAATAAAAGATGATTTGGTATATGGAAGTAAGGCACTGTATCCTACTCACCAATTTGATTATTCTCTTAATTCTGGATTAGAAAATAATACACATGTGATGATATTTACAATTCACTGTTACCCTTTACGTTATTCTCCTCAACAAGATTTATTAATCTATAGCGAAAACATAGAATTACAATTAAATTATAAAAAACCAGTAAATCCTCAAGTATTTCCAGATAATGCTGATTTACTCGTAATAGCGCCAGAAGAATACGCAACACCAATACAGCCATTACTAATACATAAACAGAACCATCAACTTCAAACTATATTTATTACAACCGAAGAAATTTATACAACATATCCTGGCCGAGACCAAGCAGAACAGATAAAATACTGCATTAAAAACAAGGTTGAAGACCTAGGAATCAGCTATGTTTTACTTATTGGAAGCATCTATAAACTTCCTATTCGAACAAGTGTTGTTTCTTTATGGGGTCGTTGGGTGGAAGAAACATTAACAGATCTATATTATGCCGATTTATATGATTCTACAGGGAATTTTAGCACTTGGGATACCAATGAAAATAATCTTTTTGGAGAAACAGGAGAAGACCAACTAGACTTATATCCTGATGTTCATATCGGGCGACTTGCTTGTGAGGATATCAATGAAGTAGAACTTGTAGTTGATAAAATCATTTATTATGAAGACAACACCTTTGATCAAAATTGGTTTCACGATATGATATTTATTGGTGGCAATACCTTTCGATGGAATCCAGGTAATGAAGGAGAAGAGCTTAATGAAATGATCATGGATATTATGTCTGATTTTAATCCATCATCTATTATATGGACATCAAAAGGTAATTTTAATAGACAGTCAATTTCTAGAGCAATTAATGAGGGTGCAGGATTTTTGTATTATTCAGGGCATGGATTTGAACATGGTATGGGCACCTATCCACCGCATGGTCCATTTTTGAAAACATATTTAACTCCCTATATTGAGGATCTTATTAATGGATATGAACTTCCGATCATCTTTTTTGATGCATGTCTCACAGCCAAACTTGATTTTATTCTCCAGGATTTACTCGACTATAAACAGTACCGTATTTTTGATATTTTAGCAAAAATAATGAATTATGATACCTCTCTAAGACTTCCTTGTTATGCGTGGTATTTCATTCAACATGATACGGGTGGTGCTATAGCAACAATTGGTGCAACACGAACAGCATTTGGTGGGACTGATTCTGGTGCAGGAAAAATATCATTGGAGTTTTTCAATGGTTATGAAAATAGTGAGACCCTCGGTCAAATAATGACAAAAGCTCAAAATGGGTATATCACCGATGTTCCAAATGATGAATTCACCGTTGAAGAATTTATATTACTTGGAGATCCCAGCTTAAAGGTTGGAGGATATTCCTAAGTATCCTTTTGTTTTTCAATCACTTTTTTCTATTCTATTAATATAATTTAATTCTGTTTCTTCTACAAACATCATTAATAGGTTTTTCTTTCATTTCTAAGATTCCAAACAGTTTAATATCAGAAAGAGTTATTAATACTAAGGGGGAAATTTCTTATGAAAAGAAAAATAAAAGGATTCATAGTTTTAATTTTTTTACTTGTAAGTATCAATTTGCAATTTAACAATACCCTAATTGGTTCTAATCCAGAAAACAGGTGTAAAGAAGAAAAAATGCTTGGAATTGATGCAAATTATGTTTCAAATATGGAAGAATCGATTTTCAGATGGAAATATGGTTTTAACCCAATTGATATATATCCATTTTTCAATAACAAAGGAGTAAATTATCTAAGATTAAGAATTTTTGTAAAAGATACTGGTCCTGATAGTTTGCTTTATGTCACTAATACGGCAAAAATCGTTCAAAATCTTGGTATGCAATGTTCAATTACCCTGTTTTTAAGTAGTGATTGGTCTGATATTGGTAAACAACCTGCACCTGAACAATGGATCAATCAATATGATTGGTACAATCTTACCCTAGATAAGAAATGTACCATTATTAAACAGTATACAAAAAATACAACGCAATATCTATTATCAAATGGTATTGATGCTGATCTTTATGAAATTGGAAATGAAATTGATTATGGATTATGTGGTATTTTTGAGGAAAATTTAGTAGAAAGAGAAAATATTCAATGGATGGAGAATAATACATGGGATGATATGGCAGAGCTTATTAAAGCAGGCATCGAAGGAGTTCAGTCTGTTGATCAAAGCTCTGATTTTATTTTGCATATTGCTCATTGGTGGGATTTCAACTTCTCGTATGCATTCTTTAATAAAATGATTCATGAAGGAATTACCATTGATTATTTGGGGTTATCATTCTATCCATCATCAGGAATCTACAACATAACAAAAGCTTTAATGGGTGAAGGAAATGGTACTTTATCCCAAAAATTATTCTTTGAAACAACCATAAGATTATCCCAAAGTCTTGGAAAACAAATTATAATTTCTGAATACGCATATCCAAGTAGTGATCATATAATTGGTCCTTTCTCATCATTTAATCGAGAGGTAGAAGGGTATCCATTAACAAAACAAGGTCAGAAAAATTGGCTGATTGATTTTCTCCGATGGGCTGAGGATATGTATTTTATTGCAGGTACTTTTTATTTCAGTCCTGAGTTTTACGTTTTTATATGGGCACCAATGTCTTTATTTACCTATTTTGGAAGAGCTAAACCTGCGGTTGATGCATTTAACACGTATTGATTTGTTTTCATACAAATCTAGTATCCTATTGGAAATCCTATTGCAAGAGCCGTGTGACCAATTGCAATAAAATTTGAATAAATGAAAATTGGCAATCCTGAGGACGAGATAAAATCAAAATCAACTGGAAACATCATAATTCCAACAAAACTAGATAAAAGGTGAAATAACAAGGGAAATGTAAATGTATAATGGATGTAAATTGTTTTTGCAAGAGCATCTATGCATAAAACACCACCTAAACCAATCACACCAAATGAATAAAGTAAGCCGCTTAATGATCCAAATTTATCACCAATACCCCCACCAAAACCCATTCCAACTAAAATTATTGGTGCGAAATGAGCCAAAAAAGGTTCCATTATTGATAAGTTATATTCTGTAGAATTGTAAACTATAGATGTTTTATCATCAAAAATATCTTCTAATCGGGTATTATCGTTTATAAGCCCTCTCACTTTTAACATTTCTAAAATACTTTCAAATGGTTTATCATAAATATTTGTTAAAGAAATCTTTTTTGTTATGTTATTCCGTAATGCTTGATATTCTGCCATTGGTATTTCTTTAATTGTAAAATTCAAACTTCCATCTTGTTTTGAGTGATAAATCGCTAATTTTATTGTATTTTTATTAACCGTTTTTTTATCAAAAAAAATAACATTATTATTTGAAGGAAGTGGATTATCTGTTTTTAACATTGCTGTACTTAATATGGGGCTAATTGAACTTATCATTATTATCAAAAAAATAAACCATATTAATATATTTCTTTTCATGACTCCCTCAAATCTTTATCAATATGCTTATATTAATATTTTATCCAATATTTTTATTTATTTTACAGTTCAATATTTAATTTAACAATAATAGTAATTAAACATTTTATTATTTATAATATGGTTAGATATATGTTTTTAATTGAATGATAATAATGTTTGCAGAATGGGTTTGTAAATACATCCTTATATTAATTATTATAAAAATGCATCTAACAGGATTTAATAATAGGTATTTTCGATATTGATTTATAGTAATAATCAAATCATTAGTAATTTTGTATTCCTGGTGAATATCATGGTTGGTGAATGTGGCATTGCTGATAGTTTGGATAAGGATGAGAAGTATAGTTATTTTTTAGGGTGCTCTCATAGTTCTTTTAATGAGTTAGAATCTTTTGAAGAATCATCTGAGGAATTATTGAAGGAGAAGCCGGGTAAGATAATGACAGATTTCCAGATTTCGGAGGATAAGTATCGTTTAATTGCAGAGAGTACGAGTGATTTAATTGCGATTACGACGTTTTCTTTGCAGCCTGTTTTTACCTATGTCAGTTCATCGTATAAGAAAAACTTAGGTTATGATCCTAATGATTTGCTTGGCAAGAATCCATTTGATTTTATGCATCCAGAGGATAAGAAACGTGTTCTACCAGTTCTAAAGAAGTATCTTATTTTACATAAGAATAATTCATTGGTTGGAAAGGAATATGATGTTGTTGAACGGTTTAAATGTCGTTTTAGGGATAAAAAAGGAGGATGGCATTATATTGAGAATACGGCAAATTTGATTGGAAATGAGATTTTGTTTGTTGTAAAAGATGTAACAGAGCATAAGATGGCAGAGGAGGCACTGATACGAAGTGAGGATCGGTATCGGGATTTGTTTGATAATATTAGTAGTGGTGTGGCTGTTTATGAGGTGGTTGGTGATGGTATTGATTTTATTTTTAAAGATTATAATCAGGCAGCGGAGCGGATTGATGGGGTGAAACGTGAGAAGGTTCTTGGAAAAAGGGTAACAAGGGTGTTTTCAGGTATAAAGGATTTTGGATTGTTTGATGTGTTTCTAAGGGTTTGGAAATCAGGGAAACCGGAGCATTTTCCTGTTTCTTTGTATAAGGATGAACGGGTTGTTGGTTGGCGTGAGAATTATGTGTATCGGTTGAGTTCAGGTGAGATTGTTGCGGTGTATGATGATGTTACTGAGGGAAAACGTGCGGAGTTGGCGTTGATAGAGAGTGAACGATTATTGAATCAGGTAAGCGATATTGCTAAGATTGGTGGTTGGGAGATGGACCTTGAGCATGACGGTAGGGCAACGTGGACGAGGGGAACATATGATATTGTTGAGATTGAACCTGGTGAGTATATTCCAGGTATTAATGAACATGTTGATTGGTATCTTCCAGAGTATCGTGATATGGTTCGAAGTAAGATGCAAGATTTATTGAATTCAAGGAAACCGATGCGTTTCGAGGCGATGCTTCAGACGAGGAAGGGGAATTTAAAATGGTGTTTGGCTGTTGGTGAGGCTATTGAGAGAGATGGACAGGTAGTGAAGTTGCGGGGAATGCTTCAAGATATTACGAATCGTAAAAAAGCAGAAAAAGAACTTCAGGATGCTCACGAAATGCTTCAGGTGGTGAATAGTGAACTTGAAAGAAAAGTAACTGAAAGAACAGCTGAGGTGGAATATCTTTTAAAATATAAGGAGGAGTTCATCAATCAACTTGGCCATGATTTAAAAAATCCTCTTGGCCCCTTAATTAGTTTGTTACCTGTTCTACAGAAGCATGAAACGGATTCTAATAAGAAAAAGATGATAGAGATTATGATTCGCAATACTTCATATATGAAAAATCTTATTGCTAAAACCATTGAATTAGCGAAACTTAATTCTCCAAATATGGAATTTACCTTTGAAACCGTAAATTTTAAGGAGGAAGTAGGAGAAGTTATTGAAAATAATAAATTTATGTTTGATGAGAAACATATTCAAATCGTCGATCATGTTTCTAATGATTTATTTTTTAAGGGTGATAAATTAAGAATTCATGAATTGCTAAATAATATTTTTAATAATGCAGTGAAATATTCTCATGATGGAGGAGTCATTACCGTTGAAGCTAAGCAGGATGATTCTTCCATAATGATTTCTGTTCAGGATACAGGTATTGGAATGAGTCAGGATCAAATACATAAGATTTTTAATGAGTTTTATAAAGCTGATTCATCTCGTCATGATTTTGATAGTAGCGGACTTGGTATGTCTATTTGTAAACGTATTGTTGAAAAGCATGGTGGAAAAATTTGGGTTGAGAGTCCAGGTATTAACAAAGGAACAACAATTTATTTTACTCTTGAATCAAAATCAAAAAAAAATGTAATTCATAATAAAGATGAAAATTTTTGTGGTCTATCTCATAGTTCACATATCAAATGGATTAATCATAATGGCAAACAAATTTTATTTTTTGATTATTCAAACATAAAACCATTAGAATATGGTAGAGAGCATAAGGATATTAGTGAATTTGTTAAAGAACTTAATAGATATGATCTTCTCGTATTGACAAATGTTCAGGGAGATTATTTTAATATTGATGATTTCCGAAAGACAAGTGAACTTGGTAAGGTTTTAAAATCATATATTAAAAAGAATGCGATAATAGGTTTGACTCCTCAACAGGAAATATTTCTAAAAGCTGTTAAACTTTTTTCAGGTATCAAATTAAAATCTTTTAAAAATATTGAATCAGCAAAAGAGTGGCTTGTTGAGTAAATTATTTATTAATCAATAGGAAAATTATCATGTAGCTGAATTTAAAAAATTTACATAATATATGGGTGATAAATCAAATCTTTCAAATGTTGAAAAAATTTATCAATATTGTTAGTTATTAATATCTGATTTGTAGGAGTAATAAGGGAGAGAAAAGATAGGCTGTATAGGCTTGGGGTAGTAGCCGTTTCAGTAATTTTATTTATTATTTATTATCATATGGGGCTTTTTTTGGGGTGCAAGTATATCAGTATATGCTCCAATGTTAGAATTATCAATATGGGGATTATTTATTTGGATTAATCTTATTTTGGAAATAATTGGCATTTATGCTGTAACCGTAGGATTCTGCCATGCAAAAAACTGGGCAAGACTATTTACCCTTGCCATGTTTTTTCACTCATCATTTTGGAATTTATACCTATTATTTATAGAAAAAGTATGGCCTTTTGAACGATATATTTGGTTAATCTATTATATGGTGGTTATTGAGTATTTATTTATATCAGAAATTCAAGGGTATTTTGGTGTAAAAAAAGTCTGGGTATAGATTGTAGTTTATCAAGGAAACCTATTTGAAATAAGTATTATCATTTTCTCCTTATCCCTCTAATTGATAAATTATATGATAATAAAAAATTAAAGGCCATAAGTGAAGGGAAAGAGAAATATATTTAAACGACCAATGCTAAAAAAGGCTTTTTTCTCGTTATTAGGGGGGTATTTTGAAGCAGCTTTTCTCAAAAAGATATACATTTTTCATTCAAAATGAAGGGGTATAATAGATGCTTTGTTGAAAAAATAATATAAAGAGGAATATGTTATTATTTATGGAGGTGTTAATAATGAATAATAAAAGAATAAAAATAGGCTGTATTTTAATTATATGTTTTTTAACAATATCTGGGGTTTCTGTTTCATCAATTAAATCTATAGAAAATAACTTTGAAATTGTACATGTTCAAAATATTGAACCAGTAATGGCTCCAGATCTTGCATATTATCCAATAGATTATGATTTTGGAACCATTTCTGAAGGAACTATTTACAAAACAACCTTTGACATTTGGAATATTGGAACTGACACATTAATTTGGAGTCTTATAAGCAGTGAATCTTGGCTATCATTTGATCCAATAACTGGAGATTCAACTGGGGAAATTGATACAATTCTCGTTGAAATTGATACTACCGGTTTAACTCCCGGTTCATATATTGGAAAAATAGGTATAAATGCTAATATACCAGGTGGACCATATTTTTTTGCCGTTTATTTTGATATTGATTATGGAACTAACTCACCGCCGGATACACCTGATGATTTAATTGGGCCGACCATTGTTCAAGAAGGAGTGGAATATTTATATTATACTTGTGCAATTGAACCTGATGGAGATCCAATTCGATATGGATTTGATTTTGACAATGATGGTATTATAATACCAGAACATTGGACAAGTTATAATGAACCAAATGTTACGATTCCTATAGAAATCACATTTTATGGGACAGGAATAAGATATATACGCGTTAAAGCAGAAGATATTTATGGTTTTCAAAGTAATTTTTCAAATCCCCTTACGGTTGCCGTTACTGGTTCCAATGATCCACCAGAAACACCAAGTAAACCATCTGGCACCGATACGGGTGAAATAGATACATCATATACCTATTCAACTAGTACAATCGATCCAGATGATGACATACTTAAATATGGATGGGACTGGAATGGAGATGGATTTATTGATGAGTGGTCTAATCTTGTAGATAGTGGTAGTGTTGATACACGATTCCACTCATGGTCAACACCTGGAACATATTATGTTCAGGTCTTAGCAGAGGATGAACATGGAGGTCAAAGTGCTTTTTCAAGTGCAAGAACTGTTGTGATACTGTCTAATCATGAACCTGCGAAACCAACGATTTCTGGTCCTAGTTCAGGTAGAATTGGTAAATCATACATTTATTCCAGTATGGGTACAGATCCCGATGGAGATCAAATATATTACTGGTTTGATTGGGGAGATGGATTTAATAGTGGATGGACTGGCCCTTATAATTCAGGACAATCAGCAAGTGAGTCTCATTCTTGGTCTGCCCAAGGGACCTATAGTGTTAAAGTAAAAACAAAGGATAGTAATAATATTGAAAGTATTTGGTCTGATGCAATTCCAGTTTCTATGCCAAAAATAAATCAGTTTCTATTTATACAATTCTTAATGGAGAAATACCCGATAATATATCATCTTCTTTCAGCTATCTATCAATAAGAAATTGGTTAACAACATAATCTTATTATTATCCTTAATCTAAAGGAGAAATCAGGAGATTTACTCCTATTTTTTTCATCAATAGTCTATTTTATTATTATGTTGGAATCCCATCGATTTTCTATCGATTTTTTAGAGTAATCCAAATATTATTTAAAGAATTTTATCATTATAGTTATCCAAAGAATTCTTGGAGGGATAATATTCATGAAAGAAAAAAAATGTATATTGATACCACTACTATTAACAATTGTATTAATTTTACCCGTTTCCTCTGCCAATCTGTTATTTAAAGACTCAGATGACCATGTTTTAGATGATGGTTGGATTGAAGAAATTAATGATGTGACAATTCTTCATGTAGGGGGAACCCCTTATGAAATGGGATATCAACATGGATATTATTTGAAAGATAAGATTAATGAGAATATTAGGGCTTTTCGATTTTATTGTGAAAATCATGGTTGGAATTATAGTGATGTATTAGCCATTTGGAAAATTCAGAAGGAGTATCTTCCAGAAATGTATTGTGAAGAGCTTCAAGGAATGGCTGATGCACTAGATATTTCATTTGAAGAAATCGCTGTTCATAATTCATGGATGGGTGTGTTTAATCATTTATTTTCTTGTTGGGGGGCTGCTATGTGGGGTGATGCAACAATTGATGGGAAGTTATTGCATATGAGAAGTTGTGATGGGGTAAATGGTTTAAAGGATCCTGAAACGGAACGGCATCTCTATGAAAATCAGGTTATTATTGTTCGTAACCCAGATAATGCATATGCTTCACTTTCACCAATTTTTGCAGGAGATATTATCAGTATAGGTGGATTTAATGAAAATGGAGTGGGGGTTAGTGAACTAACTATCTTAGGTGATGATACCACGTTTCATGGTATTAATGCAGGGTATAGAATGAGAATGGTGTTAGATTGTGCTGATGATGCGTATGAAGCAATTGATATAATGAATTCTAATCGGACATGCTGTTGGAATTTTATTGTATCAGATGGTTCTATTCCAACTGGATTTGCCATTGAACAATCAGCAAATTTTGCCTATGCAAATACATGGTTTGATCCAATAGAAGGAACTGAACCATTTTGGCAAATTAAGGATGTTGTTAGGAGGGGAAATTGTTATATCAATCCAAATTTAGCAAAGATGCAAAGAGAGTATTATGATCCAAGTGGAATTAAAGGGTATATGAGAATGCTTTTACGAATTGATTTTACATATACAAATTGGATTCAATATAAAGCAATTAGTGAAGAAATAGAGGTGCAATATGGAACCATTGCTATTGAAGATGCTATGGTATTGTTGCGAGATGTATATCAAGGAAATACGAATCTCATGATGCGATTGATATTAGCAAATAAAAGTGAAACAGGTCGGCAGTGGGTTGCATGTCCAGCAAATGGTGATTTTGTTATATGTTTTGCTGAGAATGATTTAGAGGCTTATCAAAATCCGATTCACTCTTTTAATTTATTTGACTTATTAAATGCAGAGCCACCCTGATTTTTTTTATGGAATTATTGTATTAGGTATAGATTAAAGGATTGTTTACACGCTCCAATATCCAAGAATTGATGATGCACTAAGAAATCCATGAAATGCGTCTTTATCGATATAACAACAACAGGGATAACCACCATGAGTTTCATCTAAAAGGTTGATTGAGAGTTCTTGTCCACCTCCAAATATGATGGTAAGAAGTTTGATAGGTAAAAATCTGAATCCTTGATTTTGGTCTCTTTCAATGTCAGCAATTTTTCCGATAAGAATCGTAGTTATAATTTCTGAAATTAGATTTTTACTTTTTGGCATTGATACAGTTATGGTTTCCCAATCGCTTTCTGCCCCTTTAATATCTCTAGCTTTTACTTTTACGGTATAGGTTTCCTGTTCATTCCAACTATGAGATATGGTGATTTCTTCTCCTGATGGATGAGGACCAATCCAACCACTTTCTATCTCATCTCCCCAATTGACATAATAATATACATCATCATTTTCAGGATCACTTGTTGAGATATGATAGGTAAATTCTTCCCCTGCTTTTCCATTTTGAGGGCCATTTATAGTTGGTTTATTTGGAGCATTATTATTTGTGATGCCAAGAAAGACTTTTAAAAAATCATCCCAGGATGTATCTATTGAAAATTGCGTTTGCTCATAGTTATCTGGAAGTATGCCATTTTCATACCGTAATGCATGGTTAAAATCAATGGCGTTTCTTGGAAAATAAAAATTAAAACCTTCTGAATCATCATTTTCAAGATACTTCTTATTAATAACCAGTGATTCTATTGAGGATAATAATTGGTTCTTAAGATTTTCTCCTTCTTGATCAGCAAATGGCATATTATTTAGAAATTGCACAAAATCAACATAGTAATCAATGTCCCACATTTCTCCATAAATTCGTATACCTTCCAAACTTGAAAGAATATTTGATTGGTAGGATTCGATATTATCTATTAAGTACTGTCCAAGGGAATCAATATTTGATTGTATTTGTGTAATTTCATTAAGATCCATTGCACCAATAGCAGTTTTAAGCTTGTACTGTGGAATGTTTTGTGGGGTAAAAAAGTCAACGATTATTGATGCAAAAGTGGAAGGTTGCATTGAAGGGTTTTCGACAAGGGCTGAAATACTTAGTTGAAATGGCCAGGCACCAGCTAGACCACAATCTGCATATCCGACATAATAGTCGCAATATTATTTTAATTGATATGCGAATTCAAGATTACCTCCAAGACAGGTTTCAACTGCAATGACATCTATTTTCTGGACGCCTTGATTTGTAACATCAGATAGTAAATCTGATAATTCGCTCATCGTAATCATTGTTCCATCACCTCGTTCATCATAACAAACTCCTTGCCATCCACTTCCCTTATTACTAGAAAGTTGAAGATAATATTGTTCAGCGGGTAGATCATTCATTACTATTTCTATAAAATCTTTTAGAGTTTCAGGGTCATCCATGGCAGATTCTTCTTCCCAACTTTGTTGTGATAACTGATTTTCTTCTAAATAATATAAATATGTATCATCTTCTTGATTTTGATCGATAAGCACTGCAATTTGGACTTCATTTGTGCTTCCAACTGATTGGATTTGCTGTAAAACTTGTTGTTGAGATGCTGACATTTTATTATCTCCGCAAAGATAATACATTGCTGTCCATTGTGCATTCATGACTGTTGATTGATTCTGATTTTCAACAGCAAGGGGAGTTATAGCTGCTTGAAGTAAAATACTTATTTCAAATAATAAAATTAATAATGATGTGAAATACTTCATTTTTTTCATAATTATCCATTAATAAAAATGATGAATAATATAATAAAACTAATGTTGCCATTTTTGGATGAAGTTACATATATTAATTATTTTTTTTTATTTTGTTTAACATTCATACAAATTATTAATAAAAAATGTGCTAGGATATACAGCATCAAATGGTATATTGAAAAAAACAGGTCATTAAAATGAATGGAGTAAAGTACTCTGATTAAAAGTTAACCAATAATTATTCTACATCATATAAGTAAAATTCCCAAACCATACGATGGATATTACAACCCTCATTTTATAATGGAAAAAACAATGAAGCATTTGTTTGACTTATTATTTTTATTTTAGCATCTTATCTACTTTATCTAATAAGGTATCTTTATCAAATGGTTTCATGATATAATCTGATAATCCTTCGTCAAGAAGTACTTGTTTTCGTTTTTCAGAAATTTCAAGGACACTCATAAATGCTACTTTTATGTCAATATTTTGTTGTTTAATTCTATTAAAAACATCCCATCCACTCATACCAGGCATCATGATATCAAGTAAGATAAGATCAACTTCTTCCTCATTAATTTTATTTAAACATTCTTCGCCACTGTATGCAGGGATAACTTGATATCCACCAATTTCAAGAACAGTTCTTGTTAAATCAACAATATCAGGTTCGTTATCAACAACCATGATTTTTTTCATATCTTTTCCTCGCCTATTATTCATTTCAACTAAACAACGTTATTTTTGGGATATCATCTTATAATTTTTTAATGTACCGATGAAAATGTTTTCGATTAAGAAGGTTAAAAAAGTAGACCGTTATTTCTTTTTCAGTCTTGGTGCTAACAATATGACTTCAAATGATGCTATGACTCTTAAAATTCGTTTAATCGCACATATTGAAACCTGGCGGCCATATACAGTTATTTGGTGTGGATTATTAAGTTTCAGTGGCGCATTATTGACGTATAAGGGTATTCCACCCATTCATTTATCCCTATTTTCATTATTTATTCCAATTTTTGGTTGGATAGCTGGACTATATTTAGCAGACTATTTAGATCGATCCTTAGATAAGATTCAAAAAGAACACAGACCAATCCCCTCAGGAAGAATAAAACCAATTGAAGCTCTATTTATTGGAGGATTATTTGTTTTAACCGGAACAATTCTAACAGCATTATTTAGGATTGAAAATTTTCTTTTCATCCCTCTTTCAGGAATACTAGTTTTTACCTATGCAAAATATACAAAATCAAAAAGCTTTCTTGGAAATATAAACAGGGGGTTACTTGCTCTAACATCATTTTATTTTGGTGTAAGTGCTATTTCATTTACCCTTGGGGAGATTCCATCCTATATTTGGCCTATTTCACTTGTTTTCCTTATCCATGATATGAATACAAACCTTGTTGGAACTTTTCGAGATATCGAAGGGGATAAAAAAGCAGGATATCTAACAATTCCAGTGAAATATGGTATAAAACCTGCCTTAATTTTTTCTTCGATTTTAACCATTCTTTGGTTATTTCTAACTCTACTCTTTTCTATTATCTATCAAGTCAATAATTTCTATTTTTTTATAATTATTCTTATCGATATTATCTTATTAAGCATTATATTATTTAGATCAAAACAATTATATCGGAGGTATTCAAGAGAAAAGTCATTAGATATCCATAAATTATTTATCCTTGAAAGAATAACACTTGCTTCTGCATTTATTTTTATCTTTGCATCATTACAATTTGCTATCTTTCTCTATGGTCTTTGTTTAATGCTATCTGCGATTTTCCAGTTTATACTGCGCAATCAATATGAATTTAATAAGTGGACATTATGAAATATTTAATAACAGGTTCATCAGGATACATTGGTTCAAATTTGATAGATCGACTGAAACGTAATGATAAGGATGTTGTTGGATTATATCATAAAAATAAACCAACTGTACATAAAAAAACAGTAACCTATATACAAGCGGATATTTCTGAAAATTCCTTTTTTACTAATCTGCCTCAAGATATCGACGTTATCATCCATTGTGCTGCATTAGTAAGAGATTATGGTTCTAAAAAAGCATTTTATAACGTTAATGTTAAAGGAACAGAAAGGTTATTACAATATGCAAAAACAATTGGGATTTCTCAATTTATTTATCTAAGTCATATTCAATATGAGGTAAAACATCGATTTAATTACTATAGTGATACAAAAGCCAGCAGTGAGGCAGTATTACTTGATAAGAGGAATCAACAACAGGTACCAATAACGATAATAAGACCAGGAAATGTATTTGGACCTGGTTCTCCAGTATGGGTGGTGAGGGTTTTAAATTCAATGAAAAATGATAATTTTTCTTTAATCGAAGATGGCAATGGTATTTTTCATCATACTTATATTCAAAATCTTATTGATGCTATTTATTTGGCAGTTGGAAATAAGAATGCATTTGGTCAAATATTTAATATTACCGATGGGGATGATTCAATCACATTTAAAGAATACTTTCGTGAATTAGCTCAAATGATTGATAAACCAAAGAATTTTAAAAATTTATCAAAAAAAACAGCATTAAGAATAGGAACGATCATGGTGCTATTGTATAGAATTACTAGAATAAAACCTGTTATTTCTCCTTCTGCAGTAGAAATACTTACAAATTATAAACAAATCTCAATTCAAAATGCATGTACTAATCTTTTGTATAAGCCTCGAGTAACGTATAAGGATGCAATGAAAGAAATTGAACGATGGATAAAATATGCATATATAAATTAGTTCAATGTGTTGATTATGACTCAGATATCTTTTTTAATATCCATGTTATATTTAGGTGAAATCAAATATGATGAATATAAAAAACGGAAAAATACTTATATGATTTTAATAACCTTATATTTATATAATATAATAAAAATAATCTCCTTTGCGGATTCTTAGATTAATCAATGTGATATAGATGAATCTCTTTGACGATATCAATAGAAATAAAGCCAATCTCTTCTGGCATATTATTGATATCTTTTCAGGATTATTATCAGTGTTTGGTATATTTTATGAATCCTACATTGGAAAAGAATATGAAAAAGAAAAAAAGGCATTCAATATAAAAAACAATCAATCTATTCTTCACATTGGTTGTGGTGCATATCCAATAACAGCAATAATTCTTTCAAAATATACAAATAAAAAAATTGTTGCAATAGATAAAAATCCATTTGTTGTTCGTGTTGCAAATAATGTCATCAAGAAAAAAAAATTTCACACAAAAATACGAGTCGAACATGGTGATGGATCAGTATATAATATTTCAGATTATGATATCATTATCATATCGAGTTGTACCATTCCCAAAGAAAAAGTAATTGAACATGTTATCACCAATGCAAAATCAAATTCAACAATCATTATCAGAGAATTATTTTCTGAGGTGGCTCATCTAAAAGATACGATACAATTATTTGATGGGATAAGAAAGAATGGAGAGATAGATAGCCATGTTTTTCCTAATCTTCATTGGAGATCATTATGTTTTAGAAAAAAGTAATTAAATGTTCAATGAGTAAACTCGGTAGATCTTATATAATTCTCCGCCAATTTTTTCACCTGCTTTACAGGATGCAATATTGGTTTCATCAATCCATCCATACTCAGCACTTTCATATTTTCGTTTTTGCATTTCCTTAATCGTATGATAATTGAGAAATGTTCCAATGCCCTTGCCACGATATTTCTTTTTAATGCCCATGATAATAAAACGTCCACGGGAGATTTTCCGTCTTTTGATTAAGACTTTCATCACTTCTAAGACTCCAAATTTCCCATTGAATTCTTTAAACAATTGGTTATAATCCGGTAATGACCATCGAAAACCGATTGGCTCTCCATTTACTTCTGCAACTAAAAATAATTTTGGATCAACAATCCATCGTAATTGTTTAATGCCAAACCGGGATAAGACTTCTTTTTCTTCCACTGCAGTATATCCAAAATGTCCTTCAAATTCTTCCATAAGCATTTGGATCCACCACCTCATTTCTTTTTTAAATCGCCATCTATTAAATGGTCTGACAGTAATATTGTTTTTTTCACATCGATCAACTGAACTAGTTAAATGAGGTAAGATATCTTTTGATAAATCAATATTATAACTGACAAGATCTTTTTCTTTTTTCAACCCATATTTTTCAACAAATTTCACATAATAGGGGAGTGATGTATGCCCTAAAAGATACGGTAAATGATTAAATCCTTTAGTAACTAGTCCGCTTCCAATATCGACTCGTCCATTAATCGGTCCTTGCATCACCGTAATTCCTTTACTTTTTAACCATGCTTTTGCTTGATTTAATAACGCTTCGGCAATGCGGTAATCATCAATAGTTTCAAAAAAACCAAAGAAACCAATCTTTTTTGATTCATTCTTGTTGACATTATGATCGATAAATACACCTATTCTACCAATAGGTAAATCATTTTTAAAAGCGACAAATAAAACTCCTTCAGCATGGTTCCAAAATAATTCTGATGTTCGAAATAGATCTTTCATCTCTGACCAAAACATGGGAACCCAATACTCATTATTTTCGTATAATTTCAATGGAACATCAAAAAATGATTTAAGGAGAGACTTATTATTTACTCCTACAATTGTTATATCGTTTGATAGTTTAATAATCCTTGATTGTTCTTTTTCAAAAATAAATTTCTTTGTACTGGTCATGAACTCATATTCCGTTTTTTATTATCCATAATTAGAAGTAAATTCCAATATCGTAATTTCATTTTTATTATATACTCTCCGGTAAATTCTTATGTACTTTCCAATTACTTGAAAAACTATAATTATCCCATACCTATTGCCTCAATAGAATTAAAAACTCACTAGCTAGATGATTTGTGATGATACGATTTAATAAAAAATGGTGCAAAGGATGTGGCCTTTGCATTTACCGGTGCCCGCAACAGGCATTGGAAAAATCAAATGAATTCAATAGTAAAGGTTTTCATCTTCCCCAATTAAAGAACGTTAATACCTGTAATCAATGCAAGATATGTGAACTGATTTGCCCTGATCTAGCAATTACGGTCATATCAGAAAAAAAGAATAATATTCATGATGAACATTGAAATTAGTGTAATGATGGCATATGGTCAAATATGTAAGAAATCCTGTTAATATTCGTCGGGTTCTTGGAGAAAAAATCCAATTTATTCAAGGAGATATGGCATTTGTTTATGGTGGTATTTTAGCAGGGTGTTCCTTTTTTGGTGGGTATCCGATAACACCTGCGACAGAAATTGCTGAAGGTATGGCACGGTTACTTCCAAGAGTTGGTGGTATGTATCTTCAAATGGAAGATGAGATTGCAAGTATAGCATCAGTTATTGGGGCTTCATGGGGTGGATCTAAATCAATGACTGCGACTTCTAGTCCAGGTTTTTCTCTTATGATGGAGAATTATGGTTTTGCTGCAATGACAGAGACTCCAATAGTCATTGTTAACGTTCAGAGAGGTGGACCATCAACAGGACTCCCTACACTAGGTTCTCAAGGAGATATGATGCAATCAAAATGGGGTACTCATGGTGATTTCGCAGCGATTGCTCTTTGTCCAAGTACGGTGCAAGAATGTTTAACCATGACTATTGAGGCCTTCAACTTAGCTGAACGATATCTAAATCCTGTTTGCATCATGGCTGATGGGGAGATAGGTCATTTAAGAGAAAAAATCATTATTCCTGATGAACAATCGTTACATTTAATAGATAGAAAAACACCTGAAGAAATGAGAATAATAGAAGAAAAATATGGAAAAAGTACCTTAAAAATAAAAGGATTTCCAACCTTTGGAAATAACTACCGAAAGTTCATAACTGGTTTAACACATGATGAAAAGGGATTACCAGCAACATTTAACCAAAAAGAACATGAAAAACTCATTCGAAGAATTACAACAAAAGTTACTGATGATAGAGAAAAAATAACAATGGTTGAAAAAATAAACTTATATGATGCAGATATTGCATTTGTTGCATATGGTGCAAGCGCTCGTGCAGCAGAACATGCTATGTATTTAGCAAGAAAAGAAGGAATTAAAGCTGGTTTATTACGGTTACAACTGGTATGGCCATTTCCAATTCAAGAAGTACGAAATCTTTCTCGACAGGTTGATACCATCATTGTTCCTGAAATGAATTTAGGACAAATTGTTCACTCAGTACGTGAATATGTTGATGGAAATTGTAAGGTTATCGAGGCACCAAAAATTGGTGGAATTTCTCCGCATCCAGAAGAACTTTTACAGATTATTAAGCAAAAGAGGTGATGATGTGGAAGAGAAAGGTGTTTCATTTTTAGAGAAATATGCAAGAACAGAAATGTGGCCAACGATTTTCTGTCCAGGGTGTGGCAATGGTATCATTTTAAGCAATACTTTCAGAGCATTGGAAGATTTGCATATAGAACTTGATGATGTGGTTTTTGTATCAGGTATTGGATGCTCATCAAGACTTCCAGGATATATTCATGCCGATGGTCTTCATACAACTCATGGTAGAGCAATAGCATTTGCAACAGGAATTAAAGCAGTTAACTCTGATTTACAGGTAATTGTTTTTACTGGTGATGGAGATTGTGCAGGTATTGGTGGCAATCATTTTATGCATGGGGCTAGAAGAAACATTGATTTGACTGTGATAATGGTTAATAATTTTAATTATGGGATGACAGGGGGTCAATCGGCTCCAACAACTCCTCGAGGAAGCATCACAGCAACCACGCCCTATTCGAATATTGAACACCCTTTTGATATGTGTGACTTAGCAATTAGTATTGGAGCTCCATTTGTTGCACGATGTGTTGCATCAAAGCCAAAAGAAACGATAGCAATTATAAAAAGAGGAATGCAAAAAAAGGGCTTTTCATTTATTGAATTTCTTTCTCCATGTGTTACGAATTATGGGCGGAGAAATAAATTAGGAAGTATTAAAAAACTATGGGATTGGTATGATGAGCATACCATCTCTATTGAACAATATAATTCAGACCTATCAAAAGCAGATAAAGAACAAATATTACAGAATAATGGAAAAATGAAACTTGGAGTTTTTCAAGACATCGACAAGCCAGAGTTTTTTGAAGAATATACAAAAATCCTTCAGCAATTACAAAATGAATAGTGGTTAGATATATTAGATCAAGTTGGTTAAAAGATGAGAACAGAGATTCGCATTAGTGGGATAGGTGGGCAAGGCGTAGTTCTTGCAGGTTTAATCCTTGGGAAAGCGGCAACGGTATTTTTGGATTATAATGCGGTTCATACTGATTCATATGGACCTGAAGCGCGAGGAGGATATGTCAGATCAGAAGTCATTATCTCAAATGAAAAAATCGATTATCATCACGCATTACATGTTGATGTACTCGCTCTTTTATCAGAGAAATCTTGGGATGAGCAATTCATTGGAGTACAAAGAGATGCATTGATCTTATATGATCCAGATCTTATATCAAAAAAACCACCATTTGGAAACATTCATGAGATTCATGCCCAGAAAATTGCTGAAGAATTGGGAAATAAAATCATTATGAATATTGTTATGGTTGGTGCAATTACAAAGGTGCTTAAGTGTATTGATGAACAAGCAGTTCGGCAAGCGGTTCTTGATACAGTACCAAAAGCATATCAGGGATTAAATATCAAAGCGTTTGAATATGGGTTAAAAGCAGAAAGTTCTGAATTATTAGGATTATAAGAGAATAATCATTCTATTTTTATTTCATATACTCGGTATTTTTTATAAAGCGTAGCCCCTGTTTTTTCTATGGTTTTTTGTGACGCAATATTTTTTTCATCAATCCAACCGCATTCCGCACCAGCATACCCTCTTTTTTTCATTTCGATCATTGTCCAATAATTCATTGCCGATCCCAGTTTTTTTCCACGAAATTCTTTTTTTATGCCAACAAAATTAAATCTTCCTTGCGTAATTGATTTTTGCGTAAGTAAAAATGTTATAATGCCCAGAAGTCCCATATTTCCATTAAGTTTTTTTAACACTTGATTGTAATCTGGAGTAGACCATTTAAAAGCAATACGATCTCCCTTTGGAGATTCTGCTATTAAAAAAAGTTTTGTATCTGCAATTAACCGTGCATATTTCACCCCAAATCGATTTCTAACTTCATCTTCCGAAACAGTTACATATCCCCAATGAAAGGAAAAGGCTTTTTGCATAAAGGAAATCCACCAGTCCATTTCTTTTTTCCCATGAAATTTATTAAAACCTCTGATAGTAAATCCTTCTTTTAAACACCGATCAGCCGCGTCTTTTAGATAGCTTGGAATTGGTTTTTCTAAATCAAGCCAGTAAACATATTGATCTCGAGCTTTTCTCATTTGATAGCGTTTTACAAAATCAATATAATACGAGGGATTATATGATGAAAAGATTGAGGGAGTCTGTGCATAGCCATTTAATAAGAACCCACATCGAATATCAATTCTTCCATCAATTGGTCCCCTCATAAGAGCAATCTTTTTTTCTTTTAGGTACTTTTTCACCATATCAAACAAGTATTGTGCAATTACATAATCATGAATACACTCAAAATAACCAAAATATCCTATTGATTTTTCATTATTTTCTGATTTATTTAGCGCATGATCAATTATTCCGGCAATTCTACCAACCGGTCTTGAATTTTTATATACAATAAATAACTGAGATTCTGCATGATTCCAGAAGATATTTTTTGTTTTAAAAAATGTTTTTAGTTCCTGCCAAAGAGGGGGTACCCAATAGCTATCATCTTGATATACAATCCAAGGTATGTTATGAAAAGTTTTTAACTCTTTTTCAGAGGTTACATTTGTTATATAGATGTTTTTCTCTACTTTGTTATATATTTTTTCTTGATTGTTAAAAATATACTTTTGATTCAATCTAATAGACACCCTCACTATTTTAAAAGGATTTCATATGATTTTAATGTTTTTATATGATAAATGATAATCAATTAGTCAAGGATTGTTTTACTTTTGATACAACTAACTGTATATAATCAGATCGTTTATCTTTTTGAATAGATTCCACTTCATTTATTGTGACATCCATATTACTCCCTACTATCGTATTAAATTCTTGTTTCATTTCTTGGATTAACAAAGTGACGGGTATTCCAACATTTCTCTTTACCTTGTTTATAACAAGAAGGACTTCAATATGGGTTAAATCATGTTGAATGATCTGAAATTGATCAATTTTATATGAATTATATCTTTTCATGATCTTTGCAGGTATGCCAGTAATTGAAAGAGGGGTCATCATTATGTTATCAGGTAATATAATCATATCAACTTTTCTTCCTTCAATATTTCCAATCATTTGAGTAGTAATTCCACACGATGTTTTTTTCTGTAGGGGAATAACAAAATCTTCAATTCCGGTATACCGGATGATAGGGGTCCCTTTTCCATATAGTTTGGTAACGACTAAGGCTCCTTTATGATCAAAAGGAACAGAATCGCCCTGTTCATCAAGAAATTCAAGATATACTAAATCAGAATGCACATGATGGTAATCTTTTTCAATGCATTCAAATGCGAGAGCACCAGCTTCTGTGCATCCATAAAGATTATAAACTGTTGAATGAAAGGTTTTTTCAATGATTGATTTTGTGTATGGATCTAGCATTGAGCCGCCAGAAAAAATGGTTTTAATGATCAAATCATCATCATACATATTTTTTTGCAAATGAGCTAATTTTCGAAGCATATTAGGATCAGAACCAAGAAACTCTGGTTGAAAAGAGCGAATTTTTTTTAAAATCATCTCTGGTTTTTCTCCAATATGGATATAAAGGATATTTTTCATGGGAATTATTTTGTTTAATATCGGAGAAATACTGCTAGTAAACATGGTGTTTTCAATACTTCCTTGTTCTAAATCAATAATTAGTATTATTTTTGATTTTGTCCATTTACCACCATATGCCTTTAATATCCTAACATATCCTAATAAACTGCTAATAGCAGAGAGAGAATCATAATATACAAAAACAGGTTTTCCTGTGGATCCAGATGTAGAAAGAAGAAAACTTGATGATTCATCAATATTTTTTGGTTTAATATCTGATGGATAATGATTTCGAATATCCTCTTTTGAAATTAAAGGAAGTTTATTACAATCAGTAATACCAATTATATCCCTTGGATGGATTCCGTGTTTTTTATATATTTTATGGTAAAGGGGCACATGGTTATATGCAAATGATACACTTTGTCGAAATTGTATATCTTGATATTTTTTTAGAGAACTCATATCAAAATGCCATATCCTGTTTAAATCAAATATGTAACTTTTGAATACTCTCATAAGAAGAAACGGATTCAGATAAGGATTCATACTTGGTTCATATTATAAAAAAAATTCTTGATTTATAAGGTCTTCTATATTCATAGCACTATCTATTGCTTTTTTCCATAATTATTAAAAGGATATAATAGAATCAGTCTATTCGAACAAAAATGGATATATCAGAGGATAAAGCCAGTATTACAAAAATCATACATGTTGCAATTCTTTCAGATGAACCGCTTGGTTGGGGATCAGGTAAGCATTATTTTCCATTGATTCTTCATAATTATACCTGGAAAAAAAATAATATAACTTATCAAATCAAAACAAAGTATATCACCGGTAAGGAAATTATTTGCGGTTTACTTAATATTTCAAACTATGATGTGTTTCTTGTGCCTGGTGGAGGGGTAGGCGATGGAGAAGCTGTGGTAAAGGGATTTCATTGTTTCCCTGGTGTAAAAAAATGGAAAAAATGTATTCAACAATACGTTCAACAAGGGGGAAGTTATATAGGAATTTGCGGTGGAACTGCTCTCTGTACACAATTAGAAACCAACTCTGGGAAACATGAAACACTTATGGAAAAGCTTTATCATAAAAGTGCGATAGGAATCAGTGTTGTAAAATCATATTATAAAGATCTTGCATTACCTATTTTTTGCTTAAATCAAAGGAATAATCCTGAAAAAATTGGGGCAATGGGTTATATATTTTCCTTTGCTCCTGGAGAAACAGAAGATGGGCTGCGCATACACGCTGGTGGAGTTCCAATAGATTTTATAGTTAATAATGAACATCCAATTTTTGCTGATGTTTCTGAAAAAACCATAAGAATTCGCTGGTGGGGGGGACCAGGATTAATGGTTCCAAAAGATTCTGATAGAAAAATTGACATCTTAGCAAGTTATCCATCAACTGATATATCTAATGATGATAAGACTGCCATTTCAGCTTGGATTTATAGTGGTGGTTTAATTGGTCTAATCAAAGGAGTTTTCTCCTCATTTTCCTTTATAAAAAAAGAGAAACTACCTTTAAAAAATCTATTTGTCTATGCATTCTACTTATCTGGCAATTGGATTAAATCTGAGAAGATAATTAACCTTGATTTGCAGAATAAACCAAGTATTACCACAGAAATTTTTCCAAATGAAAATGCAGGCCGGGTTTTACTTTGCACATCTCATCCTGAATATATGATCTGGTGGAATGGAAACATCCAAGAAGAGCCTATGCAAGGATTTCACTCTATTGGTAAGGGTTTTCGCAAATGGAAAGATATTTCTAATCTCAGCTCTGATTTAGGTGATGAGTTTACTCATACTTGGTGGATAGTACGGAGATTTGTTGCATGGGCTGCGAAAATACCTGACGATCATTTACCACCTATTGAACCTGGTATAATTACTCAAGAGGCAAAAGAAATAATATCAAGAAATGTATTGTGGGATGAAACCTTACTTGATCAAATGAAAAATATCTAGAAGAAGAAACGAGGGAATGCGAGTGGAAAGAAATCGTGATTTTATTTTGTTTAGACCGTTATATTTTCTTTCTAATTGGCGCTCGCTTCCGGCTTATGAAATGATAAGTTATTTACTCATGTATGCAAGTGTTCCGCTACTTGCTTTTGGAATCCAACAAGTTTCCTACAATATCGTGATTATCTTAATTCTTACAATATTAACAATGTATTCGGGTTTTTTTGCTGCTTTAATATGGAATGATATTACAGATGCGGATATTGACAGAACCGTACATCCGGATAGACCCATTCCATCTGGTCG
>Ga0272441_10003333_pt1 | contig 30647 bp, 29 predicted proteins | sample SSMProp6N_FD_193582 | JGI IMG/M metagenome (GOLD analysis project Ga0272441, IMG submission 193582) | Marine sediment archaeal communities from Little Sippewissett salt marsh, Falmouth, MA, United States - SSM-Prop-6N | ecosystem: Environmental > Aquatic > Marine > Wetlands > Sediment ... | reverse complement strand
GTACCGGGTGAAATGTCCGATATTCGCGCCAATATCGAATACCACGTCGCCGTTATGGATATGGATTCCGTGACGCAGATAATCATTGTCATTGTATATTTCGCTGTAACAGTAGAGGGCGGTCAGCCTGTCGAGGCAGGCTATCTTTTTACCGCTGGGGAGGCGGATTTTCTTCATACCTATATACAAATTGAAGATTGATCACCTGTCAATACATGTGATGAAATTCAAAACAATACAATTACGATAGTAATATGTTTGACAAACGATAGTAACCGTTATTTAATATTAATATAGGGTCATTCGACCTGAATTAATTAATAAAGGAGAAGGCTTATGAAAAAGGTATTACTATTTTTGTGCTGCTTATTTCTAATCGTCCTGATTTTTTTTGCGGGATGCAAGAAGAAAGAGGAAGTAGCAGAAGTTGAAAAAGTTGAGATCACCGAACCGGTTACCATCCAATTCTGGCATGCCATGGGAGGGGCGAGGATCGAACTCATCCAGGGCATCGTAGATGATTTCATGAAAGAGAATCCCAACATCAATGTTGAAGTGCAATACACCGGGTCCTACAACGACACGTTGAATAAAACCAAAGCGGCGTCCAAGGCGGGAAACGCGCCCCATGTCTTTCACATCTATGAGATCGGAACCTTACAGATGGCCAACAGCGGAATTGTTACGCCGATCTACGAAATCGAGGACTGGGACCCGATCGATTGGGATGCCTTTTTTTCGCCGGTACGAAATTACTATACTATAGACGGGGAACATTATTCCATGCCTTTCAATTCCTCCACTCCGCTGCTTTATTACAATAAGACCTTCTTTGAAGAGGCTGGACTTGATCCTGAAGATCCTCCGGAGACATTCTCTGAAGTCGTAGAATACGCAAAGGTGCTGAAGGAAAAATTGCCACGGCTCCAGGCCCCGGTTACCTGGAACCTGCACAGCTGGTACTTTGAAGAGTTCCACTGCCTGATGGACGCGCCTTTTGTCAACAATGATAACGGACGAAAAGGGGAGTTCCCCACCATGGCGGTGTACAACGGAGAAGCGGGACAGCAGATCCTCGACTGGTGGACCGGAATGGAGAGAGACGGACTTTTCCTCGATGTCGGACCGGGTTGGGCAAACCACAGGGCCGCCTTCGGTTCAGGGGAAGTTGCGATGGTCATGTCCTCCACCTCCGATGTAAATCAGCTCACCGGCCTGCTGAAGGAAAACGGATGGGAAATGGGCACCGGCTACATTCCCCGGCCTGAAGGTGCGAAGGGAGGCGTCACCATCGGCGGCGGTACCCTCTGGATATCCAACGGTCATCCGGATGATGAGCTGCTCGCTGCTTTGAAACTGGTGAAGTATATTTCCAGCGATGAGCCTCAGGTGGCCTGGCACAAAGGGACCGGCTACTTCCCGGTACGCAAGACCGCTATGGATCAGCTTGAAGCAGAAGGCTGGTTCGAGGAAAATCCGAATTTCCTGACGGCTTTCAATCAGCTGCTGGAAAGCCCCTATACGTTGAATACAGCGGGTTCCCTCATGGGTGTATTCCCGGAATCCCGTTCCCTCGTTGAAACTGCGATACAGAAAGTATACGCGGGAGAGATGACGGTGAAAGAGGCCCTCGATGAAGCGGCCGAAAAAACCACCGAATCGATGCTGGAATGGAACGAACTCGTACAGTAAAGAGTCATCCCTGTTTATTTTCACGGGCGGCAGATTCTGCCGCCCGTGGATTATATTGAAAAAGGAAAAATGTGATGCAGTCATATTTTCATGAGAAACGTCTTCCTTATGTTTTACTGCTGCCTACCTTCATAATTCTGATAGTATTTCTCTTCTATCCGGCCTTTGAAACCTTCAGATTGAGCTTTTATAAGGTTCACCCCTTCGGATTGAAGAAAATATTCGCCGGTTTCTACAATTTCATAAAATTGTTCACCGATGAAGTGTATATCCAGAGTTTCACCACTTCGGTCATTTTTTCGGTGGCAGTGGTTCTGGTCGGTTTGAGTATAAGCCTTTTGATAGCCCTGATGCTGAACCAGGATGTCAAGGGAATAAAAATATACCGGACCCTTCTTATATGGCCGTACGCCCTGTCTCCGGCTATCTCCGGAGCAATTTTCAGGTTTCTGTTTAATCCTGCCAACGGGTACATGAACCATTTTTTTGAGATGGCTACGGGGATCCATGCGGCATGGCTGACCAACGGTTCGCTGGCTATTGTTGTCGTGACGGTGGCGGCCACGTGGAAAAATCTCGGTTACAATATTATTTTTTACCTGGCGGGTTTACAGAATGTACAGAAAGAGGCCATCGAATCCGCGGCGATCGACGGAGCCGGAGCTGTCAAGAGGTTCCTCTATATCACCTTTCCCATGCTCTCGCCGACTACTTTTTTCCTGCTGATAATGAACATCATCTATTCCTACTTCCAGTCTTTCGGTTTGATCGATGTTTTGACCGAAGGTGGACCGGCCAACGCGACTAATATACTCATCTACCAGCTGTATCGGGATTTTTTCGTGAACGCGAAGACGGGATATGCCGCGGCGGAGAGCCTGATTCTGTTCACCCTTGTAGTACTGCTCACCATAGTGCAGTTCAAGACGACCGGCCGCAAGGTCTACTATCAATAGGGGGTATGCAATGAAACGTACAAAACTGCAGACTGTACTGCTTCACAGCGTCATTATCTTCAGCATTCTCATAGTGAGTCTTCCCGTCATCCTCTCTTTTGTAATCAGCACCCAGACACCGGCGGAGGTATATTCTTCACCGCCGAAGATTCTTCCTTCGGGGCATTTCGCGAATTACGCGACTGCCTGGCGCAGCGTAAGCCTCGGACGTATGATGCTGAACTCGACGATTATCGCCGTGGCCGTGACGGGCGGGAAAATCATTTTCAGCCTTATGGCGGCCTTCGCCTTTACTTATTTCGATTTCAAAGGGAAGAATTTCCTCTTTTTCGTGGTTATCGTAACACTTCTGCTGCCTATACCGGTCAGAATAGTCGCACTGTTCGGCATTGTGAGCAGCTTCGGCTGGATCGATACCTACGCGGGGCTGATTTTTCCTTTCTTGGCGAGCGCCACAGGTACCTTTCTTTTTGTCCAGCGGTTCCGGACCATCCCGATTGAGCTGCTGGACGCGGCAAAGATGGACGGATGTCATCCCATGCGGTATCTCTTCCAGATTCTCATTCCCCTGTCGAAAAACTCCATCGGTGCCCTTACGGTGATCGAATTCATCTATATCTGGAATCAGTATCTCTGGCCGCTCATGGCGACCAATTCCGAACATATGCGGGTTGTTCAGATCGGCGTAAAAATGCTCATCCAGGCAGAGGCGATGAACAACTGGGGGGTTATAATGGCCGGAGTCATGATTACCATGATACCGCCCCTCCTCATGTTCTTCCTTATGCAGGAGAGCTTTATGAAGGGATTCGCCCTGGCATCGGAGAAATAGTATTCCCGGTTCACCCGGGAGGGCAGGCTTGAATAGATACAGCTCCGGGGAAGGGAGACCCCGGAGCTGAAGGCACTTTTTTTGATGAGATGAATAGGTTCAGAAAAGGTCCTGGTTCATATCAACGAAGGTATCAACTATCATGGTTTTAGCCTCGGAGATAAGTTCTTTCTGTTCTTCGGCATCCAGCGAGAAAGGACAGGCGACGATCTTGTAGATCTGAGATGTTCTTTTAATGGAAGCACCCTCGAATTCGATGCTTTTCTCGACTTCCATATCGTTTTTCAGCTGGCAGTTTTCCTCCTCGATGCTGTTCGGAACATCCTTCCGGAGACCGATACTCGTATATTCAACGCTGCGCCCTCCATCAACGAGGGGCCCGATGGAAACGAGGGAACCGGAATAGGTGAGAGCGAGGGCTCCCCGCTCATCGTCTTTCTGAAAAAAGCCGATCTCATCCATGCCCATCTCGATCATTTTACTGTCGAAAGCCTCCAGTTTCTCAGCCCAGCATTCAGCCAGATTCTGTACAGTTTCACTGTCCTGGCTCAATCCAAAGGAGCGGGCCACATATTGGAGATGTTTCTGGATATTTTCCGGTATTGATTTATCCGTTTCTATCATATTCTTCCTCCTTCTGTGAAAATGATATCCCCTTTCTCTGGATAAGGGTATATTCCCTTTGGTATAATATGATGATGGATGAAAACATGTGGTATCTGCAGGGACAGCTGTCCGACAATACGCCGTGGATCGTTCCAATCTATAAAAACAGATTTTCCATCGGCCGGGAAGTCCATCAGGACCTTATACTGGCTGCCGCCGGGGTTTCCCGCAGACACGCATACCTGTTTATTCAAAGCGGCGAACTTTATCTGGAGGATGCCGGTTCGCGGAACGGTACATTTCTCAACGGAAGCCGTATAGACCACCGTACCCTGGTCCGGGATGATGATATCCTGTACATCGGCGGATACGAGTTTACCATCAAATTCGGTCATCGGGATGACGAGGCCGGCCGTACCATGGTTGAAACAAGAGATGAGCCGGTCAGTGATTTTGCCAGACGATACGGTCTGTCAAAGCGGGAGGACGAGGTTTTGTACCTTCTCCTGAGGGGAAAAACAACCCAGGAAATAGGGGAAAAACTATTTATCAGTCCCGGTACGGCGAAACTCCACGTGCAGAGCATCTACCGAAAGACAAACTGTCATGGAAGGGCGGAATTGATTACCCTGTACCGGGGCCCGCTGTAGGGTCACGGACTGCTGTTCTGCAGACTTTTCCGGAAAAAAAGTGCAAGACGAAGGGTGACTGATACTGATAGAGTGTTGACATGTGCTGTAAAAATAGGAAGATAAGCCTTTTTCTTGTTCTGATCATAATCGTATGCACTCCCTGCTATATTCTGATGGCCCGGGGATCTCAGAAGCTGTTTTATCCTCTGGTTTTCATAATCATGTGGACACCCGGAATCAGCGCTCTTCTGGTTAAGCTTGTTACTGAAAGAAATCTGCGCGGTTTCGGATGGAAGCCCGGCAAACTGAGTTATCTGGGTTTATCGTATATGCTGCCGCTTCTGGGCGGATTGATAGTATATGGTTTCGTGTGGATATCGGGTATCGGAACCCTGACATTGGAAAGGTTCGGAAACGATGCTTTTCTGCATATACTGAAAGCGGCGACTCTGGGTATGCTGGTCAGCCTCGGGACCGCGGCGGGAGAAGAAATTGGCTGGAGGGGCTTTCTCCTTCCCGAGCTGCTGAATAAAAAAAGCGCTGTGAAAACAGCACTGATTATATCTGCCGTGTGGGCTGTCTATCACTATCCCGGAATTCTGTTCTCCCGCTACAACAGCGGTACGGAGAGCTGGTACGCGGTCCTCTTTTTCACACTCCAGATTATCGGCCTCACCTTTATCATGACCTGGCTGAGGATCCAGTCGGGGAGCCTGTGGCCTGCGGTCATCCTGCACGCGAGTCACAACCTTTTCATCCAGGCGGTTTTCGATCGGCTTACCATCGACCTCGGAACAAGCCTCTATATAACAGGTGATTTCGGGGCTGGAATGGCATTGTTCTACGGAGCTGCAGGGATTATTCTGTGGAGAATGATGAGGAGGCCGGCAGCACGGATCTGAATCCTGGGTTTTTGGATTCCGCTGGGAAGTGCAGCGTCTGTTCAGGGGGGCATCGATTTCCCTGTGATACGGCCGGATACCTGCTGCTTCAGTCCCGGTCTTTTATTAAACGTATGGACTCGATGGTGACTCTCTTCAAAGGCTTGTTTGCTCCATCGGTCTCCACAGCGCCGAGGGCGTCTACCACGTCCATCCCGTCGATAACCCGGCCGAAAACTGTGTGTTTGCCTGCGAGCCAGGACGTATCCACGAGATTGATGAAAAACTGGGAGCCGTTCGTGTCCGGTCCTGAGTTCGCCATGGCAATAACGCCCCGATCAGGCGGGTGAGATCCCCGGGCTGTTGAATATCGATAGCCCTGCAGCTCAAAAACATCCTTCAAACTGAGTTCACCAATCCGCTGCTGCACCTCCGGGAGCCGCCTGTCCAGTTCCGCCTGAGTGCTGATACCCATCTGCCGGGTCAGGGGAATAACGATAAGCCGGGAAAAATCTTCCTGACTCCGCAGCCCGAGAAGCGGTGAAGGCCTGCCCTGATCGTCAAAGGCGGGAGCCTCGTCCAGGCCGAGGGAGTCGGCATTTATTTCATCCTCAAAGGTATATCCGGGGCTGCCTGTTCCCGTTCCGAGGGGGCAGCCGCCCTGAATCATGAACTCCTCGATGACCCTGTGAAAAATCAAGCCGTCGTAAAAATTACCGGTTTTCTTTCGACCGGTTTTCGGATCGGTGAACTCCCTGGTACCAGTCGCAAGACCGATAAAATTGGACACCGTCTCGGGAGCCTCATCATCGAAGAGCTCGATGTCGATGTTCCCGAGGTTTGTGGAAATCCGGCATACCGGCCGGGATTCGTCTTCCATAGCTGACCTGTTGAAATCCGCGGAACACAGCGGCAGGACTGCTGAAACCATAAGGACCGCGGTTATACAGAGAAACTCGTGTTTTTGTATCATGACGCTCAGTGTACAGAAAAGAAAGGCCTGCGAAAAGGGGGAGCACCATCAGGTCCAGCGGCTCGTTCCCTTTCGGTTTCTCCGCGAGCCTCCGGCCTTTGACAAAAGGAACTGATTGTATCACATTATAACAAGGATGAAAAAAATACCTTTTTTTGAACTTCAGGAAACTCTGCATGCGGTATTGATCCGGGAGGGTTTTCCGGGGGAAAAAGCAGCCGCCTGCGCGAAGATATTTGCCGAGAACACCCTGGACGGTGTAGCTTCCCATGGGGTGAACCGCTTCCCCCGGTTTGTCAAGCATGCGCGTCAGGGCATTGTACAGGTTGATGCAGACCCGGAAAAAACTGCATCCTTCGGAGCCCTCGAACAGTGGGACGGCAAGCACGGGATAGGTCCGCTGAACGCTCTTTTCTGTACGGACCGGGCGGTGGAAATCGCAGGGGAACACGGAATCGGCTGTGTAGGACTGAAAAACACAACCCACTGGATGAGAGCCGGGGCCTTCGGATGGAGGGCCGCGGACAGGGGATTCCCTTTTATGTGCTGGACCAACACCACACCGAATATGCCTGCCTGGGGAGCAAAGAGGCCTGTTGTCGGAAATAACCCTCTGGTTTTCGCGGTTCCCCGGAAAGACGGTCATATCGTTCTTGATATGGCGCTTTCTCAGTTTTCCTACGGCAAACTGGGAGTTTACCGGAGTCAGTCGAAAAACATGCCCCATGATGCCGGTTTCGATGAAGAGGGTAACTTGACGAGAGATCCGGCTCAAGTACTCAGGACGAACCGGGTACTGCCGGTTGGTATGTGGAAAGGGTCGGGCCTTTCGGTGATGCTCGATTTACTGGCAGGTATCCTTTCCGGCGGCTTCCTTACTCATGAGATACCCGCGGAAGAAAGAACCCTGTCTCAAGTCTTCCTTGCCTTCAGCGCGGAGGCCTTCGGGGGAAGAGATTACCTGGATTCCTACGCAGAGAAGCTGGTACAGGACCTCGTTTCGATTCCGGAGGAGGAGCGTGTCGGAACCATCCGGTATCCGGGAGAGGGCTCTCTGGAAAGACGTAAAGAGAATCTGAAAACCGGGGTTCCCGTCGATCCGGCGATATGGGAAAAGATCAGGAATTTACTCGTTGAATAGGAGCCCCTGAGGAAATCTCTTCGCAGGATGTATCCAGTCAGTTTCTCTGAATTTCTATCCGCCGCCGATCTGGAGCTGTTTTGCTGATTCAATCCTTCCCGCATTATCCCCGTGGAAAATTTGAATGGCTGATCGGAAAAAACACTGGTAGAATATAGGTGTATTGAAAAAAAAGCTCATCTTCTTGAAAGCTGAAGTAAGCCGATGCAGCATGGATCTCAAGTACGATACGGATTGATGGGGAAAAGGAAGGCTTTTGATGAAAAAAATAAACGGTACAACAGGACGGATCGCGGTGGCGGACCTGGGGAGCGGCGAGGTCCGGGTGACGGAAATCCCGGATGAATACCGCCGGGACTACTTAGGCGGAAAGGGCCTGGCCCTCAGGTTTTTTATGAGCGCTGCGGCGGGAAGCTCCGGGAGATGGATCCCCTGGGAGATGAGAACCTGCTGTGTTTTTTCGCCGGGGTGATGACGGGTACCGGCGGGGTCTGTTCGGCCCGTTTCGCGGGCGTCACTCTATCGCCGCTGACCGGTTTGATGGTCCACGCGAGCTGCGGCGGACCTTTCGGTATCGCCCTTAAAACAGCGGGATATGACGGTCTGATTATTTCGGGGCGGGCTGCTGAACCGGTAGTGCTTGAATTGGGGGACCCGGAGGGCGATCCGGGAGGATTGCGGCCGGCCGGAGATGTGTGGGGTCTGGATTGCGCTGAGGCGCAGGAGCGTCTGGACCTCGGGAAAAACGACGGTGCCCTGGCCATCGGTCCGGCGGGTGAGAATCTGGTGAAATATGCCAATATTGCCTCGGGTCACCGTTACCTGGGCCGGGGCGGTATGGGGGCGGTGATGGGTTCGAAGAAGCTCAAGGCGGTTGTCGCTCGAGGCGGGCTTTATAAAGTGGAGATGAAAGACCCTGAACTTTTCAGCCGTGTGAAGAAAAGGTCTCTGAGGTACGTGAACCGCAACGGTTTTACCCTTTCATACCGGAAGTACGGAACAGCAGCCAACTTGAGGCCGGGGATAGCCGCCGGCTACCTTCCGGTCAGGAATTTCAGCGGCCGGACGGACCGGAGAGCGGAGGTTCACAGCGGGGAGGCGATGGCCGATCGCTACAGTACAAAACCGAGTACCTGCAGACCCTGTTCTATTCTCTGCGGACACAGGGGAACGTATCCGGATGGAGAAATCCGGCAGATTCCTGAATATGAAACGGTTGGTCTCCTCGGTCCGAACCTGGAAAACTATGACCCTGATTTGCTGGGGCGCTGGAACGAAACGGCCAACCGGATGGGCCTCGACACCATCACCCTGGGGGGAACCCTCTCCTGGGCGATGGAAGCCGCTGAAAGGGGGCTGCGCCCATCGGAACTTGCCTTCGGACGGGGGGACAATATAGAAAGGATGATCGAAGATATCGCCTTCCGGCGGGGAGAAGGAAATGAGCTGGCGGAAGGCAGCCGCTGGTTGTCCCGGAGGTACGGCGGGACGGAGTTCGCCATACATGTGAAAGGAATGGAACTGGCGGCCTACGATCCGCGGGCGGCCTGGGGCCAGGGGCTCAACTATGCGGTAGCCAACCGGGGGGGATGCCATCTGAGCGCCTTTCCCATCTCTCTGGAGGCGGTGTTCAATTTTATTCCGCCCTATTCCAGGCAGTCAAAAGCGGAGTGGGTGGATTACTTCGAAGATATTTTCGCGGCGGTAAACAGCCTGCAGACCTGCCAGTTTACCTCCTCGGCTTATGTTCTCGAGGCCTTCGCGGCAAAGCACACACCGAGGCCGATTCTCAAGCTGCTTATGACCTGGTTCCCCCGGCTGACCCGTATCGCCCTGGATTGGAGTCTCTATTCCGGGGTGTATCAGAGCATCACCGGAATCCGGACCGCTCCCGGCAGATTCAGAGAGTGCGGCAGGAGGGTGCATATGCTGGAGCGGTATATGAATACACTGAGGGGAGTGAACGTCAAACAGGATACCCTGCCTGAACGCTTTCTGAAGGAGGGGAAAACCAATCATCCCGTAGAAAGTGTCGTGCCTATCTCCTCCCTGGTCCGGCGGTACTACCGCCTCAAAGGATATGACCGGCGGGGGATACCGAAAGCTGCTGTTCTGAGAAAACTGGGGATCCGGCCCCCGGGGGCGCCGGAAGTCTCTGCCGGTATGTCGGTACCGGAACCCCGGAGATTGAAGGCGAAGCGGCGGTGGTTTTCCGAAATATACTGTACGGTCCTTCTCTGGTTTCTGGGGAGGGCAGCAGCCGCGGCGTCATGGTACGACAAAGAGACTGCCGGAGAGTTCGCTTCCCTGCCCGAGGGATTCAGCTTTGCCCTTCAGGCGGGAGAGTACGGTCCGGCTATGGTCCTGAAAAGGGAGGCAGACGGCCGGGGGAGGTATCTCGGAGGAGCGGTATACCTTCTCGACCACCCAGTCGACCTTACCATCCGTATCCGCACCCTGGCAGCGGCTATGCTCCTGTTCACCTTCCGTGAAAGTACGGCAACCAGTCAGGCCAGGGACCGGATGATCGCCGACGGACCGATTCCCGAAACCTGCACGGTGGTTCGGATCCTGAACCAGGTGGAGATTCTGATATTGCCGAAGCTGATAGCACGGCTGGCGGTCAAAAGGTACCGAAAACCGTCTCGCCTGATTTTCAAGAGACTGCGGATCTACGGAGCGGCCTTTACGGCACATACGAAAGGAGGTCGGGTATGAACAGATTCCACAACCCTGTCAAACTGAATGCCGGGCTGAAGGCCCTGGAGACTCTGCAGGGGGAAATGGCAGCCCGCGGTTCTTTTCATCCCCTGTGTATCATTTCTCCCGAAGCGGAGAAGGCCGGATTCATCAAGCTGATAAAAAAAGCCTGTAATTATCCCGAGCTGCCGGTGCTGATCTATTCCAACGACGATGAATCCATCGGGGAATTGCAGATGGTGTACCGCCGGGAGGGATGTGACGGCCTGATTGCCGCAGGCGGTGAGGGTGTGATGAAGGCGGCAGGCAGATTTTCAGGCCTTCCGCGGGCGGTTGTTCCCTGCGGAGAGTACGAAGGCCGGGGCGTTGTGCCGGAAAATCCGGACGAACCGGGCCCCGATGTGGCGCTTATCGATCCCCGGCTGATTGGAGCCGGAGGAAAAGAGTGCGATATTCTGCAAACAAGCGGTCCCGCCGCAACCCACACAAGAGTCTGGAGCGCTCTATCCGGGTCGCTGAAAAAGGCGGCGGGGCAGGAAAAGAAACCCGGAGTCAGACGGTACACACAGATTCTGGCGGCGGTGACAGCGGAAATTGCCGGGGGAATCAACGGCGTCGATGATGCTGCAGTAAAGCCCGCCCGTATTCCCGATTACTTTGAATTCACCGGCCGGGGAATAATTCATTCCGGAGACGGGGCCCTGGAAGAGCTACCGGAAGCCCTCAGACTGATAGGAGGCAGCAGACCGATGCTGCTGTCGGATTCCGGTGTGGCCGCAGCTGGTCTGACCGAAATGGTGGAAAAAGCTTTGTCTTCATCCATGCCCGCCGTTGTTACCGATACGAGTATTCCCAGCGATTCGGATGTAAAGGTGGTTCAAAGACTGGGGCAGCTGTATAAGGAAAAGAACTGCAACGCCCTGGTGGCCGTCGGCGGAGGTTCGGTTCTCGATACCGCCAAGGGGGTCAATATTCTGGCCGGGACGGAAGCCCATCGGCTGGAAGAGTATGCTGGAGCGGGAAAGATCAATCAGCCCCTTCCTCCTCTTGCAGCCGTTCCTACCACCAGCGGGACCGGCAGCGAGACTACCCTGGTGGCCGTCATCGCCGATCACGAAGCATCAAGAAAACTTCTCTATACCAGTCCCTTTCTTCAGCCGGACCTTGCCGTTCTGGACCCGAGAATGACGGCATCCCTGCCTCCCGCATTGACCGCCGCCACCGGGATGGATGTCCTGACCCACGCCATGGAGGCCTATTTCTGTCTGGGACACAATCCGGTCAGTGATCAGCATGCCCTGGAGGCGGTCAGACTGATCGGTCGTCATCTCATACAGGTTCTGGAAAATCCGGGGGATACCGACGGGCGGACCGCCCTGGCCGAGGCAAGCAACCTGGCGGGCCTGGCCTTCAGCAATTCCATGGTGGCTATGGTGCATACCCTCGGTCATTCGGTAGGAGCTGTGTGCGGGGTGCACCACGGAGTTTGTATGTCAATCCTCCTGCCCTACGGCATCGAGTATAATCTCGAAAAAGCGGGCGGCGATATGGCCCCCCTGCTGGAGGCTCTGACAGGAGAACTCACAAACGATGCCGGTCCGAAACTTGCCGGGGAGGTGCGGAGAATGAACGAGGAGCTGCACCGGCTGACCGGCGGCAGACACCCGCGGAACCTATCGGAGGCAAAAGGACGGGATGGTATCCCCCTGGTGCGGGAGGAACATCTGCCTGAGATCGCGAGGGCCGCCATGGGTGACGGATCGATTCTCTACAATCCGGAGGAGATGGATTATAACGATGCGCTCAGGGTGCTCCAGGCAGCCTATAAGGGTCTGCCGCTGAGAGAGAATTCCGAATAAGGCTATACGACGCGTCAGGGATTGCAGCGGAGGCCCTGCAGCCCCCGCAGGGGCGCCCGGGCGATCGGGAGTGAGCCCGGAAGGCGCCCCGGTTCAGCGGGGGCGAAGCGCCGCAGCGGAAAGCCCGGCCCCGGGCTCGCGGATGCCGAAGTGAGCTGTGTATGCGCGTGAGGGCGAGGGGGGGCGACGGGGTGCAGGGTTTCGAAACCGCCCCGCCCGGGGGACGCCCGGATTAATGAGGTGCGGCAGAATGCTGGTGATGTCTGGCGGGAAAGGTCTGCGGCCGGCTATATGTAAAGGTAGATCCCGAGAAAGAAGCAGACCGAACCGGCGAGAACGAAGAGGTGCCAGACTGCATGGTAGTAGGGCATTTTTTTCAGGCCGTATACTATGGTGCCTGAGGTATAGGTGATTCCGCCTGCGAGGACCATGGAAAAGAATGACCGGCTGACCTGGGCTGTGACGGGGCCCCAGACGAGAACGATGAGCCAGCCCATGAGGATGTATATAAGCATCTGTACGAGACGGAAACGGCCCCAGAAGAGGATCTTGAAGGCCATGCCGCCGGCGGCGACTATCCAGACGAGGGCGAGGGTGAGCATTACCGCGGACCCTTCGAGGTTCACGAGGACGGCGGTATAGGTGCCTGCAATGAGCAGATATATGGACATGTGGTCGCAGATGCGCAGGATACGCTTGGCCTTCGAGGGACGGGTGAAGTGGTAAAGGGTGCTCGAGAGATAGAGGATGGTCATCGCGGTGCCGTAGATGATGTAGCCGGCTATGAGTTCCGGTCTGCCGGAAGCGGCGGCTCTGCTGATGAGCAGGATGGCGGCAGCGAGGGAGAGGATGACACCGGCGGCGTGGATGAGGCCGGAGGCGAGTTCCTCCCGGGGATTGTCGTGGGTGTGGAGGCTTATGTGCCGTTCGAGCCAGCTCTGGGGGGCGGAATCGTTTCCTGCTGCGCCGGTGTCAGGTGTGTTGCTGTTCATAATGCTACTGTACAGGAAAACAGGGTCCGGGGATAGAGTGTCTTGAAAAATTCAAGCTCAGCCGAAGTGTGCTTGTCAATCATGGTTCGTGAAAATGAATTGCTTCGGCAGACGTGAAATCCGGCCGAATGAAGGGAGAAAGCCTGCTCAGACGCGAAAATTCCATGGTACACTATCGGTGTGAAAACCGATCGGCTGCTTTCCATCATTATTTACCTCCTCAACCGCGATCTGGTCAGCGCCCGGGAACTGGCGCAGAAGTTTGAGGTGTCAGTCAGGACGATCCAGCGGGACATGGAATCGATAGAGCTGGCCGGGATCCCCATTATGACGATCCAGGGACCTTCCGGCGGCTACGCGATCATGGACAGCTTCAAGCTCGATCGGCAGCTGGTCTCGACGGATGATCTGTTTTTTATCATAACCGCCCTGCACGGAATCGAATCCTCCCTTCCCGCCGGTTCCATTTCCGGAACTATAGAAAAAATGAACAGTCTCCTTCCCCATGAAACGGAAAGGACGGACGGGACGGATGCGGCAGGTGACCCGGTGAACTTGAAGGAGTTGAAGGCCCGGAAGGGGGGTAGGAATCAGGATTGTTACAGCAGCCGGCGGGAAAAACTCAGCATCGATTTCAGCGCCTTCGGCGGGTCGGAGAGGCAGCGGGAGGTATTCAGACAGCTGGAGCGGGCGATCGAATCGGAAGTCCTGGTCAGGTTCAGCTATCTGAACAACCGGATGGAACGGACCGAGCGGGTAGTTGAGCCGATGACCCTGGCCTTCAAATGGCGGTCCTGGTATCTTTTCGGATATTGCACCCTGCGGTCGGATTTCCGATTGTTCCGGCTGGGCCGCATTCGGGAGGTTGAACTCCTGACTAGAAAATTCCGGCGCCGGGAAAAACGTTTCGATCAGTTCTTCGAAGAAAACAATCCCTGGGAGGCTTCGGGGGAATGGATCGATATAAGTCTGAAATTTGATCCTTATATCCGGCCGATGGTAGAAGAGTTCTACGAACGGGAAAAAACCGAAGAGGGGCCTGACGGTTCCCTGATAGCCCATATGCGGATGCCCGAAGACGGCTGGGTCTACGGGCTGATTCTCAGCTATGGGAAATTCGTGGAAGTCCTTGAACCTGCAAAGCTGCGTGAAACCATTCGCGGGGCTGCCCGGGATATTTACTCCCTGTACGAATAGCGGGATTTCAGCCCGGTATTTTAAAAACCACGGTACTATTAATTTTCTTCATAAATAAATTATTTACGACATAATGCTGTCGTATATCCTCCTGTATAGTAAAACCATCATTTTACCATGAAGAAAGGAGAGAAAGATGGAAGTGAAAGAAATCAGAAAACAGCACACCCTGTGTATTAAAACAAGGACGCCGGTGGAAAAACTGCCTGAGATTCTGGGTCCGGGCTACGGAGAGATCATGCAGTATGCGGGCAAACACGGGGTTCAGCCTGCAGGAATGCCATATGCCCTCTACCTGAATGAGGACATGAGCGATCTGGAGATCGAGTTCGGATTTCCCGCGGCCGGGCCTATCGAAAAAGACGGAAGGGTGGAGTCCGGTGAATTGCCCGGGGGTAAGGTCCTCGTGGACATCCATGAAGGGTCTTATGAGACCATCGCAGATACCTACAACCGGATGATGGCGTACATGAAAGAGCATGACCTCGACGGGGTGAACGTAGCCTGGGAATTCTATCTGAATGATCCGAATGAGGTTCCCCCGGAAGAGCTGAAGACGGAAATCTACTTTCTGCTGAAGGGGTGATGATCAATCGGGGAAATGGTTGAAAGAGGATGCCCCGGCGGACTAGAGAGAAAAAATTTCCTCCCCAGGAGCCGGGGCGTTCAGATTCCTGCTTTACAAACAGAACTTCCAGGATTACGATAATTTATAATATTCGTGGAAACCCCGGCAGACCGGGGGAACAGACCCGGTGATGATGAAAGCTGGATGTTTATTTACACGGAGCGTATACAAAGAAAGTGCTATGTAAGCAAGGAGATCTGTATGGCTGTAAAAATCGTATTGATCGGCGCTGGCAGCGCCATGTTCGGACTCGGGTCCGTGGGAAATATCTATAAGAGTAAAATTCTGGAAGGTTCGGACATCGTGCTTCACGACATCGATCCGGCGGCCCTCTCGCGGGTGGAAAAAACCGCACGAAGTTATCTGGAAGAACACGATCTCAATTTTTCCCTGACAGCAACCACCGACAGAGGGGAGGCTCTGAAGGGGGCTGATTTCTGCATTATTGCCATCGAGTCGGGGAACCGATACGTGCTCTGGGAGCAGGACTGGAAGGTTCCTCTTCAGTTTGGCGTCACCCAGGTGTACGGCGAAAACGGAGGCCCCGGGGGGCTTTTCCATTCCCTGCGCATTATTCCGCCTATTCTGGAAATCTGCCGGGATGTTATGAGAATCGTTCCGCAGGCCTGGGTTCTGAACCTCAGCAATCCGATGACCAGAATATGCACGGCGGTCCATATGGAGCTGCCGGAGCTGAGACTGGTAGGGCTCTGCCATGAGGTGGTATCCCTGCAGGAGCATCTACCGACGATTCTCGATACCGATCTGGATAATCTTGATTTCATGGCCGGAGGGTTGAATCACTTCAGTTTCCTGCTCAAGGCCCGGTACCTGGACAGCGGACGTGACGCCTATCCGGATATCCGGGCCAGAGCTCCTGCCTACTTTGAATCACTGCCGGAGAAGGACTATGGTAATCTGGGTGCGATCAAGAATATGATCTCCCGGGCCCAGTCAACGATACTTGCTTCAGAAAAGCGTAAACATATCTGGGCGGAGAGAGAACTCTTTAAGGTACTCCTTGAAAAATTCGGATATCTCCCGATTACGACGGACAGCCATATTGGCGAATATGTCGGCTGGGCCCATTCCGTGGTCGACCACAAAGGAATCCTGGATTTCTACGATTTCTATAAAAAATGGTGCCTGGAACAGGTGCCGGAACAGCGGATACGCGGCGCCGCCGAAGAGGAATACTGGCGGGAGATACCGATCATAGAAGGAATCGTCGCGGATACCGGTCACCAGGAAAGGGCTGTCAATATTCCAAACATCGGATTCATCGCCAACCTTCCAACGGATGTGATCGTTGAAATTCCCGCTATGGTGAACAAGGAAGGCATACACGGGGACATGCTGGGAGAACTGCCGGAAGGATTGAGGGGCCTCATGCTCATGCAGGTATCACTGAATCGGCTGACGGCTCAGGCGGTTATCCAGAAGTCAAAAGACCTGGCTCTGCAGGCCCTGCTTCTGGACCCGGTGGTCAACGATGCCATAGCGGCGGAAGATGCCTTCGATACTATACTGGAACTGCAGCATGAGTATCTGGGGTATCTGAAGTAGAAGGCCTCTCCTTGATTCAGAGTCTGGGTCTGCTATAATGAGATGTAGAAGACTCAAGACGGGAGGCCCCTTATGGCAGTGGGAAAGAAAGTACCGTTTTTACTCCTGCTTATTCTCGTAATTGTCCTCTGGAGCACGGGCGTTGCAGTTGCCCAGGATGGTTTCAATACCGATTTGGACTACCCCCAGGTCACCTATGTGAAAGCCGTATTTCAGGGAGCGAGCTGGACCTTTTCGGTGACCGTACATCATAGGGATGAAGGTTGGGCTCACTATGCTGACCGATGGCAGGTTCTGGAACCGGTGACCGGAAGAATACTCGCCGAACGGATTCTTGCCCATCCTCATGATACAGAACAGCCCTTTACCCGGAGTATGCGCGGAATTAGCATTCCGGAGGATGTCAACGAGGTTCTTGTGCGGGCCGGATGCACCATACATGATTTCGGAGGGCGCCAGGTCCTTGTCCGGCTGGCTGAATCAGTGAAGACCCGGGAGTATGTAGTAGTACGCTGATTCAGGAATCGCCCCGGTTTTCACCACATCGATCAGCGGCGGTTTACCTGGATCTATCGCTGCTGTCTGCGGGAGGAGATGAAGTGCTCAACCTCCGCGGCGGATTTCATACCTGATCGCGCTCCCAGGACCATCGTGTTGAGGGCCCCGCAGGCATTGGCGAATTCGGCGGCACGACGGGCCGGCCAGCCCTGTACGAGGCCATACAGCATTCCGGCGTGAAAGGCATCCCCCGATCCGGTACCATCCACCGGCTTGATATCGAAGGCGGGACTGCGAAAAGATTCATCCTCGGCTGCAACGAAACAGCCGTCCCCTCCATGGGAGATCGCAACGAGTTGGTTTCCATAACGATTTCTCAGGATCCGAGCCATTTCCAGAGGATCGTCACTCTCGGTCAATTCCCGGGCACCACCGATGCAGGGGATGAAATAATCGGCCAGGGATATGCATTCGTCGAGTTCCTCCCGGCTGCATAATCCAAGGGATTCGACAAGATCGCTTACAGGGATATCCAGATCAAATCCGACGGCTGCACCATGTTTTTTCGCGATCCTGGCAGCTTCTATGCTTGTCCCGAGGGGTAATTCCGAGGCTTCCAGATGAAGAAGCCGGCATGAAGCGATGTAATCCGAATGTTCCCTGATAAAATCAAGGGTAAGAGTCTGCAGAACGTTCGGGAAGAGGGTGATGGTCCGCTCCCCATTTTCGTCCACAACAATCCATGTCCAGGCTGACCGCGCGCCGGTTTCCACAGGACATGCCGACATATCCAGTCCGTCGGATTCCGCGTATTTTCGAATCAGCCTGCCGTATTCATCATCTCCTGTTTTTCCGATATAACCTGTTTTTAAACCCAGCCGGCTCAGTCCGGTGAGGGTGTTTCCCATAACCCCGCCCGGATAGAGGCTGTATTTTTCCGGCAGACATACAAGCTTGGCATCAGCGGTGGGGATCCTGTACATTTGAATAACCTGGTCGATGGCGTTTACACCAAAACCTACTACATCTTTTATATCTTTCATAATGATCAATAGTATAAAGGATGCGGCAGGATGAACAAAGGACTTTTTCGGTCTTTTCGCCCTTGAGGAACTTGTCATTCGGAAAAAATCCCATGGGCAGCCCAAAAGTCACGGGGGGTAAAAAATCCCCGGGGGAGCCAAAAAGTCACGGGGGAACAAAAAATCCCGGGGGAACTCTGATATTTCTCACAGTTTATCCACGGTGTGCAGCAGCACCATTCTGGCTGAATGGTGCTGCAGGATCAGAAACGGGCAATATAAATAAGTGTCCGCCTGCAGCCTGAAGAACCTCCGTAGCTGCGGCGGACAAGGGAAAACCAAATGAGGAGAGAAGTTTTCATTCATCAATAATGTCAGGGTTTCAGATTTTCATCTAAAAATCCTATCATCTGATTCCATGCTTTTTCGGGTGCACCTCCACGGTTGTAGGTATCGCTTTTGACGAAGGCATGGCCAACTCCCGGGTATATGGTAACGGTGTTTTCCACACCCTGTTGATTCATGGCGCGCTGGAAAGATCTGACCTGATCCACCGGGATGCCTGAATCCTCTTCTCCGTATATCCCGAGAACCGGTCCGGCCTGCTTCATGCTGCCGAGCTGATTCGCCTCTGTTATCGGGCCTCCTCCGTAGAAGATAACCACCGCAGCGAGTTCCGGGTTCCTCGTACCCATGTACATCGACTGAGTGCCGCCGAAACAAAATCCCTGAGCGGCAACTCTATTCGGATCGACCATCTCGTGGGAACGCAGGAAATCGAGACCGGCGTCAAGATCTGCGGCGATCTGATCTCTGGGGGTTTCGGTAACCTGTTTCCGGGCGTCACCGGCGGTGGAAGCGACACTTCCCCTGAAGGCATCACCGGCGAGAACAACATATCCTTCCGCCGACAAAGCATCGGCCAGTTCCGCGGTATCCTGATTCAGTCCCCACCATTCGTGGATCATAAGTACGGCGGGAAAGGGGCCGCTGCCGTCAGGGATGGCAAGATATCCTTCAATGACCGTTCCGTCAGCACTCATATATTCAATATTTCTCTGGGCAGGATCCTTCGGATTTTGAGCTGCGGCATACCCGGACACGAGAATCAGTAAAGTCAAAAGCGCAAAAAATCTGTTTCGTTTCATTTTCTTTCATTTTCCTCCGTTTAAAGAAAGTTAATAAAGATTAGTAAAATAGTCAAAAATAAAACGCTGTAAAGATCTTGCTACTACCATCCGCCGCTTAGTATGATGGAAACTGAAAAGGAAGGAACATGAAAAAGACGTTTACTGCATTGTTTTTCTTATTACTGACCAGTGTGCTTCTCATGGCTGCGGATATGGATAGCGATCTCACAGGCAAAAATATAGTGACCGTGGAGGTGAGCGGGAATAAAAGAACAACGAACAGGGCTGTAATCAGGATAAGTCGGATCAAGATCGGTGATACCTTTAGCGCCGGGACTATTCGGAGGGTGGAGAGTAACCTGACGAAGAGCGGACTGTTTTCAACGAATGAGGTGCGGGCCGAGGCTCTTCCGGGTAATGCAGTGAAGCTGCGGATAGAGGTAGATGAAAAATGGACGCTCCTGCCGATCCCTGTTTTCTTCAGCGACGGCGAGAGCGTGATGGGCGGAATCGTGCTGATAGAGAGCAACCTTCTGGGTACGGCCAAACAGGTGATTGGCGGTTTCATGGGAGGAACCGACGGCGTTTCGGGTTTTGCCGTTTATCTTGATCCTGCGGTCCTGCAGACTTCCTGGCAGTTTGTGGCAAGCGGGGGAGCGGGGACTGAGGAACAGGAGGTGGACAGCCCGGACGGTTCGGTCGAATATCTCGTGTCAGGTGAATCCCTCAGCGGTTCTCTGGGTGTCGGATACCGTTTTACCGATGCCTTTCAGACCGGGGGCAGAATCAGATTTCAGGAATACCATGTTGACGCGGTGGACGGTGTTTCTCTTGAGACCGGAGTGTATACAGAGCAGGAGTGTGTTCTTCAGGCCGGTTATGATGGTACCACGCCCTATGGTTCGCTTCTCCGGGGATTTCAGTGTAACCTCGAAAGCGCCTACTTATTTGAAACCGCTGGATTTTCTCATAAAGGCCGGGCTGAATACCTGCTTCCCGCTTTCAACAAACAGCGTCTGCGGTTTCTGCTGCAGGGCGGGTACGGGGATAAGCCTTTTTTCCTCGAAGATTCCGTTTCAGGGAAGGATGGCTTCAGAACACTTCCCTTTGGGAAGGCCGTGGCCGATGATTACATCAGCCTGTCGGCGGGGTATGACATCCCTGTTCTCGGTCAGGAGTGGGGTGCTTTGGTTCTGACCGGTTTTTATGAGTGGGGTTGGTATGAATCAACCCTGGCCGGTAGTCATGTTTTCCAGGGACCCGGTGGAGGATTCAGGGTATATCTGAAAAAAGTAGCGGTCCCCGCGCTGGGCGTGGACCTTGCATACAATCTGAACAGTGAAGCTCTGGTAGTCAGTATTGCCCTGGGAATGAGGATGTAAAAGAGAGATATGCAGAGCGTGAACGGAGAACACGGGAGTCTGATGGATAAGTGGTATCCGTCATGCACGGTATGCCCCCATCGATGCGGAGTAGACAGGATCTCCGGACAGACCGGAATATGCGGGACCGATGAAGGGATATATGTTGCATCGTCCCAGCTCCACTTTGGAGAAGAAAGGGTTCTGGTCGGCCGGGGAGGATCGGGTACCATTTTCTTTGCCTCCTGTAATCTCAAATGCGTATTCTGTCAGAATTCCAGCATCAGCATGTGCGTTCATCCGTCACAGACCGGCCGGCGACTGAATTCCGGTGAGTTTTCCCGGCTGGTCTGGCAGCTCCGTATCCAGGGAGCGGAGAATATCAACCTGGTGACGCCGACTCATATGGGCCCGGCAGTGTTCGATGTCATCCGGGGACTTCGGGCCGGGGGGATGAAGCTCCCGATCGTGTATAACTGCGGGGGCTATGAAAATGCGGATTTTATCCGGGATCTTGAGGGACTGGTGGATATTTATATGCCGGACATCAAGTTTGGAACTGATGAGGCCGGTTCGCATTTTACGACGGCGGAAGACTATTTCAGCCGCTGCAGGGAGGCGGTCCTCGAAATGCACCGGCAGGTAGGTGATCTGAGTATTGGTCCTGCGGGAACTGCCAGGAGGGGTCTACTGGTTCGTCATCTGGTGCTGCCGGGGATCGAAGAAGACGCCGAAGGAAAGCTCTCTTCCGGAGGTATGGCGGAATCAGATCGTGTCATAGATTTTATCGCCGAAGAACTTTCCCGGAATACGTATGTAAACATTATGGACCAGTATTTCCCCGCATATCAGGCCCGGAATTACCGTGGGATCGGCAGGCGGCTCAGCCCAGAAGAACATCAGGCTGTGATCAAATATGCGAAGTACAGGGGCCTTCACCGCTTCGCAGGGTAAAAGAGAGCATCGGAAAGGGCGGCTGATTCGAGTTCAGTACCCGCGAAACCTATCTGCTTCCCCGGCTGCAGGATTATTTATTCTTGATAAAACTGCCGTCATCCAGTTCCTGATATGCGGTCCTCAGCTCATCCCGGCTGTTCATGACGATGGGACCGTACCAGGCAATCGGTTCATGAAGCGGACGGCCGGAGACCAGGAGAAAACGGATCGATGTATCCTCGGTAAAAATCTTCACTTCATCACCGGGAGACTCCGGATCGAAGAGAACGAGGGTTCGGTTGGATACAGAGGAATCATGTTTCAGATCAAAGTAATTTTCCCCGCTCCTTTCATGGGTGAAGGGATCCTTCTCCGGGCAGAAAAATCCCCGCCCGTCGATTACATAGGCAAAGACCGTGCTGCCTTTTTCTACGGGATGCCGGAACTCCGAATGGGCCGGTACAGCAACATCCAGGTATTCGGGATTGATTACGATATCCCTGACAGGCCCTTCGGTTCCGGCAATCGTACCTGCAATGATCCTCACATGGGTGCCGTCAGGCAGGCTCACTTCGGGTATCTCTTCATTTTTTACTTCCCGGTACCGTGGGTCCATCATCTTCTGCCGGGCAGGGAGGTTCGCCCAGAGCTGAAAACCGTACATGCTTCCGTCCAAAGCTCCGCGGGGCATTTCCTGATGGATGATCCCGCTGCCTGCAGTCATCCATTGCACATCACCCGGACGGATGGTCCCGCTGTTCCCGAGGCTGTCGCCGTGGTCGACCTCCCCCGCGAGCATGTAAGTTATCGTTTCTATCCCCCGGTGCGGGTGCCATGGGAAGCCCCGGATATACTGTTCGGGGATGTCGGACCTGAAATCATCCAGCAGAAGAAAGGGGTCAAAGAGGTTTTTTTCAGAGAAACCGAATACTCTCTTCAGGTGAACACCGGCTCCTTCTATCGTCGGTTTGCTTTTTATAATTTTCCTGATCTTTCTGAACCCGGACATGGAAAACCTCCTAAAGCAGGAAATGAAGGGAAAACCGGAATACGTACCATAAAAAGTGTAATCGGCCGGAGGGAAAAGCGCAAACTCACAGCAGGGAAGGGGACAGAAGGCATGGGAGCAGAGGGGTGTGTTGTAAGTATTGACATTTTTGTTCCCACAAGCGGAAAAATTTCCTGTATAGTAGGAAATTATGAATATGGATGCCCGGAAACAGCCGGCCCCCCTTTCTCTGAAAACCAAGCTTGGCTTCGGAATAGGAGACCTCGGGGGCAATCTTTTTTTCACTATCATCGGATTTTATCTTCTCTATTTCCTTACCGATATAGCGGTTCTGGCGCCGGCGCTGGCCGGTACCGCCTTGATGGTGGGTAAAATCTGGGATGCCGTTACCGACCCTGTCGTAGGCTACCTCTCCGACCGGACGACCAGTTCCTGGGGCAGAAGACGGCCGTATATCTTTTACGGGTCCTTCGCCTTGTGGGCGGCGATGGTGGTGATGTTTTTCTACCCTGAATCAGTCAGTCAGACCTTTCTGTTCGTCTGGGCCGCACTGGCCTATTGTCTGCTGAACACCGCCTACACTCTGGTCAATATTCCTTATTCCGCACTCCTCCCTGAACTGACGAGGGATTATCATCAGCGGACGGTACTGGCCGGATTCCGGATGAGTTTCGCGGTGGTCGGGACTTTTGTCGGAGCGGCTGGAGTGCTGCCGATTGTGGGTTTTTTCGCCGGCCCGAGGACCGGTTGGACGGTCATGGGTTTCATAATGGGTGCTGTCATGGCTGGTACCGCCCTTATTACCTTCTTCACCGTCCATGAACCTGTCGGGCATTCTATCGGGGACACTGAGGGCTTCATGAAGTCCTACGGAAAGGCTATGACGACAAAAGTCTTCGGCCTGGCGCTCTTTCCCTATATTTTTCACATGACCGGTACTACGATCATTCAGGGAGCGCTGCTCTACTATTTCACCTACATATACAAGGCCAGGGGAATGTTTCAGATAGCCCTGCTCTTTCTTCTCGCTTCGAGTATTATCTTCATCCCTGTATGGGTGGGTATTTCAAAAAGGATCGGTAAGAAACATTCCTACAATATCGGAATGGCTTTATTGATCGCCGTGGTCATCGTCTTCTTTTTCTCCGCCCACCTGAACCCGGTCTGGTACAGTTTCGTCCTTCTGGGTATCGGCGGCATCGGCTTTTCCACCCACTATGTAATGCCCCATGCGATTCTGCCGGACGTGGTGGAATATGATTACGCCCATCATGGTCTGCGGAGGGAAGGGGTCTTTTACAGTCTGTGGACCTTCAGCAGCAAGGTCGGTCAGGCGGTTGCCATCGGCCTGAGCGGCTGGATTCTCAGTCTCTTCGGTTATGTCGCCAATGCAGCTCAGTCGGACCAGGCTGTCCTCGGTATCCGGCTGCTCTGCGGCCCGATTCCGGCTCTCTTTTTTCTTCTCGGAATACTTGTCCTTTCCCGATATCCCATCACCCGGGAGTATTACCAGAAACTGCAGAATATGATACTCGAGCGTGAAAATGCTCACCGGTCGCAGGATACACTCAGGAAAGAGCGGAAGCTGAATGAAACTGAAGATTGACGGGGTCCGGAAACCGCTGAAGTTCGTAAAACCCCGCTTGCATCCCGCGGTTCTGGCTCTCGTACGAGCTCTGGTCCCGCTCTATTTCAAGGTAGTTCTCGGATTGAAGCTGCGCCCGGTCCAGCCGGAAGAGATAGCGGGCATGGCGGAGGAATATCGGGCCTTCTTCAGCGGGGAGAGCCGGCTCATCCTTGTGTTCCGGCATGTGCATGTGCACGATGCGCAGGTGATTTATTACCTGATCAACCATATTCTGCCTCGAAGCGTCCGGCTGCGCCGGCAGGGCAGATTCCGGAAACGGCCGCACGCACATTTTCTCTACGGCCGGGGTGTCCCTGTTTGGGGCGGAAGGTGGATGGAATGGCTCTTTTCCCGGGCCGGGGGAATCCCCGTTTTCCACCGGAAACTCGACCGGGAGGGACTGGACACTGTTCGTTCATATGTGAAGAACGGGACTTATCCCATAGCCCTGGCTCCCGAAGGTCAGGTCACCTACCATAATGAGGTCGTCCATCCGATCGAACCGGGATTTGCCCAGATAGCTCTTTGGGGCCGGGCTGATATGCAGGCTGAGGGGAGGGGAACCGATATGCGTATTCTTCCCATATCCCAGTATTACACATATGCAAAAGATGAACGGGAGGGGGCAAAATTACTGCAGGACCTCCTTGGAAAGCTCCGTGTGGAAGCGGGATTATCAACCCTCGGCTGCGAAGGGTCGCCTGAATCGACGGTTCAAAGGCTGAGAGCTGCCGGGGCGGAATTGCTGACATCTTTTGAAAACTTTTACCGGGAACTGTACGGATTGGAGCATTTTTCAGATCCCGGTGATGGAATCATGGCGGATGAATGCAGCCGCAGGAGGGTAGAAAGACTGGTGAACGGGATCCTGGAAATGCTGGAGGAGAAATACGGCATACTTCATCCTCCGGCCGGTGTCACCCCCCGTATTTTCGTTGTCCGTCAGGCCGGGTGGAACCGGATATTCCGGGAAAAACCCGATATATTCAGCCGGAATCCGGCAGGGATGGCCGGAGGAGGGAAGACCGAAGCGACTCCGGGGAGCACGAAGGAAGAAGTTCAGAAAGTTCTGTCCCCCCTCGAGAAATCCCTGAGCGATTTTCTGGCTGTGGAAGCCGGGCTCTTCGGTCGTCATCTGGAGCTGGTCGACCTGATGGCCTACCTGCAGCCGGAGCATGCTCTGGAAAGCAGTGACATCAACCGGCAGATTGAATTCGCCCTGAACCTTCTCGATGCGGCCTCAAGAATGGAGGGCGGTACTATCGGTCAGCGGTATCATCCGTCATCATGTGAAGTGTCCGTGCGAATCGGTGAAGCAGTTTCATTGAATCAGATGCTGGATTTTTCGCCCGACAAATCCCTTCGGCAGCTGCGTGAGGATATTGTTGAGGAAGTTACCAGGCAGTTCGAAGAACTCTCATCAAGGAACCCCGACCGCTGAAGAAATGCTCCCCCGGCAGGTTTTAATTCTTCCCGGAGCGCAGGTAACGGAATATCCCCGCAATGAAATTGAAACGCGGCACCCTTTCCATGTAGCGTTTATACTCCTCTCCGAATTTTTCAATGTTGGATTTTTCCTCTTCTATCGCATCGGACCGGTAGACCGTGAGAGCTGTCAGACCGGAAAGCAGCACCGACCAGTGCTGGGTGATCATGGGAAGGGCGATGTTCAGTAAAATCCCGGCAACGTACTGGGGATGACGTACTATCCTGTAAAGACCTGAATCGACAAGTATCGTTGTGTTTATGTATCCGCGACCCTTCACTCCGCCTTTTCTCCGAAAGGTAAGAATGGGAAGCCAGCCGAATACCGCTGAGACAAGGAGTATCCGCCAGCCTGCATCCCGGATCATGGGGATTTCTCCGTGGGCATCATACAGACAGAAGGCAAGGATGAGCTGGCCGCCGGCGGCCAGGGTGAGAATGATGGCGGATGGGGTGAGCCAGTATCTTTTCACATAAGCCTCCTTTTCCTAGCTCTTCATCGAGGCCGAGGAACTCAGAATACAGTGCCCCTCCGATTGAGATATCTCGGTCCGGCCGTGAATACCACAAGGAGGGCGATGATCACATACGGTACATATTCCAGCCGGTTGTAAAGGATCGAGCGGGTGACGCCGGTAAGGAAAAGAAAGATGGCCCGGGCCGGTCCGTGCTCAGGCCTGATGAAACTGATGGTAGGAATCTGAAAGAAGGCGATGGGGCCCCAGAAAACAAGGTAAGTACCCCCCAGGGTCAGAAGGATGAATATCAGAGCTTCCTGGAGACTGTTATTTTTCTTCTCAGCCATCAGATTCGCAACTCCTGAAATCAGCCTGAACGTTTTCCGGTCATCGATTCAATATCGAGACGGAGGACAAGGATTTTTGCCAGCGCCTCATCCGGGAATTCCCAGTACGGCTTATCCGAATACTGATTCATAAGGATCATGAGGCCCCGCCGTTTATCCGAGGGATCTTCGATTTCCGTGATCCTTCCGTACCCGATGATGGATTTGAAATGGGTTGTCCAGCTGCAGGCACGATCGCTGTAAACGAGCTCCACATCCTTTTCTATCTCGAAACATACCTGGTTTTTCGCCCGCAGAATATCCACCTTCCTGCCCTCCCGGGCGCAATGCATATAGATACTCCCATCGGTATAACCGTAGTTCATCGGCACCAGATAGGGAACCTGTCCGTCGATCATGGCAATCCGGCAGACAGTACCTCCTTTCAGAATTTCTTCAAGTTCAGCCGTATCGGTTATTTCCTTTTCCCCTCGTCGCATTCAGCTTCTCCTCGGTGATGTTTATGCAGAGTATATCCTAATCCGGTTCCTGAAAAAAGCTCAAAATATACGAGTTTATCTCGTCGGGGATTTCCGCCGCCATCAGATGACCGGCGTCAACGATTTCAACCCTCACATCGGGTATATCCTGAACCCCGCTTTCGGCCTTTTGGGGATCTCCCACAAGATTATCCCTGCGGCCGAATATAAACAGGACCGGCACCTGCAGACTTTGACGTATCTCCTCACTGAAAGGCAGGGGCGCAACTTTCATGGGCCGGACTTCGTTCATGAGAAGGGGGAACCATTCCTGATATTCTTCTGTGAGGACGGGACTATTACTGAAAGCCCAGTTGAAGGTGTTGCGCTGAATTAGTTCAAGGGGGAAAAATTGGGCAAGGCTTATCCGGAATATCGATTTCGCGGCACCGGAATAGCCCATCGGGCCGAGGAGGACCAGCTTTTCAACCCGTTCAGGATAGTACAGGGCATAGTTGGTCCCTATAAATCCCCCTTCAGAAGCTCCGGCCACGAAGGATTTCTGAACACCGAGGTTTGTACATATTTCGGCGTAGAGATCCGCCTGGTCCCGTCCGTTCTCCATGATCTTTGTCAGATCAGCATATTCGCTCTTTCCGGGCCCTCCGATGAGATCAACGGCCAGGAGTCTGAAGTGTGCCCCGAGGGCCGCCGCATTGAATTTCCAGGACCAGCTCGAAACACCTGAAGCGTGCAGCAGAAGCAGGGGAGGGGCAGTTTCCCGGCCGCTTACTATCACATGCACCCGCCCGTAGCCGGTATCCAGAAACAGGTCCTCATAGGGTAGGGGCCATTCTTCCATTTTTTCATCGTATATTCTGAAAAACTCCTCCTTCACCTCCGGGGAGGCGTAAATTGAAGCAGCTTCACCCCCTATCAGAAGACGTCCGAATAGAAAGAGCAGGACCAGGATCAAAAAAAGGCGCATCAGCTGAAAAACGGCCGGATTAATACGTCCCGGGTCTTTTGTACCGAAGATCCTTTTTTTCACATACCCGGCAGACGGCGGCATACAGAGCAGGACAAGGAGAATAAGTACGATAGCGGCCAGCCAGTTGGCCAGCATCAGCATCGAGATTGTAAGCATCAGAAATACCGCCGTAATAATCCAGCCGAGAAAAAGCCATACATACTTCATTTTTTCCTCCAGAAAAGCGGAATGAGATCTTTCAGGTGAGGCGGGTAGTTAAGGAAATCTTATACCTTCATTTTAAGGAACGGATCTCTGGAAGGCAAAACGGTCCGGTACGCGAAATTAAGCAGAGTTTTTCGGAATTTTGAAAGCTTCGGACTTGTTATTTTTTGAGTAAAAGCTTACTATTTCACTATGATTAACCCGACCGGAGTACAATCTGTTTTCCCCGGCTCTCCCAGGAGCTGCCCGTGCGTTTTCCGCACCCTGCCTTTTTCCGGTCTCATGATGATGTACAGCTGATATACGTCGTTTGATAACAGAACGGCGTCGTCTCATTTTAAACAATTCCGGAGGAGTGATAGGAGCTCCGGGAAGGAGGGCTTATGCCAATTAAAATTCCGAACGATCTGCCGGCCCGCAGCGGGCTTGAACAGGAGGGTATCTTTGTCATGGATGAGGACAGGGCGGTCCATCAGGACATTCGTCCCCTGCGTATCGCCGTCCTCAACCTGATGCCGACCAAGATGCAGACGGAAATGCAGCTGCTGAGATTGATAGGCAACTCCCCCCTGCAGGTGGAAGTGATCCTGCTGCACCCGGAGTCATATACTCCGAAGAACACCCCCCAAAGCCACCTGAAGCGTTTTTACCGTGGATTTTCCGAGATCCGGGATGAACGGTTTGACGGTCTCATCATAACCGGAGCACCGGTGGAAACCGTGGATTTTGAGGAGGTTGATTACTGGGATGAACTTCAGGTCATCATGGAGTATTCGAAGCATAATGTTTTCTCGACCCTGCACATCTGCTGGGGAGCTCAGGCGGGTCTCTATTATCACTTTGGAGTGCGTAAATTCCCCCTGCCTGAGAAGATGTTCGGTATTTTCCCCCACCGGGTCTTTCACCGGAACATTCCGCTTTTCAAGGGCTTCGATGACTTGTTCTACGTTCCCCATTCCCGGCACACCACTATACGACGTGAGGATATCGAAGGGATTGACGATCTGATCATTCTCTCGGAGTCGGAAGAAGCCGGGGTCTGCGTAGTTATGCACCGGAACGGCCGGCAGATATTCATCACCGGTCATATCGAGTATGACCGGGACACTCTAAAGACCGAATACCTGAGGGATGTCGGGAGAGGGCTGGACATCAGGAAACCGCGGAATTATTTTCCCGGCGATGATCCGGAATCTCTCCCTCTGGTTACCTGGCGGGCCCACGCGCACCTGCTTTTCAACAACTGGATAAACTATTTCGTCTATCAGGAGACACCCTACGATCTTCTGACCCTTACTTAGGAGGAAAAGGATGAACGAAGAAAAAAAGACACATAAATTTGAAACCGCCGCGCTTCACAGCGGGCAGATTATCGACAGTGACACCGGGTCGAGGGCGGTCCCGCTTTACCGGACAACCGCCTATACCTTTCGGAGCAGTGAACATGCCGCGAAACTTTTTTCCCTCGAGGAGCCGGGCAACATATATACCCGGATCGGAAATCCGACCCAGGAGGTTCTGGAAAAACGGCTGGCCAGGCTGGAAGGAGGTGTCGCAGCCCTGGCCCTCGCTTCCGGAACGGCGGCAGTTTTTTATTCCATCATCAATCTGGCGTCCAGGGGGGATGAGATCATCGCTTTGAACAATCTCTATGGCGGGACATACACCATGTTCGATCACATCCTCAGAGATTTCGGTATTACCGTCCGCTTTCTCCCGTCCGGAAATCTCGAAAAAATTCCGGAACTTGTGAACGAAAGCACCCGGGCGGTATTTGCTGAGACCATCGGAAATCCGGGACTTGATGTCTGTGATATTGAAAAAGCAGCCTCCCTCAGCCATGATCATGGCCTGCCGCTGATCGTTGATTCCACATTCACATCCCCCTTCCTTCTGCGTCCTATCGAATATGGCGCCGATATTGTTGTGCACTCCCTCACCAAGTGGATCGGGGGTCACGGGACTGCCATAGGAGGTGCAGTTGTGGATTCCGGAAGCTTCGATTGGAAAGCTTCGGGGAGATTCCCCGGTTTTACCGGGCCGGACGAAAGTTATCACGGTCTGGTATGGACGGATGTTCCAGCCGCCGGAGGAAACTCACCCTTCATTACCCGGATGCGTACGGGAGCTCTCCGGAACCTCGGTGCGTCGATTTCACCTGACAATGCCTGGATCTTCCTGCAGGGGCTGGAGACCCTGGCACTGAGGATGGAACGGCACTGCGAAAACGCGATGGCTGCTGCCCGATATCTTCATGAACACCCAAAAGTGGCCTGGGTCAGGTATCCCGGTTTGCCCGATGATCCGGCGCACGAAAATGCTCTCCGATATCTCAAAAAGGGCTTCGGTGGAATGGTCGTTTTCGGCGTGAAGGGAGGTCTGGCAGCGGGACAGCGGTTCATAGAAAGTCTGGAGCTCTTTTCGCATCTGGCCAATGTGGGAGACGCAAAGAGTCTGGCGATTCAT
>Ga0272441_10003332_pt1 | contig 30649 bp, 52 predicted proteins | sample SSMProp6N_FD_193582 | JGI IMG/M metagenome (GOLD analysis project Ga0272441, IMG submission 193582) | Marine sediment archaeal communities from Little Sippewissett salt marsh, Falmouth, MA, United States - SSM-Prop-6N | ecosystem: Environmental > Aquatic > Marine > Wetlands > Sediment ... | reverse complement strand
TCATCTGAACCATAGCAATTTTGGGTATCTTCCTTATGAGTTTTATTTCGCTGGTGAGTTTACACCATTGACATCAGCGGAGGAATTTGATGATGTGTTCACCTCTATATTGAAATGGAATCCTTTTGGTTGGAGTAATTTCATCCTTCTTCTTTTTGTTGTCGTAGGATTCTATAGTTCTGAACGGTCAAACCTTGGCAGCAGGTTGATGTTAATGGGTGCTGCCTTCCTTGTCTTTAATTTCTTCATTGGTTTCAATAGTCATTTTGTCACCTGGGCTGGTGGTATCATCCCGCCATTGGTTATCTTCGCAGGGTTTTTGATTATGTGGGATGACTATAGTAAAAATAAGAGAGGTAGTTGATAATGTACAATCCATTGCTTGAACGAATACGAAACTTCGGGAAGACTGTACCACAGAAACCACCAACTGGTCCTGGTACCCCTAGTCAAACTGGTCTTATCTATGGTACCACTCCTTCTAAACCTAAAAGAAAATCATCAGGGAGTAGTAGACCAAGACCAAGTCCACCACCAACTAGTCCAAGTGATGATATGCCTGAAGGACTTCGACAGGCATATGAGGAACAGGGAACGATTCCACCTCTTGAAGATAGTAAAGTAACACAACCATATAAGAAGACACAGGATAAATATGATACAAAAACATATGGTACACGACCATCAAATCTTGTTACAAGCACTGATGTAAAAAAAGATATCTATAGTAAAAATCTCCCTGTTCTCTACCAGGGATATGAGACGTATCAAAGCATTGACCCATCACAACGATATAGACTTGAATCAGGTGAAATAGTAACAGGCACTGAACTTCGTAGGAGAATTGGAAAAGATATTTATCAGGGAATGATTGATGTCTCTAAAGCATCAAGTAGGGTTTCCCCTGGTAGTTATGTGAAAACAGATAGTGGTGAATACTATAAAATCGATAAGAAAACCAGGTTTATCATTGAACAAACAGACCCAAAAGAGCAGAAGGAGATAATGTCAAGTTTTGGAAATAAGAAATTATCTCCAAAGAATCTTTTCAATCTTACAACACCAACACAGGATGCATTGCAACGTGGATATGAGAAACTATCATCAGGTGAGAAAGAAAGCTATGGGTATATGTTTACTGATTGGGAGAAGATACCTATTAGTGAACAACCATCTCATCTTGGGTTTGAAACACGATATAAAAGAATGTCTCCAAAGGAAAAACAACAATTCCTTGATGAGTATACAAAATCACCAGAGTTTTTATCATATATAAAAACAGTAGAAGGAGAAACAAGATTAGGTTTATCAGAGAAAAGTGAATTTAGAGGGAGAGATGGTTATCTTGGTGAACGTATACCAACATCTTCTGAAAAATATTTTTTCACAGAGCTTGATACAAAGAAAGGGAAAAGAAATGTTGCAGAGGCAATGATTGAAGGTAAATCTAAAGATGAATTTTTTGAATCATTGCATCCTTCCGTACAATATGAACGGTCTTTTCTTGAATCATTTACAAAAACAGTTGCATACCCAGTTACTATGCCTCAAATAGCTGTAAAATATTTAACAGGAGAGGGAGATTATTTTAAATCAACTAAACTCCCATATACGAATTATTGGGTTCCTTGGTTCAATGTTGACCGACTGCAATCAGGTAAAACACAAATATTACCTGATGTTGCTATGGAATTAGAAAAAAGAAGTGTAAACCCAACACAAGGATTAATCGCTGGTACAATCTCAACACTTATGGAAGATAATTCTTTTATTAAATCAGGTATGAAATATCCTTCGGCATTCTTTTTTGCATCAATGGGGGAACTTGCAGGTTTCTATGTTGCAGGTAAAGGAACATCTGCTGTTAAACCATATGCAATAAAAGGATTAGGATATGCAAAAAGAGTAGCAGAAGGATACACAAAAACCAAGATACCTATTTCGTATGAAGCATTTCAATTTGCTAAAATACGATATCATCCTAAAACATATCTAAAACGAGGAGTCTACAGAATAATTCATAAAAAAAGACCTACTCCAGAGATATTTCCACCAGATGTCATGGAAGGTGCAAGTTTCAGTAGACTTTATGGAACCGTTGACGATATGATTCAGGTATTTGAATTAAAACGTAACCCCATTACTGGTAAGATACCAGTGACTCATGGTACTCGTATTCCTATTAAAACAAAATTAAGAAGTAGACCATCTGCTTTTATGTTCGATGACCAAGGTAACATATTACTTATGCAGCATGATAATTTGAAGACGTTTTTAACACCAGGCGGTGGAAAGAAATGGTGGGAGTTCAACAGGTCAGCATTAGTACGTGAGGTTGCAGAAGAACTTGGTGTAAAAACAACGAATGTACAGAAACTGTTTTCTTTTCCTGATTATCAAAGTGCTAATCTTTATACTATATACAAAACAGGGATAAAAGGAACTCCAAAGAACCTTGCAGAGACAACAGGTTTCAAGTTTTTTGATATGACTTCAAAGACATTTGAAAAAGCTGATAAAGCATGGCATGTTGATACAGCAGCTAAAAAATTCATCGCAGGTGATTTAAGTAGCATCGATGTCCTGGGTGGAAACACATTAAAAAGATATCCTGATGTTTTTGTCACAGGTGTTGGAAGAACAAGTTCAGATGTGACTGCTGGTTTATTTATTGTTCCAGAAGGATATCAACCAATGTTTCCTTTTGGATTTAAAAGTAAAGCACCTGAATTAAGTACAAAAAGCATCTCATTATGGTCACGATATAAACCAACTATTATCAAATCATACATTGATGATGTTGTAAGGTTGCCTCAAGGTATTCGATATAGTATCAAACTTTCAGATGATTGGTTGAAACATAGTCATAAATCAATTATGGATACGATACAAGGAGCAGGAGGACCAAGTGATTTCTTTGACCGTATAACAGCATATATTACTCCAAAAACAGAGAGAGGCGGTTATCATGCATTTGAAGTACAAGGATTATTGCCATCTGGTTATGGTATGGCAAAAAGACCTCTTGGGTTGCAAGTTAAAGCAAATACTTTGACAGAAAAATGGTATGACACTTGGGCAAAAATAACAGGGTTCAGAGAATATGTATTAGACCCCAAATACAAATATCCAATCGGCATTCGTGAATATGAACCATTTGTCATCCCTGATGTTGGACCAAGTAGAAATATGCTTTCTATGGAACAATTTGATGATGTTGTAAGAAAAGCAAATGTACAATATGCTGATTTATATAGATATGGTGGGCATAGTTATCAGCCATTGATAAGTTATGAGATTCTTGGAAGACCTTTGATTTCATCATTACCAAAAGTATACAGTAGACAAGAACGTGCAAGATATTCACCTATGAGATACTACAAATCTTTTGAATATTCAAAACCATCATATTATGAAAAAGGAATCATTTCAGAATATAAACCAGTTATCGAATTTGAAAACTATGCTATCTCTGAAAGCATGGGAAAATATCCATATCAACGACAAACATATTCACCACCACCACCGCCTAAACGATACTCATATTCACCATATAAACCACCAGAAAAAATAATACCAATAAAACCATTTTCTCCATTGCCAACTGAAAAGATACCACAAAAAACAAAAAAACAGAAAGAATCTCGTTTACTGGATGAAAGACAAGCATATCGTGAGGTTAAAATCATTGACCCATTTGCGGGGGTGACGTTTTAACAATGGCAATGACAGCAGTATTCCTCGCTATTGATTACATCGCAGGGTTCTTCATCTTTGGTATTTTCTACTGGATAATAAATGGTATCCTCCCAGAGATGAATTTATTAACACCTGGAACAGACCTGCATACATGGTCACAATATATCTGGAATGCATTGCTTATTGTTTATATCGGATTAGGTGCTTGGAGTTTTCTCACACGTTTGAAGATTTATGATATAAGGAGATGAAGAAAGTATGAGTGATGAAAATATTGATGTTGAAAAACTTAAGCAGATGGATGCCAGTATTAAATCAAAGACCCGTAAGAAATACAAATCATTAGATGAACTTGAGGATGAATACTATGAGGAGCATCCAGAGAAAAGACCATTGACAAGTAAGATTAAGAAACGCATGGATGAAAATAAAGCAAGACGTGATGCACAACGAGAATATTATAAAGCAGTCTATGACCGTGAACGCATCAAAGCAGAGGAACGAGGGATACGAAGACGTGCCACTACTAAAGCAAAAAAATATGAGATGTTACCACGGGAACGAGTAGCAAACGTGATACTTGGTCCACCAAGGACATCATCGACAAAGAAACGTCAGATATCATATCCATCGATGCAGCAGATGCAGCCACAGCAGAGGAAACAAGTTTTTAGTCAACCTGATTTCAGCAGTCTCCTTGGTAGTTTCGGAACATCTTCCTCTTCAACATCTACAAAGAAGAAGAAAAAAACATATAAACCACCATCACTGGATGATATGTTAAGGTTATGATACGATGTCAAAGAAAGATATGTATGGTTTACACATGGACCTGGGTTTTGGTCTTACAAAACGTAGGAGAAAAACCAAAAAGAACATGGGTTTTTTAGAGGCAAACCTAAAGTTTGATTTAACACCTTGGGGTGATGCTGACCATGATACCGTACGTAATATCTTTGACTGTCGACCATATAACCCCAGGAAACATGGGTATATCCCTGTGCTTCCTCATAAGGGTTTAATGCGTGATGTACGTTGGGTATGGGATGAATCATCGAACCCTTGGACGATGTATTATGACCCTATAAAAGAAGAGAAAGGAGAGTTTGCTTTTGGACGTACACAATTCAACATGGAGAAACCAACATTCCCACAGAAAGGCGGGAACTTAAAGATAGATAGAGCTTTTATCGTGTTTAACCCTGGTGGAACATCATCAGAGTGTCCATCAAGGCGAAGAGGATTATGTCCATCATATATCAATGAGTATTGTTATGCTTTGAAACCAGAGCTTGGTCAAAGCGGGAGATACCCTGATACATTAGCATATCGTTCAAGGATGAAAGCAGAGTTCTATTATCATCCAGCAGAGAAATTCATAGAGGAGATGGAGCAACGAAAACAGTCATCACGGAAAAAAGAGATTAAAGGAATGCGTTTCAGTGGAAGCGGTGACATCAGTGAACAATGGGAGCTTGATAAACTCATTGATATCGCTAAAGGCATTGGTAAAAAAGATATGATTATGTATGGATATTCAAAGTCTCGTACTGATGAAAACACAGGGAAGAAATTAACATGGGAGAAAGCACCAGAAAACATGACAGTGAACTTTGGACCAGGGAAAAAAGTACCAGGGCATAATCGATATATTCCTTTACCAGAGGAACAATTCAAAGCAAAAGTACGACAGGGTTTGAAAAAAGATGAACGATTTTGTGTTCCTGGTCGTGATGTCTGTGGTCTTGAGGATGATAAATGCCAAGCATGTATCACAGGGCATGACCTTGATGTGTACACGGTGAGGCGTACAGGGAAAAGACATGCAACATATCTAAAGATGTATCAGGAAGCTGCACGTGAAGCAGAGATTGAGGATGACATTGAAGCTGCTGAAGAGGATATTGAAGAATTACAGGAGGATGTAGAAGCATGAGAAAAGGTTTGATAACACAGAAGGATATCCTTAATGTCAACTTTGGTTCTCTTCTTATGCCTTTACGTAAGAAAAAGGTATCTCTTCGACATAGTGAACGATTCCATAAGAAAAAGAATCATATCATGCCTTGGATTATGCAGACTATTGGACCTGATGAGATTGTCTATGGGTCCTATGCTGTAAACAAACAACTTCCTAACTGGTTAGATGTTCCAGCTAACGACATCGATGTTTTTAGTTACACTCCAAAGAAAGATGCTGAACAGGCAGAACGTCATCTCGATAGTAAGTTCGGTGGTGATTATTTCTATGTTAAACGTGCTCGTCATCCAAGTACTTGGAGAGTTGTTGCTCATGCCAATGGGAAAGCATATGTTGATTTCACTCGCCCAGAGAACTGTGTTCCACATAGAACCATTGATGGGAAAAACTATATCACACTTCCTTATGCAAAGCAACATATAGAGGAGACATTACAGGACCCTTTTGCCTGGTATCGTCATGACCGTGACCGTGATACATTACATCGTATTATTCTTCATCAGAAAAGGAGAGGGTATCGATGAGGAAAAAAGACCTTTTTGGTTTAGACATGGATTTGGGTTTTGGTTTCTCATCGAAGAAAGCAAAGAAAAGATACCAGGGTCTTTTAAAACCATTTGGTGACATTGACCGTGATGGTGTGAAAAATATCTTTGACTGCCGCCCTTTGGATTTCAGGAGACAAGATATCATGCCAAATAAGGCACAACGGGAACGTATGTGGCTGCTCCCTATTTTTGTTGCCGATGAAACCCCAGGGAGAAAAAATCGTTTTATTTCAGATTTTGAATCACCTGAAACCATTAAACGATATCATGTATTATCAAAACAAGCAAGGAAACATGCACCTGAATCAAGGAGATATGCATTAAGTGTTATGAAACGCTATCCTAATATCATTGGAGTCATGGAAAAAGAGAAACCACCACTGTTATTATTTTCCACGACACGACTGGCATCTGATGCAGCAGGTTTTGTGAAACCACATACACGTTCAACAGTGATACATCATCCACTAAAATATACTGCTACAAGTGAGGAAGCAGTAGACTATATGAAACAGAAACTGCATCTATATCATCAACCTGAACGGCAGACAAAAGCACAAAAGTTCTTCGTTGATAGTTTCGCTGATGAACCAACGGAGATAGTAGATAGGAAAAAAAGGAAACGTATGGCATGGACCACATTTCATGAACTGCAGCATATACGTCAGTTGAATGAAGCAAAAAGCACAAATGAGTATCTTGTAAACTATATGAAATCAGAGAAAATCGCAGAGAAAATACCTGGTACAATGAACATATATGAGACACAAGCAGACCTTGCAGCTATGGAACACATCAGGGAACGGGAACCTATCGTTGACCCAAAGGTACGGAAGTATTACAAAAAATACAAACATATACGAGACGTTATGGATGATGAAGAGGAAGAGGAAGATATCGTTGAGGGAACAGAGGAGTTCTTCGAGGATGTTGATGACATGGAGGAGACATGAGAGCAGATGAGAGTTTCACAGTAATAGCAGTTACTGCATTGGCTTTGTTCTTTGTCATGTATGTGTTAACCTATACTCTTGCTGAACCCATCGATGATATCTATGAGGCACTTCTTGATAGTGACATGGGAGAGGATGTAAACCCCTATAAAAATGAGTACATTCCTTATTATCGTACAGCAACTATCCTTGCGTTTGCTCTTATCATCGTAGGACCATTTGGATGGTGGTTTGCAAAGGTTTTCAGTAAAGACCCCTATGAAGGATATTATTATGAACAACAGAGGAGATGGTGAGTAGATGCGTGAGACATTCTTCCAGCTATGTGTCATCGGAACCATTGTGTTGTTAAGTGTCACTCTTTGCATTAATTTTGTCAGTGCCAGTGGCATCTATGGTGACATAGGAACAGTGACTACCAGTATTGATAATGATGAGAACAGTACAGATATCCTACTGGGGATGATACAGTTAAGTAGTGAAGGAGCAACAATTACCTCAATGGGATTATGGAGTATCATCCTTGCAGCAGCAGGTGGTGTAACCATTCTCCTTGGCATCCTCACAGGTGGTAATACTCAAATCATGGGAGCATGGATATTCAGTGCAGTCTTCTGGAGCAGTTGGATAGTTCTCATGAATCTTATCAACATAGAAAGCTGGATACCTATTGGTATGATAGTTATTTTCACAGCGATAGCTATACCTATCTTCATCGGTGGAGTTATTGGTATCTTCAGTGGAGTTGGATAAACAATGGCATTAAATGGAACACATCTTATCAATGAACCTTGGAACACAAGTCTATTACATTTTAATAAACTCTTTGAACAGACAACAGGTTTCCCAGAGACACTTTGGCTTATGATAGTGATGGTGCTTACCTTTGGTGTCTGGACATTAAGTGACCATCATCCTCTGTACACCAGCATGTTTATGATAGCATCAGGGAGTATCCTTGCAGTAGGCGGAGCATTTGCAGGTATGGGTCTTCTCGCTGTTGTTTTCACAGTGTTCACAGGTATTGGAATTGCTGCGACAATAATAAGTATTTATCTTCAGAGGTGAAAAAAAACAATGTTAGAGACACTCTGGTATTTCCTCTTCATCATAGCGATAATGCTCATGGTCATCATAGCATACATGGAATATGAAGGGGATTTCCCTATATACTGGTTATTAATGTTCACTCTGTTAGATACTATCATATGGTTTGTTCTTGCATCTGCTGTTTTTGAACTGGAATCATCTTGGGAGATGTATAACGCTACCAGTGGAAACATAGAAACAGGGATACATATCGTCAGTAGTAAAACATGCCCAGAGGTAAGCATGTTTTGCAATATGATGGCTGGAGTTATGATAGCATATGGTGCGTATGCATTCATCAGTCTCTTCAGAGAGCTCTATCGTGAACATACAGGAAATGATATGATATATGAAGAGGAGTAGTATGTATCCATATAAAATCAAGGTGTTTGAACCAAATATCGTTAAAATCCTTGAACAACTTGAGCAGCAACGATTAGTACCAATTTTAGATAAAAAAACAAGTAAGGAAATCACTTGGAAGTTAAAACCCATACGACCAGATATCTTTCTTGGACCAGATACCCGATATAAACAAACCTATATAGGGTTGAAACCATTTTTGAAAATGGAGACACAAAAAAAAGGAAAAGGACTAGAAGTCACATTTAGTAAAACACTTAAAGTTAAAGACCTTTTGAAAATATAGACGAAAGATATCATGATTCAAGCTACAGACAACAAAAAAGAAGCTGCTGGTATAAAGACATCAACTGCAAAGAAAACACGTCAGAATCGTTCTAAATCAATATTATTGACCTTTGACCATCTCCCACGAAATATCCTCATAGGTATTGGTATAGCATTCCTTATCTTATTCATTAACATAGGTGCAGGAGTATTTCTTCTCATAACAGATACAGTAACACCAGACCAGGACATCAGTAACGCAACAACAATCATAGAAGAAAACCAGAACTATATCATCCTGGGGATTATACTTATTATCTCATCAGTAATCGAGGAGATAGTCTTCAGAGGTATACTCTTGCAATGGATACGAAAACATAAAGGAACAACAATAGCAGTTATAACAACAAGTATCCTCTTTGGAATATCTCATCTGTTCTATGGACAACTCTACACTGTCATCATGGCAACTATCATGGGAGTAATCTTGGCACTGGTGGTATTTAAAACAAAAAACCTTGTAACCAGTATAACAGCACATACAACCTATAACATCATTCTTTTATCAATAGCGATGATGATTTAAAAAAAAGAAAAAAAGAGAGATTTTTTTAACGACCACGCAATAGAAGAACCGCTGCAATGATTCCAACGGCTGCTACCACAACAAGGTAAATCGGTCCAATGGTAAAGAACGTGTTCAGGTTTGTAAGTAAATTGTTACTTGCATTTGTCGCAGGTGTGGTATTTGTTACACCGAAACTCGCATCAACAGTGGTATAATCAACTCCACCAACAACACTGTAAATAATTGGGATTGCTATTGCAAACATGACCCCAGCAATGACTGCTGTAAGAATCATATCTACATTTGCACGTTCATCTGTCTGTAGTTTCCGCAACATGTTATTCCCTCAAAAAAAGAAAAAGAAGGGAAACTATTTTCCCTTAACGTCCTCGTAACAATAGTACTGCTGCTATGATTCCAACGGCTGCTACCACAACAAGGTAAATCGGTCCAATGGTAAAGAACGTGTTCAGATTGGTTAAAACATTGTTACTTGCATTGGTTGCTGGTGTTCCTGTTAGTGCGGCATCTACTGTGGTGTAATCCACTCCACCGAGAACAGAATAGATAATTGGGATTGCTATTGCAAACATGACCCCAGCGATGACTGCTGTAAGTATCATATCCACGTTGGCGGATTCCTCTTCTCGGAGTTTTCTCAATTGTTGCATTTTTTTTGCCTCCAATTTTTAATCTAAAAGCAGTATTCCCTATTATAATTTATAAAGGTTAATATGTCAACCCATACGTAACAGTATACGGAAAAATACGTATTATTGAAGAAACATTTTTAAACTATGAAAAAAATTACAAGTTAATGCGGAGAGAGGTTGTTACTTCACCAGAGGAAGATGCACTCCTCGACCGTTATAACATTAGTTGGAGTAAATTTTGTCATCAGAAAATAATGGAATTGAAAGGTATCGATAAGGATGAATTGTTTGAGAAGATAGTGCTTCGTGCTATTCTTATAGCTGTTGGGGGTCTTATCTTTGCTTTGTCACCTTTGCTTAATGATATCGTCCTTGTTGTTGTTGAATATGTTATTGGTACTACTATGATTCTTACAGGGTCAATCAGTATGATTTTTTTATGGAAACGGCAAAGAGGAGTGACTGCTGATGAGTAACGAATATTATAGCAGTCCTCCTCCTGATTTTCAACGGACTGACCCAAAGAGTTTTCATTATAATCCTATGAGTGAGGATACTGCTTGGAAACTTCAATATAGTCGTATTGATTTTGAGAATAAATCCTTTAATTATTTGAAACAGAAATTGTATGCTCTTGAGATTCCAGAGGAAAAAATACAGGACCTTATCGATGAGTTAACAATTATTGTTAATAACGCTGGGAAGATGAAGCTGGACCGAGGAGAGATTGGTTGGTTCCTTGATGAGTTTGATACTCTTTGGGATAATTTCTGTATTTATCAGTTGAAGAACAGTCGTTGGATTGATGAGTTAAATCATGTACGTGCATTTGCAGAGTATGTTCTTCTTCAGGAGCTTCATAAATCTATTGATGGTTGGCAGGGTGATAACATGCTTCGTACAAAAGTTGAGCAGACACAACGATATGATGTACGTCAGGAGAACTATCAGACAAGTGAGAAACGTGGATGGTTTCGTAATAAAAAGAAGACACAACGAGTAAGCCCTGCTCAACAGGGATATAATCTCTCTCAAGTACCGAGGTGAAACATATGTTTAGTTATTTGAAAACAGATATGGAAAACATTGAACGTATTAAACAAGGGAGAGAAAACATCAATAAGGGGATAACAGCTACTTTTTTTGTTATTTTCATCTGGTCTATCATCACATTACTTATCTATTGGTATGGAACGTATATGATGGATGACATCATGAATTTGTTTGTTCTCACTTTTTTGATTATCCTTTATATTGGGTTAGTAATTAAACGAGAATTGTATAGTATTGCATTGATAACAAGAGAGGGAAATAATGGATAAGGAACAAATTCAGACAGCATATATGGGGATACGATATGTTGAGATTATCTGCCTTGCCGTGTTTATCTTTGGAACTTTATGGACAGGTACAGACCTTCTTCAATTATCATTCCAGCAGTTCATGATGCTTTATGGTGGATGTGGTGCATTGTTATCAGAGGCGATAGCACGTGTTCTTCATAAGTATTTAAAAAAAAAAGTGACTCATCACTCATACAGTCAGGGGGAAATATCCAATGGATAGCATTAGCAGTGGGATGTGCTTTGATAGTAGCACTTATAGGGATGCCTCTTGCTACATTCACAATCCTTGGTTCAGTCGATGCATACGATGGTGCAAGTTCCAATGCAAACACTTGGAATGCTACCTTAAATTGTACAGCAACAGGTTTCAATATAATACCAATATTTATTGTCATAATTTGTGTATTTGTTGTCATAGGATTTGCAGCAACATATAAAGGATTTAGTTAAGGAGAAAAAAAGATATGATATTAAAATTTGAACATCGGGTACTATTTGGTTATCATTTCCAGAAGGATGTCTACATCAACATGAACAATGTGTTTTATATTGAAAAAGTGAGGACACGTATCTATTTCAGGCAACGAGCAAATGTGTATTATTGGGTTCCACGAACAGAACATAATGAGAAAGTATTGGATAATTATCTACAAGGAGCAATGAACAGATGATAACAATCATTAGTGGTTTGTTTATCTTCATCGGTGCAAGTATGATGATGATTCATATCTTTGTTCCCATGACGATAGCAGACTGGCAAAGCGGGATGGTAACAGCATATAACATCAGTGGTTTCATTTTTCTTTTCATAGGAGTTGTCATACTTTTTGCGAGGGGAAAACAAACAGGTGGATTCAGCTTATTTAATCTCCCTAAAGAAGATGAAATCAAATGTTTTGTTCAACCAGGTCATAGTAGTAACACAAAAATCATTGAAGGGAAATTGTTAACTGATAACGTGATTAAAACAAAGAATGACATGCTTGTGAATTATAAGGGTGGTGGGTTTCGTATCGCTGGTCATGAATGTGTACGTATCCATGGGAATGTCGCAAGTAACATCCCTGAATGGTTAGGTGAGCTTATTGCACGATACAGGGAGAAATTCAAAGTGCATAATATTGTGAGATTAAAACAGTTAAGTGACCAGCTTCAGGCGTTATCATATGATGAACCATTGCTTACCCAGTTGAAGGAGATTCCGTTATTGCAGGATGCCTTGGATGACCCGAAGACAAGGAATCAACTTCTTGATATGTCTGTTAAGGATTTCCATGGTTTAAGTGAAGAGATGTGGGATGGAACAGTTGTACGTCTTGACCCTGATATAGATGAGTTTGTTCAAACAGCGACACCTGCTTATGTAGACCAGTATGCCAAAAAGGAATACATGAAGAAGAAGAACCGTGATGTCTTTGTGAAATCAAGAGGGTCAGAGATTGACTGGGGGAAATGGGCATTACCCATTGGTATCCTCATCTTCCTTATGTTAATGGGTGCTGGTATCATGTTTCAGATGGCAGGAAGTTAGATATTATGGATATGTTAACATGCAGGGGATGTCGTGGTCATTGTAATAAAAAAGGATATCCAAGTGTTCGTAAACATAGTAAATATTGCCAGGAGCAACGTAATGTCATCAGTAAGATACGATTGGACCATTGGGCGAAGATAAAACAATCAAAGATATATAGCATCATGAACAAGGCATATAAAAGGAGTCGAGGTCGTGGATGATTACGAAATCTTGTTACAGAAATTTTATGAGAAGATAAGGAGGAAGAAACGTGAAAAAATATATGATGATACTAGGAGCAAAGATAATAAGCACAAATGAAGCAGAACCTGATAAAACAATCATGAAACTTGAACTATTAGAGATGTCACCAGTGAGGAAGACAGCAACAATGTCAAAGATATTGAAGGAGACAATGGGTGGAAACCTGAAAGCAATTTATGATAATGCACAGGAATGGCAGAATACACAACTCCTTGATGTGATATACTGTACTATTGGTGAATGGAAAGACCGTGGATATAAGATAGGTCGACATGTTACTGTTGAAGTACTCCCAGATGATACAACAGGGGGAATTAAATAAGATGGCAAATGAGAACATAACAAAAGCAATAAATGAGGCAAGTGGTTATATCGAACAAGTGGAACAACTTGGGGTCATGGGGTTGAACATGGCAGATGGTATCCTTAATAACTGTAGGAGCTTTGTCCATGACCCTGTGATGAAGAAGAAAATCAGTGACCATGAAGAAAAAATCTTTACTGATTTCCAGAAAAAAATCGATGAAGCACGAAAGGAACTAAAAGATAGTGACCCCTTGTTCAGTTGGCAGGATGGCATGAGTTACTATATGAATATGAGACTGTGGAAAACACAGGAGATGCTTTCATTTTGGGATAAGATAAACAATGAACGAGAAAACCTCTAAACAAAAACGATACACCTTTGAATCAATCAAGGAGAACAGTAGGGAGTTACGAAGGAAGATACTTCTTCTTCGTGAGCATAACATCCCTATTGATGATGATGAGAAGGAAGAGTTCTTGAATCTCCTCGATGGTTCAACACTTGGTATCAATGTCGATGAAGATATCATCTTCAGGATTGATGAGAAAGACATCCTTGTATCTGATTTCCAGTTTCTCATGCGATGTTTCGTTGAATATGATAAAGCCATTGTTCATAGTGATTTCTTCTATCAGACCTTTGGTCGATATATAGAACCCCAACCTATTGGTAAGATATGGGAGCAGATATTATATAATCTGAATCATCTTATTCCAAAGGCATTGGAGACAGGTGCGAAGATGAGCAAGGAAGTCATTGATTTAAAACGTACGATACCACAGGTGAAGACGAAGGAAGCATGAAGATATTCAATGATACTCCTCTTTCCGAGGAGGAGAAACTTTTATTTTCAGAGTTACGTGATGGTTTGGTCAATGCGATACGTACATGGTATGAACGAAAGGAGTTACATATCATTATCGTTGAAGGGTATACTGGTGTTGGGAAAAGTCTGTATAGTTTACTTGTTGCCTCCCAGATTTATAATACAACCTGTTGGGAGGTCCTGAAGAAATATTATGTGTATGAACGAAGTGAGTTCATTGATTTAGTGAAGAAGAAGAGGACACGAAGTCCTTTGTTGGTCTGGGATGACTGTGGGAACTGGTTACATGCCCAGGATTATCAGAAGGAGGATGTCGTGAAGGTATGCAGGTATTTCCTTGTTGCTCGTCCTCATTGGGGTTGCATCATGCTTACGACACCTGATGCAGAGGATATCGTCAGTCGTATTCGTAATATGAAGGGTCGTATCCTTGTGCAGATTGTTCGTAATAGTGACAGGATTAATGTTGACCGTAGGAAGGCACGTATCTTTTTACGATGGAAGTCTCCTGATAAAACAAGGAAAGGCGAGGAGCTTCAGGTGGAAGAGAACTTCTATCTTCATGATTGTGATACTACGTTGTATACTAATTATGAGAAGTATCGTAATAGTTTTGTTGATGAAGCAAGGAATCTTTTATAAGTGAATTATTTATTTCTTCTTTTTTTTATTTCTTTTTTCTAATTAATCTCTTTTAGATAATGGTTTGGGATATACATATCTAATACTGAAAGCTAGTGTTTGAATACTTTCACTTTTGCTATATGGAGTAGGTTTTGAATACTTTCACTCACCCCCATCGAAAACTATATAAACTACTACTACCAATATAGTAGTGAGGAAAAAAATTATGGAAACAGAAACCCAAACCAAGAAGGCAGACAACAAACATGGCTATTTTATTATCTCGTTAAGAGAATTGAATGATTTAAGAAAGGAAGCTATTAAACTCAGTAAAGAACGTCACAACAAAATACGACAACGAACCTGCATAGAAGTACCATTGGTTGTTGACCTAGACCCTAGATTTAAAATCGGGGATGAATACCAAATCAGAATCAGGCATGAAGGTGACTAAAAATGGTTTCATTGAAACGCATTAAGAACAAAGAAGACCTCATAGATGTTCTTGCTTTTCTTGTTGAGGATGTGAGTACATTCAAATTCATAAGAAATCATGCAGATGTTGCAAATGCTCTTTCGAAGATTCGTGATTCACTGGAGGACTAAAGGATGAATAAAAAAGCAGAACTCATAAACAACATTATCTGGCATTGGATAAAAGAATTAGATACAACTAAAACAATTAATGAAATCACACTCGAAGAACTTACTTCTCTTCGAGATACCCTTCTTATTTTCATGGAGGACTAAACATGATTGGACTTAAAACTGAAATTGATGGATTCACTATTTCTGAAGATTTCAATGGAAAGGGATTTTATCGAGTAAGGATACTCCACGAAGACACTCATCTGTATGTTCAGATGAACCCTGAACAATCATCATTTACACCATGGTTAAAACACCATGGATGTATTAAGGAGGACTAAAGGATGGGTTGCGTACAGATAATTAAACCCTGGCGTGACTGGGTGATACATTGTGAACGCCTTGAATCAGGAGCACTTATGTTCTGGGCTGATAAGACATTTCGTAACATGTTCGAGAGGATAGCATGGGAGAATGGACAATGACACAGTATTTAGTCAACATCATGGCAAACATAGACGTAGAGACACCAGATGAGGCAATAGACTGCCTCACCCTTGCCATTGAAGATATTGCTACAGTGACCCGCATATGGGTCTTTGATAAAAGAAAGGGAGGTATTGTAACAGATGGGAAGAGGAAGAAATAAAAAAGGAAAAAAAGTCAGATGCCATAACTGTGGATACACATGGAAGACAAAAACAACATTACAGTATGTAAGCTGCCCGAACTGTAGAAATAAAACAGAAGCACATAAAAAATATAAACATATCAACAGATTCAATGGTGATACCAAATGAGCATCCAAAAACAGGATGTAATCTTATCAGGTATCCTAAAACATAACTGTGGAGGATATGGGTTTAAAATAACATTTAAAGATAAAAAACATACAATCATGTGGAAAAACCATATCCATCATTTACTCACCATACAAAACTATCAGGTGAAATCATGCAAAGCATACCATGATACGGAGGTGAAAGGTTGAACCAGGAGACACCTGTTTTTGTTAGACATCCCATCCTAACAACTGCATCCCACCCTCCTAGTGAGAATGTTTCGAGTGCATTTATTCCTGGTTCAACCCACCAGTTCCGACTTCATAAGGATGCATCAGATAACAACTATCAGAGTCGCATACTATGTACTAACCCTGGAGAGGGCGATGCTGCCCTATGCGACAGGTTTATTCATTTACCTTATATCTCGGGCAGCATCAATAACTCATTTATTTACCATCCTTCAGAGTCATCGGGAAGAGGAAAAAAAAGGAGAACAACTGCATCTGTTTCCATTTTCTCCTCACCACCTTCAACAAGCAGAGGTATTTTTTTTGTATCTTCCCCAACTCCTCTTCCCCTTGACAACACCCCCAAAGGAGAAACAACTATGAAATGTATAAAATGCGGAGCACCAAAAGCCCGTGTATCAACATATCCAGGTCCAATGCAAAACAACTATCTCTGCGACCATTGTTTCAGAAACGAAGTCTACAAACAACAATACCTGCAGGACCTGCAACAACATGTAAACATATCAGAGTTAACAACACAAAAAAAGGAGAAAAAACAAGATGTTTGATGAAAAAAATATATATGTACGACAAGCAGAAGTAAAAGGCAGTTTCAAACAAAACAGTAACGGAACATTCCTCATTGGTGAACTCACCGTGAACAGTAGTCTCAAGAACTATGAGAAAGTACTTCACAGTGCCTTTGAAATCACCATGAAAGAACTCACAGCCAGGAATAATGAACAATTACAGCAAAAAGAAAAAAAGACCCCTACAACCCCAAAAAAAGAAAAAAACACAGCAAAAAATGTTAAAGGGATGCAATGAACAACAACGACCACCGATTCGACATAGATTTATCAAAAGGACAATTCTATGAAAAAAAACTAGAAAAAATATTACTAGACACAAAAGTAGAAGTAAAATCACAAATAGGAGAACAAGAAAAAAGCAAATGGTGGAAAACACACAATGCATGTTTTGAACTACAATACAGAGATTACATCAGTGGCGTTATCACAACACAAGCTGATTACTGGTTCGATGTATACGTAAAAGATGCAGAGATACAGTTCATCACTGCGTTCCCTATCGATAAACTTCGTAAACTTATCGCAGCAGCAAACAAGTCAGGTATTGCAAGGATTGCCCAGGGAGGAGACGATAACGCTGCATTGTTGTCTCTTATTCCTTTTTCTCAATTATTTGATTATTTTTTAGATAGATAGATAGATAGTATAGTGGAATGTAATACAATACAAATACAATACAATACAATGAGGAGAGAGATGAAAAAAGAGTTGAAGAACACGGACAAGGTCATGGTTTCTTCGAGAATACCTGTTTATGTGAAACAATATGTTGAGGATAAAAAACTGAAAATTGGTGATTTAATCATGAAAGGTTTCGATGAATATAGGGCAACAGATAAGGACCATGCCCTCAACAGGTTAGATTATCATGAGAAACGTGTATTACATTGGAGGCATATTGTATTACAACACGATGAGGAATGTAATACAAAACACCATATTTGTAATACAATTAAAAAAGATTTTGTGAAACAAGGACGTGGTACTGTGAGTAGTAAACGTCAGGATTTGAGTTGGTGTGAGGCAAAGAGTGAGCATCTTATCGATGAAGGAATCATTATTTCCCCAAGGGAGTTGTATGATTTTTGTACAAGGGAGGAATCCTGAATGAGATATAATAGGTTAGGTGTTGTTGATTTGTTGGTTCTTTTTGTTTTGTATGGTGTTGCTATTGGTTGTGTTATGGGGTGGATTTGAGTGAATCATGTGGCGTTGGAGTATCATCATACAGAACGTGGTGGTGGTATTCGTCTTGCTGCTATCACGGGTGATGTCTCTGATTTTGATATTATTGAGGAATGGTTGCGTTGTGTGGTGAGATATTGAAATAGGGTGATAGAGATGAAAATGAAGATAGTTGAAGATGGGATTATTTGCAAATCACAAATAGCATTAAGACATGTGTTACAAACAGGTGTTTATGCTGTTTCCGATTTGGAAAAAAGGTACCCGATTCGTCATATAAGTCATGGAGAGTATTTTGTTCCGTGGGAGGTAATAGAAATAAGAAAAAAGATTATAGAAGAAAAAATAAATGATTTTAATTATCGTGTTGATGTACTTGAACATTTATTAGAACAAAAACCATGTACTAGAGGTGATTGAGTGATGTGGTTGATAGTGATGATATCGCTTTTGAATTTAGTTCTTTTGGTGTACGTGATGCTAAAAAGATTTTACAGATTCGTTTTGCTAAAGGCGAGATTAGTAACGAGGAATATGTTGAGAGGATGTCGAGATTATGAAAAATTCTTTTGATGGCTGGGTTTTTTTTATTGATGGTACTGAGGAATATTTTGAGGAGGTTGTTGTTTCTGAACTGGGTATCGATGCGTATCGTTATAAGGAATATTCTGATGATTGTGTTTATTTTTTTATCCCCTGGTCCAGTATTAAGAAAATAAGGTTTGGTGATGAGTGAGAGCTATGTGGTTTCATCCTTCTGGTTGCACGGTGTATTATTGCCCAAAGTGTAAGGTGCAGCGGACATGGTCATCCTTGTTTGGTGTTCATGTCTGTGACCATTGTGGGTTAAGGATGAAATATAATAAATATAAGGAGAGATTGGTGTTAATATGAGTACGATTGAGAAAGCTGTTGAGTTAGGAAAGAAGGAAACTATTTGGATTCCAAAGGATGTTCGGGAGTTGTCTCGTCTTCCTAATGGGTTTCATAGTCAGGAATGTCATGATTTCTGGATGCAGAGACATGGTCATTGTGTGTATTGTGAGCAGGGTAGTAAACCTGTTCCAAAAAGTTTTATTAAGGAATATCTGCATTGGAAGCATATAATATGATGATAGAATTGTTACAATTTCTGGTTTTATTCTTTGTTTTGTATTATTCATTCTTATTTTATTATTTTAGGAAGGAAGTAAAAGAGTTTGTTAAGGAGAGTATGAAATGAAAAAGCAAATAGTGCCTTTTATGGCTATAGTGTTTGTTGTTGGGCTAGTGATTGGAACAACCCTTGTCTCTGGTGGACCTAGTGTCTCTAATATAATACGTGGTCATTGGAGTCGTAACACGGTGTATGATTATATTACTCCAAGGGTTGAGTCTGATAATGTCTCTGTTGATACATATTTGAATTTTAATCTGACAAATGGTTCTGATGGTGTTGGTCTTCGTTGGTCTGGTGGCATGTTGCAGAGTAAGAATGATACTGGTGGCTGGGTGAATCTTGGCACTGGCGGTGGTGGTGGTTTCAGTGGTTCTTGGAATGACCTCATTGATGTTCCAGAGGGTTTTGCTGATAATGTGGATAATGATACAGTGCATCCTTTTAATCAAGAATTAAATATCACTGATGACGTGGAGTTTAATACTGTCACTGCTTTAAGTTTTAAGGGTGATGGGAGCATGTTGACGAATCTTGAATGGGGTGATTTGATTGATGTTCCAGCTGGTTTTAGTGATGGAATTGATAATGACACGGTTGATACGAATTGGGATAATTTAACGAATGTTCCTGTGGGTTTTGCTGATGGTGTTGATAATGGTGATGATTTATCTGATAATACTACTGATGATTTACCTGAGGGTGTTACGAATTTTTATTGTGACCTTGCTCGTATACAATCAGAATGTAGTGATGATTTTCATAATATTGGTGGTACTGATGATGATGTTCCTGATAGTGGTGACCTTGGTATCATTGATTCAGAGGCAGAGTTTGAAGCTGAACTTTTTGAGATATTAACCCCTGGTGAAGGAGGGTCTGGTGGTAACCCATTTGACCAAAATCTTAACACATCTGATAATCCTACATTCAGTGGTCTTAACATTACGAACAAGTTGAATTTCAGTGATGGTGAGTATATCACTGATGGTGGTGATGATGTTGAGATTAATGCTGATGATGATATTGATTTGTTTTGTGCATATGAGCATGATGTGAATGTGAATGGTAACATGGTTCCTACTGGTAATGATGCTTTTGACCTTGGGTCTGTTGCTTTGGGTTGGGATAGAGTATTTTGTAACAACATATCTTTTTATGATGGTTTATTTATTAATAGTTTGATTGGTGGCAGCAATCTCAATATGACGTTTAATGTTGATTATAAGGAGGTGTTGCATCTTCATAAAGATGGTGATGTTACCTTTAGTGATACTGTGATAGCAGATAATTTTACAAGTATTGATGATGTCGTTGTTGGTGATGATTTGTTCACAAGTCATATTGAAGGTGATTTTATGAAATTTTATACTGATGATACCTTCACTTTTTGCCCTAATCAAGATGTGAACACTGAGATTTTAAGTATTTCAAATGTGAATAATGGTGATATTCAATTATACGCATTTCATCCTATGAACACGGTTGACCTTATCCTTAAAGCCACTGGGAGTGTTATCATTAATGATACTGATTATATGAATTTTGGTGATACTGGTGGTTCTGGTGGGTATGGTTTTCGCAACAATAGCGGCATCATGGAATATAAAGATGCGAATAATGATTGGAATCCTTTTGCTACTGAATTTAGTTATGATAACTATTTTGACCAGGACCTTAACACGACTGATGATGTCGTTTTTAATAATTTGACTTCTGCTTATACTACGTTTATTAATAATACAGAGATTACAAATGGTACTTTTAAAATAAAACGAGATATGGGTAATCTTGGAAGTCCAGTGTTTAGAATAGATGCTAAACTTGGCGGTGGCGTTATTCAGGGGATGTTATTTGATTTAGATTCTACAAGCCAAGCGGTTGCAGGTCTTGTTATGGATGGCTATTTACGTGATATTATAGTGGGTAATAATAATTTATGGGGTTTACGATATGACATTAGCGATAAAACCCCTTATCAAAATACGGGTACTAAAAATTATTATGGTGTACAGGTAGACCACGATTCCGCACTGGGTACAGCAGGGAATATGAGATATATTAATTTTTATAGTCTTATGGGTGGATGTCAGCATTTAGGAGGGTCTCAAAATATAGAAGCGTATGGTTTTCGTAATGCGTTTGATTCTTGGGCTAATTATGATTTTGGAAGTGGTCAATCGAGTGATATAATAGCGTATGGATTTTATGGTAGTTCTCCTTCTCTTACGGAAATTGGTTTAGGTGTAACAGGAACTAAACAATTCTATGGATTATATCTCGAAGATATGAATAACTCGGTTCATATCGATAAAGGCGTAGCAATTCAAACAAATGGTGGTGAGCATCTGCTTGGTGATGATGTCACTGTAACCAGTGGTGACCTTGATGTTCAATCTGGTCAGATATATGGTAATGATTTTTATTTTGGTGGTGGCGAAGGTGGTTCAAAAACTGCTGATGCTTACTTAAAGGGTTTCAATGGTCAATTGTATAAAGCTAATCTAGGTATGATGGCATTGCATAATGGGAGTATCATTGGTGCATCTGTAACATATAATGTTGGTACTGTTACTACTGGTGGTACTTGTGAGTTTGAGGTGCATTCTAATGGTAACCCAATCCTTAATATCAGTGTATATATTGGTTCTACTGGTAATAAGAAGAATCTTACTATTCAGAGTCGTGGTGATGGTAAGTTTGTTCAGGGTGATGTCTTAACATGTTATTATGATGAAGGTGCTGGTACAAATGTCGCTATTGATGATATTCAGATGTGGGTAGAAGGAATCTATAATGATTAGGAGGTAGTATACTATGATTAAGAAAGGAATACCGAAACGTGATGGTAGTGGACAAGGACAACGATTTAATCGTGGTCGTGGCGGCTGCAGTCAAACACAATCTAAAGGACGGGGTAGGAATCGTAGATGATTCCTTCTTCTTTTTCTTTTGAGGGGTAGAAATGAATGATTTTAACACTGAAAAAATACTTCTTGCGGAGATATACAAACAAGATGGATTAATTTATATTGATTTTCCAAATGATAAAGATGTTTATCAATATGAGTTATTTGGTTTTCTTGATTGTTATCTTGATAAATTGAAACAAGGTCTTATTGACTGTATGGAAGAAACAAAATGAATAAATGTGAGAGGTAGGATAGAATGAAAAAAGTATATAAATATGGAACGGGAGAAGAGATTCCTGAAGGTGCAATTTATCTTACAACATTAGTTGAAAATATGGATTTAAAAATAACTGGAATCAAAAGATTGGTTTGGCATTATTTTCTTGTAGAGGTTGAGGGATAGATGAGAGGGAACATTAATGATAAAGATTAAATTTAATCCTAAATTATTTAAAGTAATTGTTAAATCAAAAAAAGGTATTATTGAATTAGAGATAAATGAGGAAGAAATTTATGACAAAACATATCATTAAAGATAAGTGTTTTTATTATTTAGATGGTCAATGTTTAGGTTGGGCAGGTGGTAGAATTGGAGAACCATATCCAAAATGTAATAATGATTTTGAATACTGTATGAAGGGGTAAAAATGGATGATACTATTACAATATCAAAAGATGATTATGAACAATTTAAAAAGTATTCTTGGACAACAGAGCAGGTTGGATTGTATGCGGTGATTAGTTTTGCTGTTGGTGTTGTAATTACGTTATTATATTTGAAGGGGTAGAACAGGATGGTAAAATGTAAAAATCCGCATTGTAATAATACAATATTCGTTCCAGTAATTGAACTTGATGATAATAGATTAATTGGTATTAAATGCAAAAGCTGTGGAGCAAGATATTCTACTGATGATATTGAGATTAAACAATCATTAAAGCGTTCAGGGTGGAATAGTATGGTCTGGACACTTAAACATATGTAGGGGTAAGAATGAATAGGAATCGAGGTAAGTGTTCTCGGTGTGGTGGAAAGATGGATATGAATACTTCTTTTACTACTATGTGTTCTAAATGTTGTGATGAGATATGAAGATAAGAATAATAGTAGCTTGGAATAAGGAAGTAGATTATTTAGATAAAGTATTGCCTCAAGGTTGGAATAAAAATATACCATGCTGTTTTCATAGAGGTTGACATAATAACATGAGAATCTGTAGTAAATGTAAGAAACCAGTTAAGGAGTGCAGATGTGTACCACCTGTGAAAATCGTACATTTCTATTAATTCTGTATGATAAGTAAAAAAACATATGTTTATATACTAAACAAAGATATGATTATTTATGAAGAAAGTAGCGTTATATGCAAGGGTTAGCAAAGATGAACAACATCCAGAAAACCAACGAAAAGCATTAACTGAAAAAGCAAAACAAGAAGGATGGGAATATGATTATTTTGAGGAATGCGAATCAACACGAAAGACCAGACCAATTAAATACCAACTCTACCAAGACCTTTGCAAAAAGAAATACAGTGCAGTAGTCGTTTGGAAACTTGACCGATGGGCAAGGTCACTTGCTGAACTTGTGCGAGACGTACCAATTCTTAAAGATAAAGGTATTAATTTTATTTCAATGAAAGAAAACATTGATTTGACCAGTGCAGCAGGAAAACTCCAGTTTCATATGTTTGCCGCATTCGCAGAGTTTGAACGTGACATCATTAGTGAAAGAACAAAACAAGCATTCTATGTTGATGAGGAAGGTGTCACAAGGTCAGTGAAAACAAACAAAGCAGTTGGTAAACGTGGGAAGGATAAAGGACAACGAAAGAAGTCGGGATATTACCTGCGATGGGCTGATAAAAAAACAAGGGCAAAATACCAACCACCCTTTATTTGAATTTGTAAGTAAAAGATGAGAATGATTGACATGGACAAAATAAACACTCGTTTTTCTGACGAAAAAAAAACAGACAGTCGTTTATTTACTGATGATTGGTATGACCGAGAATCAATTGAGATTAATAGAAAGATTTGGCGTATCAATTCAAAATCATGTTGTTGTAGGTGATGTGATGTCAAGATATGATAAGATAATTGTTGCGATGATATTGGGTATGCTTACAGGTTTTGCGTATGCAGGTTTAATTATCATTATATTGTAGGTGACAAAGTTTGTCATACACATAAATTATTAATACCGACTAAATGATATAGGTATCCCCAGGAACCTATGAAAAATCATACTGGGAAGTATTCTTTTTTAGATAAAACAGTGGTAGCAATGCTCATCATTGGGATTTTGTTAATGTTGTATATTTATTTTATTCCATATCATGGTTTTTTGATAGAAGCTGGTACAAATCCTTTTATCTGTGTATCGCCAATGGATGAGTTTTGGCAATATATGGGAGTGTTCGCTATCATATTTGGGATGCTTTTAGCTTTGAAATATTATAAAACCGAGAAGGAAAATAAAAACATAAGGTGAAAAAGTTATGAGTCCTATTGAGAAAATAAAAATGAAACGCAAGAAGATTATGAGTGCAGGTATTGTCATTGTGATGTTGCTGTCATTGTTGTTTGTGTCAACGAACATGGAGTTAATACCATCTGTTAGTGGTGCGACTACATCACAGTTTCTTTATAATAAAAAGATAACGATTGATAGCGACCAGGTTCCTGCAACCTTGACGAATTTTCCCGTGTGTATCAATCTTTCATCTGATGCTGACCTTGCCAGTGATGCATTGAATAGTGGCTGGGATATAGCATTTTTTGATGGAACAGGAGAAAGTGCTACACAGTATAACCATGAGATTGATGTCTTCGATGGTGACACAGGTGAACTCGTTGCCTGGGTTAATGTTACATCATTGAGTCATAGTTCTGACACAGAAATCTATATGTTTTATGGTGATAGTGATATTGGTAGCAGTGCAGAGGACATCACAGGAACATGGCATAGTGATTATAAAATGGTTCATCATATGACTGGTGCATCAGCAACAGCTATTGATGATAGCACCTCTAATAATAATGATGTTGATAGCGATAATGATGACCCATCATATAATCAAACAGGTCGATTGGGAAATGCGATTGTTCTTGATGGCACTGGTGACTATCTAGTCTATGGTGATGATGATAGCCTTAGTTTTGGTGATAGCAGCACCGATAGCCCATTCACTATTGTTTTTTATGGTAGCTACAGTAGTGGTAACAGTTGGATTTTTTCAAAGGGTGATGGAACAAACCGTGAGTATTATTTTGGTTTAAGCAGTGATGCCAGTGGTAATAAACTTCGTCTTACCATCCATGATAATGATGCATCAAATAATCGTGAGGTAAGTAGTGATATTAGTAAGAAGAAAGGCGTGTATCAGCATTTTGCTTCAAGATATGGTGGTGTCGGTGGTGATGATGCACAAAATGATGTATATTTGTATATGAATGGAAGCATCATTGATTCCTCTGGTGCAAAAAGCAATAATTATGTAGCTATGCACAATCAAGCTGCTGGTGGTCGCATTGGGGATTTCAATAGCTGGGGTCCTATGGCTGGTACCATTGATGAGCTTTGGGTGATTGGTGCAAATTACAGTAATGCATTTATGAAGACATTATATAACAATTGGAATAACTGTACTGATGGTGGTTTCTTCAGTCTTGGCTCTGAACAAAGCCAAGGTATTGATGGAACATATGAAATAAGTGGTCTTGATGGTGACACACGATTTACGCATAGTGGTGAAAATGGTACAACAAATATCTCTACTCTTGTCATGAAGATATATTCTAATACCAGTGGCACCAGTGATAATTGTAGTGAAATATTCCTTGATTTCAGTGCTGGTCAACCATCTGGTTTTGACCAAGGGAACTTCAGCTTTCAGGTTCGTAACATCTCTGATGGAACATTTTCAACGAACTGGGCAACGGTATCAGGGAATATGACATTGAATAGTACCACCTGGTTAAACAACTGGGCATATGGTACTGACCCATTTACAATCAATAATTATAATTCAACTATTGAGGTGCGGATGCGTGTTACCATCCCATCTGATGTCAGCCCAGATACATATACCTATGATAGTTGGGAAGTATTATGGAAAGTGGAATCCTAACATGAAGGGGGATTCTATACAAGATGAATATAAAAAAACTGAAGATAATAACAGTATCATTCCTATTGCTGACCATATGTTTCTTTGTGACAAATATGTCTGTGAAAAGCGATGGACCAGGGAGTGAATGGTATACAACCCAGGTTATTGCCACTAAAGCTGAAATAGGTTGGAATACTGTTCGTATCCCTGCCATCTGTACTTTTGCGGATGGGGGTCTCATGGTTGCTTTTGAAGCACGTGTAGGAAGTGATGGTTCTGAATCAGATATTTATTATGTGAAAAGCTCTGACAATGGAGACACATGGGGAAACCCTGTTCAATGGATAGGGAGTCATCCTGATGTCCAAGGTGGAAATGATGATGTAGGTGTAGTGAACCCAGCGTTTCTCCGTGATGGAAACCGCATGTATTTCACGTATACGATTCAGCCAACATGGTATGATTTCTATGATGATGAACAATATAATTTCCTTCGATACAGTGATGATAATGGTTCGTCATGGAGTGATGATTTAACTATTACCAGTCTTAACCCAAGCTGGGTTGATAGTGGCACAAGTGGACCAGGTGGTGAAGGTCATAGCTTTATTCAACCTGGGGGATTGGTTCTCCCTAATGGTACTCTCATGCTTCCTGCGTTTGGATGGAATTGCACAGATACCAGGGATTATGGTTTTAGTCTTGTAAGTTACCCAGGTGATGACCCAACGACACTTGGAGGATGGCATGTTGCAGATGGTGTGATAGGGCAATCTGTTCCACAAGACCAGAATGAGGTAACATATGCTATCTGTGATAATGGAACTCTTTATAGTATAGCACGTGAAAGACGTTTTACTTCGTACCCTGCTAGTCCACCTTATACCACTGTGGATAATGTATCTCCTTGGACTGCTTGGAGTGAGGACTATAGTGAAAGCTGGAGTGACCCTAGACATTGGGATTATTACGGGAAGACAAATTGTCGTGCAGATATTACCACGTTTTCATCAAATGTGATGTATGATTGTTATAGTGCAGGAAACCCTATTTTCCATGATAAAAGCCGTATCCTCATGGCTCAAGTGAATGATACAACACGACCAAGTAATCATGATATATCCTGGAGTTATGATGGAGGGCAGACCTGGGATAGTAAAACAGTCACAGGTGGAAGCACTGGTACACAGGTTGGTCATTATTCAGATATTGGTGTCCTTCAGAATGGTACTATTTGTTTTGTCGCAGAAGATGGAACCCCAGGTGACTATCAGGAGATTTATATTGTTCGTTTTAACCTTGAATGGCTTACTGATAGCAATGATTATTTTGGAAGTGATGTACAAAATGGTGACCCACCACATGTAGGAGGTTTCAACTCCATACAAGGTTTGACAAATAACAGTGTCACCAATAGCGTTATTTATAATTTCAACTGGTCAAAGAATGATTCAGCTAATTATTACAGGTTACAGATGGCAAATGATTCCACGTTTACTGATGTATGGTTTGATGAACGAATTAATAGTACAACATTCCCTGGTGATTATGTAGAAACAGGGGATTACATAGAGTTCACGTTGCCATCTGCATATAGAAAAACATGGAATCAGGATTACTATTTCCGTTATGCTGATGGGAGTTCCGCATGAAAAAAATATTCTGTCTTCTACTCTTATGCATTTTAATAGGTAGTATAACGATAGATTCAACTTCTGCTTTAATTCTTGGATGGGAGACAGAAACCTTTGGAACAAAAATCATAGTTGAGGAAGGAGAAGAACCACCAGAGCCAGGGAGTATTAATTGGGCATCAACAACTTTTGGAACAAAAATCATAGTTGAAGATGAAGGCACACCTGAAGAGGTAAACACTAGCTGGGTGTCAACAACTTTTGGAACATCGATAACGGTAACAGGATATGAGGATGGGGAATGGTATGACTGGTGGAAGTTAACAAAAGCAGGTGGTCCAACAATAACAGATGAAAGCCCAGCAAATGAAAGTGATGACCAATCGTTAAGTCTTACATGGAGTGCAACTATTGAAAGCCCACAAGGTAATTCCTTTAACTGGTGGATAAATTGCTCAAATGGTCAAAGCAACAGTGCATCAAGTGATACCAATGGTAGTAAATCATTATCAATAAGTGGACTGGTGAACAACACAGAATACACAGTAGATGTCGATGCAGTTGACACCGTATTAGGATATAAAACAAGTAACTGGTTCACCTTTAGAACACAAACAGGGAACATACCACCAACAGTACAAACAAGACCAGCGACCAGTGTCACCGATGACACCATGGTCCTTAATGGATTATTAGCAGAGGATGGAACAGAAACCTGTGAGGTACGATTTGAATATGGAACCAGTGAACTCTTTGGCAACACGACAACGATACAATATCAGACAGAGGGATTATTTAGCCAGGAGATAACAGGGCTTACACCAGGGAGTCTATTGTTTTATCGTGCTAAGGCAAGTAACAGCAAAGGAAGCGATAGTGGTACAACAAATAACTCTCTTGTAAAACCAAATCAACCAGGTAGTGTAACCGCAGAATCCTATGGGCTTGTACAAATAAATCTTTCATGGAGCAAGGGAACAGGTAGCAATAGAACAGTAGTAGAAAGAAACACAGAATCCACATGGAGCCGTGGTGATGGAACACAGATATATAACAATACAGGAACCAGTTATGATGACACAGGGTTAAACCAGAACACATTGTACTATTATCGTATGTGGGGATACAGTACATGGAATAATGGTTCTTATGTTTTCCATGAATACAGTTATAATGTGTCAGCAATAAGCAATACTACTAACGCAGTTGACCCACCATACAATGGGAATAGTTCCGTTCACGCTGGTACGGTAACATGTAATCTTACATGGGAACGAGGGAATTATAGCAATCAAGAAGTTGTCGTAGGAAAAACAACAGGATACCCAAGTAGTGTGACTGATGGAACAGTATATCAAAACAGTACAGCATTATACTACAACTTTAGTATTTCGCAAACAATTTATTTCACAGTGTTTTCATATAATTCAACACATAAATTTTATTCACTTACCAGTCTTGACATCCCCTGGGGTGCATTACGTCTTAATGTTTTTAATGCTAGTAAAACGTGGCAAAAAGTAGACCCATTTGGTTTATTTATTCAGAATCAAGCTGGTACAGAAACATATACAAATCAGATATGTTCACCACCATTTTATCTTGATATTAAAGATATACCTATAGGTGAAGATACTATTTTTCGTATCAATGCATCAGGATATAAAACACAACAATATATTAAAGATACATTCGAGAATAATTTTTATAATTATACATTTCTTCTTCCACCATTGGATACTAGTACTCCTGGTGGTGGTGACATTGACCCAGAAACAGGTGAACCAACTAATGAGACAAGTACGTTATTGTATCTGATTAGTGTAATCGGAGAGTTCAATAACCCGTTACCAGAAGCATTGGTAACTTTTAAACTCTATGTGAATGCATCTGATACCTATGAGGATGCTGGTGGTTTTCTCACTGATGGAAATGGGCAGGGAACATTATATCTTACCCCTGGTAATTTTTATCAGGTTGTAATCAGTAAAGACCGTTATCATACAGCTATTAACTATTGGACACCAAGTGATGAGTTGTTAACAAAAACCTTCATGTTATATCTTGACCCAAGTTATCTAAATGAGACATATCTCCCAAATGATGTCATTAGTGTCAATAGTGACATTAGTGGTACAACATTGTTTGTAAATATTACAAATACTTGGAATAATCTTACTGATGTACGAATCTGTGTCAATGTCATTAATCATTCAACAGGTCTTGAATCAGAACTCATCAATCAGACATATTCTTATGACAACACAATAACATTCAATGTTGCAGGGTTGAATATCAGCAATGACCATCGTGTTATCGTTCATCTGAACCATAGCAATTTTGGGTATCTTCCTTATGAGTTTTATTTCGCTGGTGAGTTTACACCATTGACATCAGCGGAGGAATTTGATGATGTGTTCACCTCTATATTGAAATGGAATCCTTTT
>Ga0272441_10003331_pt1 | contig 30668 bp, 26 predicted proteins | sample SSMProp6N_FD_193582 | JGI IMG/M metagenome (GOLD analysis project Ga0272441, IMG submission 193582) | Marine sediment archaeal communities from Little Sippewissett salt marsh, Falmouth, MA, United States - SSM-Prop-6N | ecosystem: Environmental > Aquatic > Marine > Wetlands > Sediment ... | reverse complement strand
GGTCAACAAACATCTCTGCCATGACCTTAAGTTTCATCTCTAAGTTTTTCTACAGTAGGATTATTAAGCATAGATACCACCTCCTACATAAGCCCTGCTTCCCCTAACATTTTCGTGCTCTATAATTTTATCCTCTTTCTTTGGTAATCTGGAAACAACCTGTTTTAAGATGAGGTTAAAGTATTTGTAGGAGCAGATATTTTTATCCAGGGCTTCCCTGCTGGTAGTTTCCATTACTTCAAGCGGATAGGCTTTGGCAAGGCGCATGATACCCATACAGGCCCTATAGCTCTGGACCGGGTATTCCCGACTCTTAAGGATCTTTTTTATGAATTCCCGGGTGTTGGGGCCGGTTTTATCCGCCCATAAGAGAAAGCGGTTGGAGCTCCACCCATAAACAGCTCTGTGTTCATCAGGCATATGTTCTTCCAGGGTTTCATACCTTTTAGACCTGTTGTAGTTTCTGGGATATACGGCTACCCGCTTATGACCTACATACACCTCTATGGTCTTAGAGGTTGCCCGTATCGAACAGGGGCGGTTGACATAGGAATAATGGACACTGTAAAAGAAATTGTCATAATCCACATGGTAATTAAAGGCAACTTTTGTCTCCTTCCATTGGGTATATTCATATCCGGTTAAAGGTAAGGGCTGTAAGCAGGGTTTGTCGATCTTTAAAAAGGCAGTCTTTCTATTGCCCTCCATTTTTTGAAAAGGCCGATGAATAAATTTCTCCAGTTCTTCCGATATCGCCTGGTTAATATCATAGAGGCTAAAAAATTGCCGGTTTCTTAAAGCAGCAATGATCCTCCGGGAAACATTCCCTACCATGTTTTCATCAGCTGCCTTATCTTTGTTATCCTGAATTCAGGATAATAGGGATTATCCCGAAGATTTTAATATCCCGAATTATGGCTGCCATAGCTAATAGCAGCCACAGTTTTTCAATAATTCTTCGGGATAACCTGCAACAGCCGGGAAGTTACTTTAAACCGCAAAGCTTGAGAATCATGTCTTCGTTATCTTCCCAGACAGGAGCTTCAGCATAAGTGTTTTCCATTTTAGCTGCTTTTTCAAGAGCATCTCTTATCATTGTGGTATCAGCAGAAGCATAAATATTCGTTGTATCAACACTTACATGACCGAGGAAATCTTTAATATACGATAAAGGAACTCCTGACTGATACAAATGCATAGCCCGGCTGTGGCGAAATAGATGGGCATGCACTTTTTCTGGAACCTCCGGACAGAAAACCCGTGCCTGTTCTGCATATTTTTTAATAAATACCGAAACATTATCTGGAGACATTGGGCCTTTTCGCTCTTTGATCACAGTATAAAAAAGGTAATCATCAATTTTTTCCGGATATAGCGGATGGAACACTTTCAAGTATTCTTTAAAATGAAGAATAGTTTTATCCATTAGCGGAACCGCTCTAACTTTATTCCCTTTACCGCTAAGATATATCAATGGGATATCCAAATCAAGGCAGATATCCCTAAGTTTCAGGTCGAGGATTTCCTGTATCCGTCCCCCGGTATCGTACATAATTATCATAAAGAACCGATTTCTCAGGTCAAGCCTGTTTCTTGTATTCGGCTGTTTCAAAACAGCCTTTAGGGCATTCGGTGACATATAAGATAGTCCTTTTTTCGTATCACGTAGAGCCGTTATGTCTTGCACATCCATATAGACTGCCGTAATGGCAGGTTCAGAATTGGCACAATAATGCAGGAAGGATTTCAGTGCAGCTAAACGCTGGTTTCTAGTTGAAACGATACAGTTCCTTGAAAATTGAAGCCATTCCAGAAACTCGTATACCAGCGTATGGTTAATCATGCTGAAAGTTATCCTGGCAAAAGGAATCTTTTTCTGATCCGATAGAAAAATTCGTAACAGGTTTATTGTATCACGATAAGCTTTAACTGTATTAGCACTATAACACTTATTTTTAGGCAGATATACTGTCAGAAAACTGCGGACATATTTAAAAAAGGAATCATTAATAGGCTTCATAATTCACCTCCGGAAGGAGGTTTTCGGACATTTTTCTTGATTAGTCACGGAAAATCGGAAAAAACTCCGGGACCAGATGAAGATAATAATCCGTATCAACCTGATTTGCATGGCCAAGGTACATGCTCAGATATGGCAGGTAAGCATTAATATCTTTTCCTTCCTTTACCCATCTGTTTAACAGGTTAACAGAAAAAGTATGGCGAAAATCATGGACCCTCGCCGGATTTCCCTTACATTTCTTTGCATCTGAAAGATTATCCCAATATAAATGAAACCAGCAACCTATCGTACTTTTGTTATAGAAACTTCCTTGCTGGTTTGGGAAAAATGCGATCCTGTCAGGATAATAAGATTGGATTCTTTTATCATACACTTTACAAAGGTGAAGCAGATCATCGGAAAGATATAGGATTCTATCTTTATGCCCTTTTGATTCCCGGATGAAGACCGTACCGGCTTCCAAATCAACATCAGTTGCATGAAGCAGTCTGGCTTCTGAAGAACGCATCCCACAGCAATAAAGGAGCCTGAATAATACAGGTATGACAAGATGACGTCCCGAACTGAAAGGGCTTGGCTGACAGGCGTCAATTGCGCAGAAAAAAGCCGATAATTCCCGACCGGTAAAAATATGGGGAACATAACGGATCTGCTTCTTTGGCACCTTTGGAGGAATGACATAAGCTTCAATTCCCATGCTGTTCATATATTTTGCCAACTGCCTTACAGGAGTAATCCTTCGCAGAAGTCCATTTTGATGTTCATCATCTTTTAAGGATGCCCAGCCCATGGCGATATCACGGTTTAAGGTATGTCCTTTAGGAAAATACTTCATACAGTATTCATCAAACATACGGAGGATCCTTGCTGAAGTGTTGTAGGGATAACCCAGGGAATGTTTTTGTTCTATCAGTCGGTGTATATACAGTTTAAAGTTGCCATAATAGGAATAATTCATAGCAGTTCCTCCTTTTCCTTTGTAACTTCAATCCCATTTAAGGAAAGGGCACATGCCCTAAGATGCTCTCCATCAGTTGAAAGATACACTTTAGTGGATGCCATGGAACCATGACCTAAGGTATTTGAAATCACAGAAAGAGGTATCTCCTGTGATAACATTCTGGCAGCCAGGGAATGGCGGAATATATGAAAGCCTTTCCGCTGATTATCTGACTGTCTAATATCGGCTTTTTTCATAACACTGCAACTGATAGAAAAACAACCGGATAATTTCGTATACGGTGGCTGGCATCTGAGAAATACATAAGGACTGTTATGATTTCTTGCAAGTAGATAATCAGCCAGTGAATTACCGATATCGGCAAGAAGCGGGAGTGTTAATGGCCTTCCATTCTTCTTCTGTGTAATAAAGATTGTCTGCTTCCGCCAATCAATATCGGATAATTCCAGATTTACGATATCAATGCTTCTAAGACCCGTACGCATAGCCAGGAGCACCATGGCGTAATTCCGTTTTCCTATTTGGGTAGTACGATCGATGGATTGTAGCAATTGGTTTTCTTCAATCTTTGTAATTGTAGGTACAACCGAATTTTTCCTGGCGCCACTGCTCGGTACTGCCTTGACAAGTTTTTCTCCGGTCAGTCCTTTTTTATACATAAAGCAGAGAAAGGATCGCAGAGCCGATAGCATTGTACGCATGCTGGTAACTTGATAGAATTTTGATATATAAGGAATAAAACTTCCGATATTCCCAAGCCTAAGCTGTGATACTCCCATATGTAATTCACTCTGTACATATATTAAGAATTGTCTCGCCACTACTTCATAGCACCCGCATGTACCGTTCCCTTTTCCGGAACGGTTAAGCTCGGCCGAATATGCATTATGTAATAGCTTCATTTCGCTGGTAAGGGAACTGTTAGCATCCTTATGATGGAATTTCCAGAGGTAGCCGCCCGTTTCTAAGACCTCAATTAAGATCTGAACAGAAAGACGTCGGAGTTTATATCTCCATTCCTTAATGAATCCCTGATTAAGTTCAGCTTTAGAATCCTGAACAAACCTGATAGCCAGTTCCTTTGAAAAATACGTTTGCCCATGTGTCTTGAAAAAGCAGATTAACTCATCCCATGCCAATCCGTACTGATAGACCGTGGATGCACTGTATTGGATTGGTTTAATGGCTTCCTTGGAATCTAAAACCAAATCCGTCAATAAAATCTTCTTCATCATTTTGTCGCCTCCATAATAATATTTTTGGGTTTTCCCATTTTTATTATGGAAGTGGCAAAACGCACAGGCAATAGTTATCCCGAATATTTAGCAGTTTTACTACGCTATATTAGGTGAAATGGATAAATATTCGGGATATTAAAATCTTCGGGATAATCTTTGGGTTTACCAGGTCGGCTTTGATAACAGCAGTTTTGGTGTTATCAGGGATGGTAATCTTGGGGACTCCTCCAAACCAGGTATAAGCCCGCACATGGGCATCTATCCAGTTGGACATCTTCATATTATCATAAGCATATACAAAAGGATATGCGCTCGCCGGCAGGACAGCGACAAACAGGGATGCTGCCATTATTTCACCCGTACCTGGTTTAACGTATGAGATATGGTCTCCGGCCCAATCAACTTCCATCTCCTCACCTGCTTTGTGCTCTTTATGCAAGGAGATCTTATTGTCTTTTTTAAATTTGCGATAGTGATCACAGAACTGGGTATACATGATTCCATCGGGATCTTTCTCTTTATACTCTTCCCATAAAAGCATCAGGGTTACCTTTTTTTTCTTCATTTCCTGAAAGATGTATTTCATATCGGGTTTGTGAACTGATGCCTTAGTCTCTGTAGGTGGATAAAGCCGGGACATCAATTGTTTATCGCTAAGTGCAATCGGCCACACTATTTCAGCATCTTTAGCTCGTGTAAGAATTTCTGATACCGTTGTTTTCCCACAATTGCAGGCCTGGCCTATCTCTCTTAGCGATAATCCTATTTCATATCTTAATCTTAGTACTTCTCTTGTTTTCAGCATATTTAGCCTCCTCATTATTTGGCCTCCTTTAATTATTATAATTAAAGAGTACCTATTATTTAATGATTCGACAAGGTGTCCGGATAGGCCGGAATGCTGTCCGGATGTTACCGGAAACAGTGTCCGGATGTTACCGAAATATGCACCTATTTAATATTTCTTATTTTTTCAATGAGAAATTTCACACACAGTTGTTATATACAATATAGGTTTTAAAAATCCTTCTTTTTTTAAGAAAATAATTTACAAAAATAGATAAAGCCTTTCAGTTAAATTTCTAAAAGGCTTTATCTATAACGATATGATTGAGGCTAGCAGACAACTTTCGCAACTTTTGCATGAGAGATGATACTGAAAATTTGTATCAAGAGCTAAAAGAAATCATTAGCAACTATTAGGAATTAAGAGGAAATAAATATATACTTTAACCCTTAAATTACCTAATCATTAAGCTATTGTAATACATCATTTGAATAAAAATATTTATTGCTTGATATTTTAATGTAGTCAAAAGTCCTTGATGTCTTTTTGTTTACTAATTACTTTTTTGGATAATTAAAGTAAATTAATTATTCTAAATTTCCAATAATAGTCTCTCCAAACTCAGAACATTTTAACGGATTTACTTTTTCCTCCATTAACATTGCCAAATCAACAGTTATTTTTTTATCTTTTACAGTTTTGGCGATAGCTTTTCGGACTAAAGTTGCAGCCTTTTGCCACCCTAAATGCTCTAACATCATTGCCCCGGAAAGAAGCAAGGAACAGGGATTTACTTCGTCTTTACCAGCAATTGTTGGAGCTGTACCATGAGTAGCTTCGAATAATGCAAGATAATCTTCCATATTAGCTCCCGGTGCTACCCCTAATCCTCCAACTTGAGCAGCACAGGCATCAGAAAGATAATCTCCATTTAAATTGGTTAGTGCTACTACATTATGATCTTCCGGTCTTAGAAGAACCTCTTGAAACATATTATCAGCAATTCGATCTTTAATTATTATTTTATCTTGGGGAAGTTTTCCTGCATATTTGTTCTTTAGTTCTTCCTCTGTGATAGTTTTATCTCCAAATTCTTCTTTTGCTACTTCATACCCCCAATACCTAAAAGCACCCTCGGTATACTTCATTATGTTTCCTTTATGAACGAGAGTTACACTTTTACGATTATTTTCAATAGCATATTGAATGGCTTTTCTAATCAATTTTTTACTGGCTGTTTCAGAGATGGGCTTGATTCCTATACCCGAGTCTTCTCTTATGTCTATATTAAAATTTTCTTTTAAATATGAAATGATATGTTTAACTTCAGAGCTCCCCTTTTCCCATTCAATTCCAGAATATACATCCTCAGTGTTCTCTCTAAATATTATTAAATTTACTTTCTCCGGGTGAACTACAGGACTGGGAACACCATGAATATATTGCACAGGTCTTATGCAAGCATATAAATTAAGTACTTTCCGTAAAGTCACATTTAAACTTCTAAAACCACCACCAATTGGCGTTGTAAGAGGGCCTTTTATAGCTATTAAAAAATATCTAATTGCATCTAAAGTATCTTGAGGCAAATATTCATTATATTTTTCTTTTGCTTTTTCCCCGGCATATATTTCCAACCAATTTATCTTTTTTTCATTTTTATATGCTTTATCAATTGCTATATCTAACACTTTTCTGGTTACATCCATTATCTCAGGACCTACTCCATCACCTTCGATAAAAGGAATAATTGGATTATTAGGAACTGATAGTCTGTTCTCTATGATTTCTATTTTCTTCCCTTCTTCAGGGATTGTAAGCTTGCTGAATTTAGCTATCATCTTATCTCCTTTTAAGTATTGTAATCAATAATTTTCATTTAATTGATATCTGTAAAAAGATATATTATTCTTTCTCTGCTTCTTATAATTGTTCTAAAGACCCATGTTTTTCTTCATAGTTCAATAATCCATCTTCTTTGAGAATTCTCTTCTCAATATTCTCTATTTTAAAATCTATTTTAAAATCAGTGTCACCTTCCTTTTTTATTTCACCTTTATCTGTATCAATTGAGAGAATATCGTTTTCTTGAATATTGTCAGTATCACATTGAATTAATAACATACCATTATTTATTGCATTACGATAAAATATTCTTCCAAAACTTTTTGCTAAAATAGCCCCAACACCAGATATTTTAATAATTAAGGGAGCGATTTCTCGACTTGAACCACAACCGAAATTGTTTCCTGCAACAATAAAATCATCTTTTTTTACTTTCTTTGGAAATTCAAGGTTAGCATCTTCAAGAACATGCTTGGCATACTCTTCAGGATTAGAACGCAAGTACATTAACCGACCAGGTGCAATCGAATCAGTACTTACATTATCTTTAAATTTCCATACTTTTCCTTTATAATAATTCTTTATCATTTATATTACCTCCCTTGGATCTGTTAAATATCCAGTAAGTGCTGAAGCTGCGGCAGTTGCTGGGCTAGCTAAGTAAATAAAAGCAGATGGATTACCCATTCTACCTTTGAAATTTCTATTCTGTGTGGAGATCACTATTTCCCCATCAGCTGGAATACCTTCATGAACTCCCATACAAGCTCCACAATTAGGAGCAAGAATCATTCCTCCAGCTTCAGCTAAAATAGCAAAAGTACCATCTTTTATACATTCCAGGAAAACACTTTTAGAATTGGGAAGAACAATAAAACGAACCCATGGTTTTACTTTATGTCCTTTTAAAATATCTGCAGCAATATGCATATCTTCTACTCTACCATTAGTACAAGTACCTAATAAAACTTGATCTACTTTCAATTTATTAATATTGCATACTTTATCACCATTTTCAACATAGTGAGGTTTTGCTACCATTGGCTCTAATTTTGATGCATCAATAGTTATTTTTTTCTCATAAGTAGCATCAATGTCGGCTTTAATTTCTTGATAATCTTCTTCTCTTCCCATAGTTTTTAAGAATGCTTTGGTATGTTCATCTGTTTCCATGATCGCTACTTTAGCTCCTGCTTCAACGCCCATATTAGTAATCGTGAATCGAGCAGCCATGCTAAGTGCACTAATAGTATCACCGCGGAATTCTAAAGATTTGTAAATTGCTCCATCGGAACCAATTTCTTTTAAAAGATAGAGAAATATGTCTTTTGAGTACACTCCCTCTGGAAGTTTACCATTAACTTCGACCAAAATACTTTGAGGAACTTTTAGCCATGTTTTGCCAAAATTTAATATTCCTAACATATCAGTTGAGCCCATACCGGTTGAAAATGCTCCTAATGCACCATGAGTAGTAGTATGCGAATCTCCTGCTGTTATAACATCACCACATTTAACATAGTGTTCCAGTAAGTGACTATGGATATTCCCCGTACCTCCCTCATGCCAATAACAATTATGTTCTTTTGCAAAATTTCTTATTAACGCATGTTCATTCGAAAGTTCCCTTTTAGGACTCGGACCAAACTCTGTGCAAAACATTACTTTTTTAGGATTAAAAACTTTGTTCCATCCTTTTTCTTTCATTAATCTAACCGCTAGTGGCCCGGAACCATCATGCAAGGCTACAAAATCTGGCTCAATAACGATAGTATCATTCGGGCGTACATCATGACCTACTTTCTTGCTTAATATTTTCTCAACAATTGTATTTCCCATATTGATTTCTCCTTCTATTTTTTATTTTATGTTTTATTAAAATTTATTGATAATTATTTGTTATTCCCTAATAAGATATTTTTTCCTTGTCCAAATTATTAGTAAAGCTAGAAATAATATTAAGATTTTTTTGATAAATCCCAGATAATCGAATATTAGGGGTAATCATTTTTCTGAATCTTCTACCACAAATTTGTCTATACATTTTTCTTTTACATCTAAAAAGCAATGATTTTCCATTTTAGTATTTTTTATTTTTTTATCGAATAAGCTATTCAATTGGTTATTTTTTTTATAATCATCATGATGTTTTTCATGATATATTAAAAAGCCTTAAATGCATGATTAAAACAATTGATTATTATAATCTCAATTAGTTTTAATACTTTTACGTTTAGCAGATAGAAATAAATAAATAATTATCCCGATTATAATAGAGCCAATGGCCAGTTGAATAAAAATGCTCTTAATGAGTAATAAAAACGAGCAAAAGAGTAAAATTATTCTTAAAAAATAAGAGAGGGGATAAAATAAATATCCTTCAAACGCTCCAGTCAAAGCTATTACTGAAAAGCTTATAATTGCTACAGCATAGAGGATAGACCAAAAAGATTCTGCATAGATTATCATAATAGATGGGTAATATATAAAGAAAAATGGTACAATAAATCCAACAACAGCTAATCGCATTCCCGCCCAACCAGTTTTAGAAAAATCTGCATGTGCTATCCCTGAAGCTGTAAGAGAAGCTAAAGCAACAGGTGGTGTAACCGCCCCAATAACACCATAATAAAAAATGAATAAATGAGCTGATAAAGGAAATTCAATCATATCAACCAATGCTGGAACGATAATAGTAGCACCGACTATGTATACAGCAACGGTAGGTAATCCCAAACCAAGAATAATTGATGCAACCATTGCAAGTATTAACAGCAACAAAAGGTTTTGATGTGCAATATCAACTATATAACTGGAAAAAACAATGCCCAGTGAGGTTTGAGAAGTAATGCCTATTACAATCCCAATTGCTGCACAACATACACCTACAGAAAGTGCATTCCCGGCTCCTTTTTGTAACATTTCAAAAAATTCGAACCACTTCATCCTTGTATGCTTTCGTAGATTTCCCACAATTAATGCAGTTAATATTCCCCAGATTGCTGAATAAACAGGTGAAAATCCTTTTATCAACATACCTACCATTATCACAATTGGTATTAAAAGGTGCCACCCATCTTTTACGATCTTGGAGTAAGTCTCACTCTTGGTATTATCAATTTCTTCCAATGTTCCAAGGCCTAATTTCAAAGATTCATTATAGATCATAAAGGAAATGGACAAAAAATAGAAAATTGCAGGAAGAGTAGCTGCAAATATAATCTTAATATAAGGAATTCCAATATATTCAGATATAACAAATGCAGTGGCACCCATTATTGGCGGCAATATTTGGCCACCAGTTGATGCGGCAGCCTCTACTCCTGCAGCATAATAATCTTTGAAGCCTGTTTTTTTCATGAGTGGAATTGTAAATACTCCGGTAGTGGCTACATTACCAACTGCGCTACCACTTATCATTCCCATCATTCCACTGGCCAATGTTGCGACCTGAGCAGCTCCACCCGGGATCTTTCGCGATACTTTTTGAGCAATTTTCCAGATAAAATCTGTTAGCTTAGTATATTGCATCACGGAACCAAATAGAACAAATAAAAAAATATAAGTGGCCGAGACGCCCAACACTAATCCAAATATTCCTCTGGTAGAAAATACAAGATTATCAATAAGTAATTTTGTTGGAATTGGTCTATGAGATAAAAAACCTGGAATTAAATTCCCCAAATATGAATAGCATATAAAAATAAGTAAAACAATTATAAGTCCTTTCCCAGCAACTCTTCTTGTAGCTTCCATTAGAACTAAAATAAATATTCCACCTAAAAAATATGCATTTGGATCAATATAACCAAGATTAAGATTGGCAAGATCAAGAGTATGTGCTACAAATATTGGTAGAAAAGCTCCGAAAATTGCTAACAAAATATCAAAAAAACTACTTATTTTTTTTAACTCCGAATTAACCTTACTTTCTTTTGAAAAAGCTGGTTTCAATAAAAAAACCAAAGAAAGTAAAAAAGAAAGATGGATCCCTCTTTGCCAATTAGCAGGAAGCAAGGCAATTCCACCTGTGTAGAGGTGAAATAGACTCATGCTTGTAAGTAGCAACGCAACAATTATATTTTTTACTCCTCTTATATTTCTTAAAGTCATCTATTTATCCCCTTATTTTATTCTCTAAAATCAAATTGGAAAAAGCAAACGTAAAAATTGACATTCAATTACAATTCATAATTACAGTGACAAGTAAAATATTTTATATAATTATTGAATATACCCTTTTTCACGGAAATATTTCTCTGCACCTGGATGCAATGGTATTGTACACTTGTTAGCTCCCTGAATTATGTTAAAATCCTTGAATGCTGCGTGAGTTTTTTGGAATTGGTTGAGATTCTCATCAATTTCTTTAACGATTTCGTATGCTAATTCATCTGTTAAGTCCTGATGACATACCATTAACTGAAAATCTGAAATCGTCAATATGTCGCGCTGTTCCCCCTCATATGTACCCCCTGGAATAACATAAGGGAGGAAATAACCTGTCTTTTCAACTAATTCATCAACATTTTTCTGATCAATAGGAATAAGTTTTATACTCATCATTGCATCAGCTTCAGAAACTTTAGCTATAGGAGGAAGACCGGAAGCCACCGTAGCTACAATCTTCCTATCCTTCAACATTGAGGTAGCTTCAGAATATCCAATATAAATGGCATCTATATCATCTTTTTCCCAATAGTTGATTCCATATGTCTCCACAATACTCCTGAAAACAAGTTCACGTGCATTATTTCTTTCTCCAACATCCATTTTTTTCCCTTTTAAGTCTGGAACAGAATTTAAATCAGAGTATTTTTGAAGTGTTATTATCTGAATTGCTGATGGCCACATTGCAAATAATGCTCTCATTGAGGAAGCAGGCTCTCTCTCTGAGTATTTGCCTTTTGCATAAAAAGCTTCGTATGCTACTCCACCTCTAATAGTGGCAAGCTCAACATCCTTATTAGAGATTGCCATAACATTCTTACTGGATCCTCCACCTTCGATAGCGTTGAATTTATATTCCTCAGCTAGTACTGTATGGTTAAGGTGATTTGCAAATGCATTTCCCGTTGCATAACTTGGTCCCCCCATTGAAGCTGTTGATATTGTTATGAAACTTTGAGCCGCACAAACTGTCCCGCTAAAAACTAAAAACACACAAAATACAATTAAATAAATATTTTTTTTCAAAAACATCACTTCCCTCCTTTTTTTTACCTTGTACGTTTGCTTTTTCCAATAGCAGAATTCATTAAATTATTATTTATCCAATATGCTTTGTTCTTTATTGTAAATTAAAAATCAAATTTGCAGATTATTGTTTTATTATTTTACAAATATTAGATTGAATAAAATTATGTTGACAATTTAAATATTAATTCACTTTGCAAAGTAACAATATTTACATCAGCAAGAATTATTGATCTACGCGCTAACTTCTTCATAGCTTTTCCAGCCTAATCAATAAAAAATTTCTAACATGTGCTTAATGCATACTACAATTTCTTTTAATTGCGAATAATTTGAAAATTATTTTATTTAGTAGATCTATTTTTCAGGAAAGTAGCAAGAGAACTGCGGATATGTTCTTTAATTACTAAAATACCTTTTTGTAGATCCCCTTCTTCTATTGCTTTTACAATCATCTCATGTTGTATTTGTGCCTCATTTTGTCTTTCTTTATCTAAGAATGTTACAGAGCGAAATCCTTCAATGTATTTGTGATATGTTATTAGCAACTTTGGTAATCTTGAAAGTTTGGTAGCTTTTGCAAAAATTAAATTAAATTTATGATGAGCATTATTTAATTGATTGAAATCAGAGGTGAGTAAATATTTTTTTGATAATTCATTGCATTCTTTCAGAAGCAATAAATCACTCTTATCTATTTCGGAAACCAGATGCTTCATTGCCAGTATTTCTAATGTTTCGCGAATTTCATAGATTTCTACAATGTCTACACCTTTAAAACCTCTAACAAAAACACCCTTTCTTGGAATAATTTCTACGAATTCCTCAAATTCGAGTTTTCGCAAGGCTTCCCTTATCGGTGTTATGCTAATTTGCATTTTCTTAGCAACATCTTCCATATTAATTTTTTCTCTATCATATAAATTACCAGAAAATATTGCTTTTTTAAAAACACTATAAACAACATCGCTTAAATGTGTTAATTGAGAAATTTTATATGATGGTAAAGGCATAATATCCTCCATTGTCGACATTATTTCTTATTTGTTATTTAATATAACATACAAGATATAAGTTGTCAAAATATTTTATATTCTAATTTAACTTTATTCAATGATATATTAGGATTTTCTTTGTTTAATAAATAATTCGAGTTTTTTTATGACAGTAAAAATAGATTCTCTTGATACCAAATTAATATAAATAAAGTCCTTCAGCTAAATAACTGAAAGGCTTTGTTTAATAGGATTTGGTTGAGGCTAGTAGACGAGTTTCGCAACTTTTGTATGTGTGATGAGACTGAAAAAGTGTATAGAAAATTAGAAGAAGTAATTAATGTCTGTTAAGAATTAACATAGGTAGAACCTCTAATCAAGAAGTTCTGCCTATGTTATTACCTGGCACGCCCGGAGGGATTCGAACCCCCAATCTACTGATCCGTAGTCAGTTGCTTTATCCAATTGAGCCACGGGCGCACGTATTTTAAAACTAAACATGATTGTATTATAATTTAAATTCTTAGTCAAATTATTTATAGATTTATTCTATGAAATAATCACTCATTAGACGCATATATAATTAATTCCAAAATTAAAATATTATTTTTTGTTTTATGGCAAAAGCTAAAACAGGAAAAATGAAAATAATCTTGCTTTTTGGTTCATGCAATATAGCGGACTATATCTTTTAAGTGTATAGTTTCTTTTTCAGTATAGGTTTTCATTGAAATCAATTGTGGATTTTGTTATATTTAGTTAGAATGCAGTTTGTATTTTTTAATTTAGATTTAAGGAATAGATAAAAATGTTTAACAGAGAAAATGTTAAAGGCAAAAAAATAACCATAATGGGTTTGGGACTTAATCAGGGAGGATTGGGAATAACCCGATTTCTGGCCGAATCAAAAGCTAATTTAATCGTCACAGACCTTAAAAAAGAGGCGGAGCTTAAACCTACAATCAATGAATTAAAAAAATATCATATAAAATATATTCTTGGAAAGCATCGTGAAGAAGATTTTATCAATACTGATTTAGTCATTCAAAATCCTGCTATTCCAAATAACTCCAGATACCTTCAAATTGCTCGAAATCATGGCATTCCGATAAAAACAGACTTAGATATTTTTCTTAATTTTTGTCCTACCAGGAGAATCATCGCCATTGGAGGCACCAAGGGCAAAAGTACTGTATCCAATCTGGTTTACGAGATTTTCCAAAAAGCAAAAATTGAATCAATTCTTGCCGGAAATATGGGCATTTCTGTTTTTAACGTATTAGACAAGATTAGGCCTTCCACTTATCTCATTTTGGAAATATCTTCATGGCAGTTAGAAGGAATAAAAGACCATCATTTTAGAGCAAAAACTTCTGTTTTAACTAATATTTTACCGGACCACTTAGATCGCTATAGCAGCTACAAAAAATATGCCCAAGCTGAAAAATTAATCTATAGATATTTAAAAAAAGATGATCAGTTGATATTAAATCACGATAATCCGGAAACATTTAAAGAAAAGAAGAATGTTCCCGCTCAAATTCAATGGTTTAGCACGAAAAAAACATTGAGCAAAGGCTGCTATATAGATAAAAATAACCTGATTTATTCGTCTGGAAAGAACAATACTTCCTTTGCAAAACTGTCAGATCTATACTTATCAGGGAGACATGACCTAGAAAACATCCTGGCAGCATGTACAGTGTCATTTATTCATAAAATTCCCGCGGAAGTAATTATGCAGGTGATTACCAAATTTTCCGGGATTCCTTATCGAATGGAATTAGTTAGGGAAAAAAATGGGGTAAAATATTACAATGATACTTGTGCAACTACACCTGAAGCCACTATTGCCGCACTCCATTCTCTATCCGGAAAATCCATTCTTTTGGTTGCTGGCGGCAAAAACAAAAAACTCAAATACAATCAATTAATTCAAACCATTCTACAGGAAAAAAGGATAAAAAAAATCATTCTTTTCCAACACAATGCTTATGATGTTTCAAACTTGCTTTTTTCAGAATTGCAAAAATTGGTTGCCAATGAAAGAATAGTCCTGGTAAAAAATATGTCAGAGGCGGTTCGGTCTGCTCACCAGGAAGCATGTCCCGGTGATACGGTATTACTTTCTCCTGCTGCAGCAAGTTTTGGTTTGTTTATCAATGAATTTGATCGCGGTAATCAATTCAATCAGGAAGTCAATCTCTTATAATAAATAACCCTCAAATACATCAAAGTGTATATTTTTTCTTATACATGGTCAATTCTAAAAATCGTTTAAAATAGATTTCTTAAGCTATGTTCACTTACAAATCACTCATCTTACAAACCCGGTTAACCGGAGACTCTTTATGTATTCAAATCATAGACCTATCTTTGTTATTCCAAAAATATATAATATACCGACAATGACAGGTTGATGAACCAAATAAATCAATAAAGCATGTTTACCAAGGTATGAGAATAGTTTAATGATAGAAAAGCTGGAAAAATCAAATATTGAATACTTTCGAACTTCATCCTCATACAATAAATTTCCCACAAATATCCCTATTAAAACAACACCGAACCAGGGCAAGAGAGGAAAATAATCCAGAGTGTTAAAGTATTTCGGCTTAAATCCAAGCCAAAGCAACCAAGGAAAACTGAAGGTAAGTCTTTTTATATATGCTCCCAATGCGATAAATAGGATCCCTAAAGGTAAATTCCAATATTTCATCTTTAGAAATGGATAAGCTATTATCACGGAAATTCCAATCAGATGTAGAATTCCAAAGATTACCGCACTCTCTCTAAAGATAAACCAGGTAATTACAGTGATAAGCAAACCCCAACAAAAGATTTTTAATCCCCTGATGAATTGTTTTAGATAGAGCTTCCGATGATCCTTGATAATCTTATCGGATTTAGCATAACTGATATAGAGCGAAACTCCTACTAAAAAAATAAAGAGATTCGCAGTTGTTCGTGCAAAATACAGCCAAAAACCACTCACAGCCCTTATTTCATACTGACCGAAATAACTCAAATTATATACAGTATGATAAATGACCATCATGATAATCGCTATACCGCGTAAAAAATCTATTTCCCAAAATCTCATTTTTATCTTTTGCAATTAATTTGACTCCATTTATCTAAATAATCGTACTATACAAAGGATAAATGCTTATTCAAATTCCATGGTTTTACCAAGATGATATTTATTGATATTCTAATACCAATCCAACACCTACCTCTTGAAGGTCGGATGTTTCCGACAAAGCAATTTTAGATTTTAGATCAGTGCAATGACAAGCATGTAACGTTTTTGGTTGAAGGCTTTTAAAATAATTCACAGTGCCTTCTATTTGTTTTTTATCCGGATTTTGTAAATGAAATCCTCCGATAATATCAATGACTCGATTATCTTTGCAAACCTGTTTTGCCTGTTCGATGATATTGCATATGCCGGCATGTGAACATCCGGTAATAATAATCAATCCATCCTTTGAACAATAAGCTAAAGCGGAGTCATCCATGATAAAATCGTCTTCATCCTTTTCATTTCCTTTTATTTTTCCAATAGGGTGTTTTGCTTCAAAATTATTTTTCCGTTTTATCTCTCCTAAAAAGACTAATTTTTCAGTCAGCCAGATAGAATTAGAACTCAATTTCAGGGAAAAATGTCTTTTTATCTCATCAACTGGAATCATCGAACCAATTTCCTTTAATTCTCCCATTTCTTTTGGTACCAGAGCCAAAGGATGTGCAACCAAGGAGGGTACCTTGTAATTAATGCTTTCAATCTTCGCTTCGGTATAAAGTCTTATTAAATCAGGCAATCCCCAAGTATGATCCAGATGACCATGTGATAACACTAAATAGTCTATATCCCAAAAACGCATATTCATTTTATAGGCATTTTTTATAAATATATCTGAATATCCTACATCAAATAATATCTTCTTATCACCTTCTTCAATTAAAAATGATAATCCAGGTTCAGCAAAAAAGTAACGGTCTATCAAAGTGTTATTATCTACTAAAACAGTTAATTTAATCGTCCTATCCTCCTTAAAAAGCTATACATTTATAATAATTATATTTTCTACGCTAAATCAAGAGCAATTTCCACCATCTGGTTAAAGGTTTTCTGTCGTTCGACAGCAGAGGTCTCCTCGTGTGTAATCAGACTATCGGAAACTGTTAACAACGAAAGTGCTTTTACTTTGAATTTAGCCGCTAGCGTATATAATGCGGCAGTTTCCATCTCTACTGCTAGAAGACCGTAATCAGCCCAATGTTTCCAGGAATCCGGATTATCATGGTAAAAAGTATCGGTAGTAAACACACTTCCTATTTTTAGTTTAATATTTTTGCCAACCGCAATATCATAAGCTTTTCTTAATAATTCAAAATCAGCGGTTGGTGCATAATCTAATCCATTAAATCGAATTTTATTGATACTGGAATCAGAGCTTGCACTCATGGCAAGAATGACATCTCTTATTTTTATATCTTCTTGCATAGACCCGCAACTACCAATTCTAATCAAATTCTTTACCTTGTAGCTGGAAATAAGCTCATTGACATAGATAGATATTGACGGTATTCCCATACCAGTTCCCTGAACAGATACTTTTTTATTATTATAAAGACCTGTGTAACCATACATGCCTCGAACTTTATTATAACAGAAAATATCAGTTAGAAAATTTTCAGCAATATATTTGGCCCTTAAAGGATCACCTGGGAGTAAAATGGTATCGGCAATGTCTCCTTCCTTTGCTTCTATGTGAATGCTCATGATTATTTCCCCTCCTTTTTTGCTATAAAATAGTTCATATAATGCCTGATTATTTGTTTATTATAACAATCCCTAATAATTATGTAAAATCTTTAAGATGTTAATCCTCCACCTTCATTTATTCCTATTTCAACTTTTTTAATTTCTTCTAAGTATTTCTCTAAAATTTACATTAACAGAAGTGAATAGGTTAAAATATCTCATGTAATTCTGTAAAAGAATATGAAGTTATTAAGACCCTATTAGGATATCGATTTATATTGATGAATACAGGTATCATTAGATTCGAAAGCATTCGTGAAATTAATGCTATTTGTAAGTTTCGTTCGTGCTTGTGCTGTCTCATATTTTGATAAATTAAGATATTGAATCAATCCATCATTTATTGGGTGTAATCAAAAAAGGATGTTATAAAAGAAGATTGGATGTATATCTGACCTATCGATGATTGCGAGAAAAAATGGCGGAGAGAGAGGGATTCGAACCCTCGGAGCAGGTCTCAACCCGCTCAATTGCTTAGCAGGCAACCACCTTCGGCCACTCGGTCATCTCTCCATTTCAAAGTATAACACATTAATATTTTTGAGGCAATATCGCTTTTTAACAAATTTCATCATTTTCTTGATTACTTGTGCCAATAATTTTTTAAATTTATTTAAAAAATTATTGGCACCATCTCATTTCTTTCAGTATAAAAATATTGAAAAATAAGATCGGGCATTTAACTATCTCGTAAAAATATCATCAACATCACCGAATCATGATTAATGGCTTTAAATATTTTAATAATATGCTAAAATAAAACAGAATAATCTCAACAAGGGAGAAAATGATTAGTGATTTCATTCCAATACGACACTATTGTCGTCGGAGGGGGACATGCTGGATGCGAAGCAGCTTTAGCATCCTCCCGACTGGGTGCAAATAGCCTTCTAATTACCTCAAATATTGATAATATAGCCTTAATGCCATGCAATCCTGCAATTGGCGGACCAGGTAAAGGACATGTGGCAAGAGAGATTGATGCATTAGGCGGAGAACTGGCTAAAAATACCGATAAATCGACCATTCACCTGCGAATGCTGAATACCAGTAAGGGTCCTGCAATGTGGGCACTCAGGGCTCAGGTCGACAAGCGGGTTTATTCTCAGGAGATGATTAAAACTCTTCAAGGTCAGAAAAATTTAGATATCACCCAGGAAATGGTTACCGAATTATTGATTTCGGAAGGTTCAATAAAGGGAGTGAAGGTAAAAAGTAATTTTTGTTTTTACTCACCAACAGTCATACTTGCAACCGGAACATTCTTGAACGGATTGGTTTATATAGGAAAAGTGGCCTATTCTGCTGGCAGAGCCGGAGAATTAGCTTCCATAAATCTGGGAAAATACCTGAACAAAATTGGTTTTAAAACGGGAAGGCTCAACACTTCAACTCCTCCCAGAATTGATAGAGACTCTATCGATTATTCTGAAATCTCAACACAGGAAAGTGCTGTAAAGCCACATTCCTTTTCTTTTGAATCTAAAGGTAGGATTTACAAAGATTTTTCAGTATTTATGACTAAAACCAACCAGGAAACACACCGGGTCATTCGTAAAAATATTAAACGAATTCCTTTATCGAATGGTACAATCCAGAGTGCAGCTATCAGATATTGTCCATCTATTGAAGATAAAATCATCAAATTTCCAGACAAACTATCTCATCAGATATTTTTAGAGCCCGAAGGTTATCATACCAAAGAAATATATTTGCAAGGTTTTTTTACCAGCCTTCCGTTTGATGCACAACTGGAAGCGCTTCATACCATAAAAGGCCTGGAAAAATCAAAAATTATAAGATACGGTTATGCCATTGAATATGATATTGTTTATCCCAACCAATTAAAATATTCTTTGGAGACAAAAAAGATTAAAGGACTTTTCCTGGCAGGGCAAATTAATGGAACTTCCGGATATGAGGAAGCCGCTGAGCAGGGACTACTTGCCGGTATAAATGCTGTTCGTCTACTTTCCAATCAAGAACCATTGGTATTAGATCGATCTGAAGCATATATCGCAGTAGAAATAGATGATTTGGTCACCAAAAGTGTCACCGAACCTTACCGGTTAAGAACAGGATTAGCAGAATACAGGCTACTTCTAAGGCAGGATAATGCTGATTTAAGATTGACTCCATATGGATATGCAATTGGGCTAATTTCTGATAAAAGATATCGTAAATTCCTAAAGAAAAAGAATGCTATTGAAAAGGAAAGAAAAAGATTGGAAGGTATAGTAATTAAACCTTCTGAAAATTTAAATGCATTTCTTAAAACTTTGAATGCATCACCAATATCACATCCATCAAATTTTGCGTCATTACTTACCAGGCCCGAGATTTCCTACGATAATACAAAGTACATTGATCCCAACCGCCCAAAACTGTCTACAGAAGTCAAACAACAAGTGGAAATTCAAATAAAGTACGCAGGATATATTAAGCGCCAACAATCACAGGTCCAGAAATTTAAAAAACTGGAAAGTTATAAAATTCCATACCCAATCGATTATTTCAAAATTCACGGCATTTCTCATGAAGGTAGGGAGAGATTCGCTGAAATTCAACCACAGTCTCTGGGCCAGGCGAAAAGAATTCCCGGGATTACACCGGCTGACATCACTTCATTAATGATAAATATTGAAAAAATGAAAAGAATGAAAAAGTAATTTAGGTAAAATATCTATACTTAGTCCGTTTGCTTATTTATTATTGTATTGAACCGGAAACACTCTGTAACTATTTAAAATAAATTAAAATATTTAATTTATTTTATTTATCTTATTTTCCTTCTATATCTTTTTTTCTAACAACTTATTCATTCATGGTTAATTTTCTAGCTGCGGTTAAAGTATTTTCCATCAACATGACATTTGTTATCGGTCCTACTCCTCCCGGAACCGGAGTAATTGCAGATACTTTTCCCTGCACTTCATTAAATGCAACATCTCCTGTTAAATGACCTTCCACTTCATTTGTTCCTACATCTATAATGACAGCTCCTTCTTTTACCATATCTTCATGAATCATCTCCGCTCTTCCGACTGCAGCAATCAGGATATCAGCCTGACGGGTAAATTCTGCTAAATTTTTTGTTCTGGAATGACAAATTGTAATTGTGGCATTCGCATATTTTTCCTTTTGTAACAGAATAAGTGCCAGGGGTTTTCCAACAATATTACTTCTTCCAACAATGACAGTATGTTTCCCTTCACAAATAATATTTTCTTTTTTCAGAATTTCATAGACTGCATAAGGTGTGCATGGATAGAATTCCGGATTTGCCAAGGCAAGTTTCCCCATATTGACCGGATTAAAACAATCGACATCTTTAAGAGGATGGACTGCCTTTTGCACCTTTTCCTGGTCTATATATTTTGGCAGAGGCATTTGCACAATAATTCCACTAACACTATCATCCAGATTTAATTTGTTAATTAATTCCAATAATTCTGCTTCACTGGAATCAGGTGCCAATTTATGCTGCTCAAATTTAATTGAGACTTTCTCACAAGTCTTAGTCATCATTCTTATGTAGAATAATGAAGCCGGATCATTACCAACAATAACAACAGCTAATTTTGGAAGATGCTGGTATTTGCCGAAAAAAACTTCAACTTCATTTTTTATTCTTTTTCGGCCTTCTTTTGCAATTTCCCTTCCATCAATGATTCTTGCCATGACTGTTCCCCTCCCACTTTTTTATAGTTAATGACTGATAAATTTAAAAAAAAGCCTATGATTTCTCATAGACTTTGGATAATAAACAAGATGATAATAATACCTTTAATCTGTGTATTTTTTACTTCTTTTCTTGTTCCCTTTGCTAACCGCTTCTTTAATCAAATACTTTGCTTTATTCTTTTCAATATTGCAGGCGACTCCAATTTCCGCAATTAGCATTTTTTTTGCTCTTTCGTACAAGCCCCTCTCCGTTGAGGACAATTTTTCATTGCTGCTTCGATGAACATAGTTTTTGACAGCCTGGGCAACTTTCAAAATATTCCCGGAATCCACCAATTCAGCTTGAGATTTAATCCTCTGTTTATAATTATCGCCCATTCCTTCATCTATTTGTGAACTAAGTATTTTTAGAATATCAGGAACAATCTCCTGTTGTACAACATATCTCAAGCCAATTTCATCGGCCTTGCTTACCGGAATCATTAAAGTCATTTCATTTACGATTAAATTCAATACATAGTAATTTTCCGTATGCCCTAATACTTTTTTTTCTTCTATGTTTTTAATATCGCCAACACCAAAAGCCGGATGAGAGACCTTGTCTCCGACCTTAAACATATTTACAGTTTTTGCGTAATTCATTTTTATCTCCAGATGCAATCAATAGAAAAATCAAAAAGCATTTATATGTTTTTTTATTTTTTTTATCAATCTGTTTTTTTTAGTTTATCAGTTTACACCCTAAAAGTCAAAAACAACGCGGTTTACACGGAAAAATGGATTTTATTTTGGTAGATTTATCAGAAGCTCGAACGCTTAAAAAAGAATTCACTTTGTTTAAATATTATACAGATAATTATAAAATGATTCAATCATTAGTAGGAATTGCTGAAGAAAATGCTTTTTCAGGAAAAGAGATGACAGGCTACGAAATGATCATTTTTCGTTGAAATCAATTCTGGTTCTTCTTCCCTGCATATATCTTTGACATAGGGACATCGCGTATTAAATCGACATCCTGAAGGGGGATTCATCGGGCTTGGTACATCACCGGTTAAAATTTGACCTTTTTTCCTTTTTTTTGGATCAGGAGTTGGAATGGCTGACAATAATGCCCGGGTATAAGGATGTTGAGGATGATTGAATAGTTCATTCTTTGAGGCAGTCTCCACAATTTTACCAAGATACATCACTGCTACCCTATCACTGATATGTTTTACAACACTTAAATCATGAGCAACAAATAACAAAGTGAGACCAAATTCCTCTTGTAAATCTTTTAAAAGATTGATAATCTGTGCTTGGATCGACACATCTAGAGCAGATACCGGTTCGTCGGCAACAATAAATTCCGGATTCGTTGCCAAGGCACGGGCAATTCCAATTCTTTGTCTTTGTCCACCGCTAAATTCATGGGGATAGCGATTAATCTGATCAGGAAGCAATCCGACCTTTTTCATGATTTCAATCACTCTATCTTCTCTTTCCTTTTTAGAATAAAGGTTATGAACTTCCATGGGTTCTGTAATGGTTGATCCGATGGTCATTCTGGGATCCAACGAGCCGAAAGGGTCCTGATAGATAATCATCATTTTTTTTCGATACTTTAACATCTCTTTTCTATTTAGTCTGGTAATATCCTTACCGTCAAAATAGATATTGCCCTCAGTTGGATTAAAGATTCTTAAAATTGTCTTACCACAGGTTGTCTTTCCGCATCCTGATTCTCCTACCAAGCTCAATATCTCTCTTTTTTCTATATGAAAACTCACTCCGTCTACTGCTTTCACCGATTTCTTCAAATTGGAATGAGATGTTACTGAAAACCATTTTCTCAGGTTTTTTATTTCAACCAGTTTTTCCATTTTTAATTTTTTCCTTTGACCAAATGGCATTTTACAAAATGACGTTCCTCAACTTCCAAAAGTTCCGGCATCTCGTCTAGACATTTTTTTACTCGATGATCACATCGGGAATAAAACGGACATCCGACAGGCAGATTAAGAAGATTTGGTACTATGCCTTTTATCGTATCCAATCGTTCAACTTCTTTGTCCATCCTCGGAATAGATTTATTTAATCCCAGAGTGTAGGGATGAAGAGGATTCGAAAATAATGTATTTACATCTGTATATTCCACAATATGCCCGGCATACATGACTGCCACAAAATCACACATCTCTGCAATAACTCCTAAATCATGAGTGATGAGTAATACAGAAGTACCAAATTCCTTTTTTAGATTATTCATTAATCTTAAAATTTGTGCTTGAATGGTTACATCTAAAGCAGTTGTCGGTTCATCCGCAATTAAAAGGGTCGGATTACAGGACAGTGCCATGGCAATCATTGCTCTCTGCCTCATTCCACCGGAGAGTTGATGCGGGTAATTATTCATTCTGATCTCCGGATCAGGAATTCCAACAATTTTTAAAATATTAATTGCTTTTTCTTTTGCTTTAGTTTTGCTCAATCCCTGGTGCAACTGGATTGTTTCTATAATTTCTGAACCTATCGTAAAAACCGGATCCAGGGAAGTCATCGGCTCCTGAAAAATCATGGAAATCTTTTTTCCTCTTATATCTCTCATTTGCTTTACGTCTAATTTTAAAAGATTCTTTCCTTCAAACCAGATTTCACCATCTATGATTTTACCGGGTGGGTTTGGAATTAATCTCATGATAGAAAGTGAGCTGACGCTTTTGCCGCATCCCGATTCACCAACCAATCCCAGCGTTTCACCTTTATTGATGTTAAATGTAATTCCATCTACCGCTTTCACTACACCTTCATGGGTAAAAAAGTGTGTTTTTAAATTTTTTACTGCCAATAATTCTTTCATAAATAAGTTCCTTCATTAGTAAAGGGATATTCTTAACTTAAGCTTTCAGACATGACTGAATATATCATGGAAAATGTCATCCGAAAAATGGAATGTTTATTAAGTTTTTAAACGGGGATCCAGAATATCTCTTAAGCCATCTCCCAACAAATTAAGCCCAAGAACAGAAAGCAATATTGCAATTCCCGGGAAAGTAGCAGCCCACCAGGCACCACTCATAATATAAGAATAGCTTTTTGACAGCATCGCACCCCACTCAGGAGTAGGTGGCTGAGCTCCTAATCCTAAAAATCCTAATGCAGCACAATCTAAAATTGCAGCTGCCAACATTAAAGTCCCGTAAACAATAACCGGGGCGATACTATTGGGAATAACATGGCGAAAAATAACTCTCCAATCACTTGAACCAATAGCTTTCTGAACTTCAATATATTCCATTTCCTTTATGTATAATACGGAACTTCGGATAATTCGTGCCATTTGGGGAGTATAGACAATTCCAATAGCTACCATCGCTTTTTCTAACCCTGTACCGATTACTGCAACAATGACAATCGCTAATAGTAAAGCGGGAAAGGCAAACATAATATCAACAATCCTCATAATTAATGAATCAATCCATCCACCATAATAACCAGCAACAACTCCAAAAGTTATTCCCAATACCATGGCAATTCCTACAGCAACAAAACCGGCACTTAAGCTGACTCTGGAACCGTATACAATTCTACTGAGAACACATCTTCCTAAACCATCTGTCCCTAATGGCGTTCCTTCTACTCCCTTTTCACTCCAAAATCCGGGTTTTAATTTATTCGCTAATTGCGGTGGGGAAGGAATAGGATCATTTGGCGCAATATAATTCGCAAATACGGCACACAGCACAATGATAAAAACAATAAGCAGCCCAAACATTGCAGATTTATTGTATTTTAATCTCCTGATCAATTCATGTGATTTTGTTTCTCTTTTTATCTCCATATTTTCCTACTATATTTTTATTCGAGGATCAATATATACATAAAGAAGGTCTGTGATTAAGTTTACGATCACAAACATAAATGCAAAGAACATAACACATCCCTGTACTGCAGGATAATCCCTCATTCCAACCGCATTTACGACATATCTTCCAATTCCAGGCCAGGAAAAGACAGTTTCCGTTAAAATAGCACCTGCAAGCAATAGTCCAAAATTTAACCCAATAACTGTAACAACTGGAATCATAGCATTTCTTACGGCATGTTTATAGATTACTAATCTTTCAGACAAGCCCTTAGCTCTTTCTGTTCTTATAAAATCCTGTCGTAGTACTTCCAGCATGCTTGAACGTGTAACACGAGCAATCGTTGCCATCGGGATTGTTCCCAGGGCAAAAGCAGGGAGAATTAAATGCCGAATTATATCAATAAATGCCTTAAAATTTCCTGTAATCAAAGAATCCAAAATATAAAATCCGGTCACACGGTTAAAGGATATAGCTATGCTTATTCGACCACCTATAGGCAACCATCTCAAAAAAACACCAAATATCATCATCAGCATAATACCCAGCCAAAAAACCGGCATTGACACACCAAACAACGCCAATCCCATTGTGCTGTAATCAAGAAATGAATACTGTTTTGATGCGGAAATAATTCCGGCAATAGAGCCTATTGCAATAGCCAATATCATCGAAAATATGGTTAATTCAAATGTGTTTGGGAATCTATGCATGATTTCCTTCAAAACATATTCATTAGATACGATCGAACGTCCCATATCTCCGCGTACAGCCTGTTTTAGCCAAATTCCATACTGAATATATAGTGGTTTATCCAAGCCATATTTTAATCTAATGGCATTAATGGTTTGAGGAGATGCATGTTCGCCTGCTATGGTGATAGCAGGATCACCCGGTGCGAGATGGATTAAAAAAAAGGCAAGAATGGATACGCCAAGCAATACCGGAATGAGCATTAAAATTCTTTTAGTAATATACCACTTCATTAAAAAATCCTTATTTCATAATATTTGAAGGATGATACTTTTTTTATTATACTGCCATATAAATTAATTTCAAGTATAAAATAAAAAAATCTCTTCCTTAGACATTCTTTTAGTAAAATTCAGGGAAGGAGTAAAAATACTCCTTCCCTGTTAATTAAATTAAAATTCTAATTCTACTCTACTGTCACAGGATAGAAAAATTTTCTGGAAGTCGGATTAAGGACGTAACCTTTTACGTTTTTTCTAAAGACTATATTTTGAGATGAATGTGCCAGATAAACCCAGCCTGCATCTTCATGAATCATCTCCTGTGATTTCTTATAATATGCAGCTCTCTCTTCATCATCATAAGTAGTTAAAGCTGCGGAAAGTAATTCCTGGTTAGTGTTATTCGTATAGAAGGCATAATTTCCAGCAGTACCAATCGAGCATGCATTTGCTCCGTAAAGGACATTCATGAAGTTATCCGGGTCACCATTGTCACCGGTCCACCCTAAAAGGCACATCTGGTGATTTCCTTGTTCGGTTTCCTGTAAATAGGTTCCCCAATCAACCTGATAGAATTTTACGTCTACTCCCACGGCAGCTAAATAACTTTGAATGGCTTCACCAATTTTTGGCGGATCAAACATATATGGCCGGGATACCGGCATGACATATAGAGTCACTTCAAAGCCATCCGGATAGCCCGCTTCGGCAAGTAATTCTTTGGCTTTCTCAGGATCATAGGGATAATCCTCTATCGCATCATTGTATCCCAACATAAAGGGAGGCATACCATTCTTAGCCTTAATGGCTGTCCCCATATAAAGATTATCCACTATCGATTGCTTATCAATAGCCATATTGATTGCCTGCCTGACTTTCTTTTTAGTTAAAGGTTCAAAATATCCAGAGGTTTTAACTAAAGGCTCTGAATCTAGATCACGAACACCATTTTTATTTTCATCGATATATCCATATCCGGTGTTCATTGCCATATAACCGACATTCATACCTGGTTGGCTCATAAGTACCAAGTCTTGGTTAGCTTTTATCCTATCAAAGTCAGCTGGATTGGGATATTCTATCCCCTGCACTTCTCCAACTTCCAAAGCCATCAGTCGAGCGGAAGGATCCGGAATGACTTTAAATATGAGTTTATCCAGACTGGCTCTTTCCCGCCAATAATTTTCATTTGCTTCCAGGGTAATATGGTCATCTTTCACCCATTCTACAAATTTAAATGGACCGGTACCACTTGGATGTTTAAAGGCATCTTCTTTATATTTTTCCGCATTGGTTGGACTTACAATATTAACTGTGAACATGGCGAGACTGGTCATAATAGCGGCATTCGGTCTTTTTAAAACAAGTTTTACCGTAAAATCATCAATTTTCTCCATTCTATCTACATCATAGTACATATATCCCCAATATGGCCACTCACCATATTGAAAATAAGGATGATTGGTGTCATACTGACGGGCGAAGGAAAAGACCACTGCATCGGCATTAAAGTCTGAACCATCATGGAATTTAACCCCTTCTCTTAAGTGGAAAACAATCTCTGTCCCATCTGCCGACATTTCCCAAGAAGTAGCTAAGCAGGGTCGTATTTTAGTAGTGCCTTCTTCAAATTCCACCAAACCTTCAAAAATATTATCCATCCTTTGGATTGATTCTCCATCCGTAACATCTCCCGGATCCAATCTTGAAGCGTCCCCACTACTTCCAAATACCAAGACTCCGCTTGCATAAGTATTTGCCATTAAACCAAACATTAATGCAAACGTTAGCAATAAAATTAAAAATATCTTTTTTTTCATTTTAAAATACTCCTTTTAATTAATATTGAAATACCAAAAAAATTAGGCTACAAACCAATCCTCCTTTCGCATGATTTCGTGACCAAATTATTGTAAATATGGTAACGGATTTCGGGGATTTCCATTGAGTCTGATTTCAAAGTGCAAATGTGGACCCGTTGTATTTCCCGTTTGACCAATTTTTCCAATGATTGTTCCCCGATTAATATATTGATCTTTTTTTACCAGGTTAACTGAATTATGTGCATACACAGTAGAATATCCACCGGCATGACTTAGAATAATAACATTTCCATACCCTCTCATATAACCTGCATAACTGACTTTGCCCTTCTCTGCTGCAGCGATGTTAGTACCCGTTGGGCTACCGATATCAATTCCTGAATGAAAGTCCTTGTGACCGTTTAATAATCTTGTACCATAGGAAGAGGTTATCCTTCCCTTTACCGGCCAAGCAAAATCGCAAATACTTGAACGGGCACCTGGAATTTTAGGTATAATCAATCTTTGTCCTGAAACAATTTTTGAAGCATCTGCAATATGATTGGCTGCAATAATCGTTTCCAATTTCACATCATATTCTCGAGAAATATTCCAAAGACTTTCACCTTTCTTCACATAATATACTATTTCCTGGATTTCTGTGTTTTGATCATAGCCAGCGGCTTTTGCAATATCCATATTCGTTATCGGTATTTTTAATTTCTCTCCGATGGATAATTGTGAAATCTCTTTCATATTATTTAGAGAGATTATTGCACTCATCTTTACATCAAATTTCTTAGAAATACTCCACAAATTGTCACCTTTTTTCACAGAATAATCTATATTGACCGGTTTATCCGATTGGTCGGTACTAGATAAACCACCACCAATTCCTGGAATTTCCAATCTTTGTCCTATTTTTAATAATTCGCTATTTACAAGATTATTCATACCTACAATCGTGGTCACAGAAACGCCGTGTTTTTGAGCAATATTCCAAAGATTATCACCCTTTTTTACAATATAAGTTACCGGTTTTAACATTTCTTTCTGTTTCTCAATTGGAAGGTTTAGGTTTTTATTTGACTGATTTTCTGTAACACTTTTCGATTCTATTCCAGGAATGAGTAATGATTGTCCTTCTGACAGAAAATTGGAATTCTCCAGATGATTTGCTGTAATCATTACATTTAAAGAAACATTGTATTTTCGGGAAATTGACCACAAGGTTTCTCCTTTTTTAACGAAATGAATCAATCGGGTATTATTTTTTGCATTCATTTGAGGTATCTTTATAGTCTGTCCTATTGATAAAAGATCATTTTCGCTTATATTATTAAAGGATAAAAGATTATTCTGAGAAACTTGGTACATTTGAGATATGTTCCAAATATTATCACCCTTTTTAACACTATAAATTATATAATCAGAATTTCCGGCATAAGACAGAAGAGAATTAATCAAGAGCATAAGTAAAAGACAGATTATAATTTTTGACGTACTTCTTCTACTTATGTATCGAATTAACTGTTTCATTCTAAATTCTCCTAAGTAATGTGGATTAAGATAAATTAATCGGGGTATAAAATAAATCGACATATGTTTCAAAAAATTACCGTATTTATAATTAATTTTTCTTTTTTTGATCTTCCAGTTTATTTTCCAGAAAATTATCAATAACGTCTCTTTTAAATCGCCATATTCTTCCAATTTTTACAGCAGGAATCTTGCTGGTTTTTGCCCATTGATAAACTGTAAGAGGTTTAACTTGTAAATATTTTGCAACTTGCTTGGTAGTTAAGTATTCTTCCATTTTATTCATTCCCCCTTTCCTCGTTTCAGGCTTATTTTTTTATATTATATTATTGTTTTTAAATGATTTTGTCAATTTTTTATACTTCATATAAATAAAATTATTACTAACACGAGAAAAGAAGTACTCAATTCCTTTTCTCTAGAAACTTAAAGCAAGAAACTTATCTAATATAATAGTAAAAATATATTAAATAGATTTTACACTCATTTCATGTTTGTTTTCGGCTTACAAAACACGCATTCTTCTTCGGGAATCCTTAATTTTTATCTTTAGTAAATATATCAGTTACTTCGTGAGCAAGCCGATAGGGTTTAGTAATGATCCTAATGGGAATTGATTTTAAAAATCGGGATAAATCTCTATTAATCTCCTCCGTCATTCGATGAGGTTTTGTAAGAATCCTATCGATAAAATCTGCGGTATAAGTTTCTAATAATTTTTCACGATTAACCTTAATCTCATTTCCACAAATATTACATTTAATATCTTCAAGGTACTTATCTTTATATATCATTGTATGCTCTGTTTCTTTATTACAATTCAGGCAAAAAAGTTGTACTTTTAATTTATCACCCATTTATTTTTCGGTCCAATCATTTGAACCATCCTCTCCTTCTTATCATTTTTTGTTCACACATTGTTTTCAAATTCTATAATCTTCGATA
>Ga0272441_10003330_pt1 | contig 30687 bp, 47 predicted proteins | sample SSMProp6N_FD_193582 | JGI IMG/M metagenome (GOLD analysis project Ga0272441, IMG submission 193582) | Marine sediment archaeal communities from Little Sippewissett salt marsh, Falmouth, MA, United States - SSM-Prop-6N | ecosystem: Environmental > Aquatic > Marine > Wetlands > Sediment ... | reverse complement strand
ATACCGGCTACCTTTGGCACCTTGGTACCACATGCAGGGCAGACACAGTTGCCTCCAGGTCCGGCACGAAACGGACCGGGGGCCCGACCTGTAATGGGTATGGCAACTTTCGACATCTCCACCGGCGGATCAGACAACCCGAAATCCCGGACCATAGCAGTGCCGCAGTTAGGGCAGTCCACATCCGTACAGGGGATACCGGCTACCTTTGGCACCTTGGTACCACATGCAGGGCAGACACAGTTGCCTCCAGGTCCGGCACGAAACGGACCGGGGGCCCGACCTGTAATGGGTAACGCGAGTTTTTTCATTTCCAGCTCCATCGTATCAGACCACCTCGAGGATGCAGCGCACCTTCCAACGCACCAGCGAGCAGCCCAGCCTGGCTGAGCCTGCGCTGCGTCTGTGCGGGAAGACCAAAGAGAGAGCCCATCAGGTTACCGGCCCTGTAACCAAGACCGGCACCTACCGTCGTTCGTATCACGTCACCGATACTGATGAGACCGTGCTTCTTCCCGCCACTGGCCTGCATCATTGTATCGAAAGCCTCGGCCTTCAGGACATTGTCCATATACGGGTCATTCGTAATCGTCTGAAGGCTGTGCGTCATTGGAATCGTGGGGTACTCTTTGAGGCTGAAGGTGTCCATCGACTTCCCCAAGCCCCAGCTGCCCGTCTTGGAAAACAGAGACTCCCACATCGTCGGGTACTTGTAGGGATGCGTTGACCACATCCCCGGGACGCCCTTCGCCTTGACGTTAGCGTACCCCCACGGGATCCAAGGTACTGTGCCTGCCAAAACACCAAGAGCACCTGCGACTCCACGCAAGCGAGGAACGTTTACTCTCGCGTAGAGCCCAGGTGCGGTATGCTTCAAGATCGACGGTGCGAGGAGTGCACCGGCTCCTCCGAGAAGTGCACCGTGAGTAAGCATCTTGGTGAGCGGCGTCCTACCCGTGTAACGGGCGTACCGCTTTCCGATGTCCCCAAGGGTAAGATCAGACAGCTTGGCGGTCTTCGACATGGAGCTGTGGGCGCTGGTGGCAAACGGCTCATTACATTTCGGCCTGCCGCCGTGAATAAGCACACCAGACACGGAGGAGCAGCTACCCTTTTTCCTTTTCTTACCCTTCCTTTTCTTGACTTTCCTTGCGGCTCGTTTAACGATATCGGCAGCCCTTTTGCTGGACTTTTTCTTCGCCCGTTCGGGGAGCTTCTTGCCCTTGGGCGTAGCCGCCTCCCACTCATCGACGGTCTTCTTGGAGATCTCGCCGCGATCTTCCATCGCGTAGAACTTACGGCGTTGTGCCTCTGACTTGAAAGGCATCGCTCTATCTCCACATCTGCGGCTGCGGCGGATACGGCGGCTGGTAGCCCCACGGTGGAGCTGCGTACTGTGGACGAGGAGCTGTCATACGACCGAGGAGGCCTCCTCCGAGAAGACCCCCAGCCCCAACCAGAACGGGAAGGAGCCAGCTCTTGTTCTTTCCCCAGAAGTCTCCCATGTTGAAGCCGCCCTTGCCAAAGAGCTTCTCCGAGACAAAGCCCCACGGGTCGTCGAGAGCCTTCTCAGCCCGCTCTCTCGTAGCTCGCCCTTTCGTCATCTCAGCCTCTGCTTGCTGCCTGACGATGTTGGCCTGAGTGAACTGTCTCTTGGCCTCCCTGTCAGCGTCTTCTTTAGACGCCTGTCCCAGTGTAGCCAGATTGGAGCCACGAACGGCGGCTTCCTGCCCTCCGGCAATCCTTGAGATCATTCCAGGACCGTAGTAGGGCGTCGTCCCTATCCCCACAGAACCCCACGCCGTGTCCGGGTCTTCCAACACAGGTGCCTTTTTCATCGCTTTCCTGGTGCTCTGCCCAAGCCGGTTGGATCGATACCACTCGTACATGGCATTCGGGTCAGTAGTGTTCACGCCAGCCTGGAGAGCCTGGTGTCTCTCCACCGCCGTTGGCTGGAACTTACCCGGCTCGATAGGAAGATTGCTGGGTTGGGGGGGACCCTGGGAAGCCTTCTCAAGAGCTTCCCAGAGATCCACGCCTGTGGCCGCAAGTTTGAGGAACCGATGAAGTGGCGTCATTGCAGTTACTCCGGAACGTCAGGGTCGTCCAGACCTCCGACAGAGGAGATCTCCTTCATCCTTTCGGCAGGAGGCTCCAAGCCGCCGATGACCGTGTAAACGGTGAGGTTTTCCTTGCTGCCGTAGTAGACGCCCCGGTGGACCGTGCTTCCATCGGCCATGATCCTCGTCAACATCTCGAAGGCGTGATCGAGGAAGTCCTCCGGGACCTTGGTGAGGACGCTCTTGCCGCCGATCACCACGCAGCCAGCCACGTTGCCGGTGCGAATGTCGACGCTTCCGAGGATGTTCTTCACCAGGTTGTCTCGAACGGCGAAGCTGATGTCGGTCTTGTCTTCCCACTTGGCCAGCGGTGTGGCACCGAACGTGATGATGCCCGAGTCGAGGATCGTGCTGAAGTCGAACACGTCGAACGTGGTGAGTGGAGACTCTGTGCACGCAATCGTGTTGTACAGGTGGAACAGCGTGCACACGCTCTGGTTCGCCACCGGGTAGAAGGACGCCACGTCCTTGCCTGGGAAGATCTTCTTGATCTTCTCGTTGTCGATGATGATAAGCGGCGAGATCTTTCCTTCATCGACGAGCTGGAAGAGCCTGCCCATCAGGCGGTAGGTATTCGCGAGGACCTTACTGCCCTCAGAGTTCTTGGGCAGAGCGACGATGACGCCTACCCTACACTCGCCCTCCTTCTCGATCTTCAGTGAGCCGAGAACATCGTGGGCGATCTTGACGAGCGTCTCGACTGTGCCGCCGCCTGTACCGCCTCCCGCTCCGACTGTAATCAGGATGCGGTCGTAGTCCACGCCGAAGCACCGACGCATCAGATCGTAGACATCCTCGTATCGCTCCTTGATCTTGGCCTCAGCGATGCCGGGGTTCTTGCCAGCACCACTCGTCCCGATCTCCAGCTTGTTGTCTTCGGGGATCTTGATGGCAACCTGGTCTTGCACGGTCGTGTTGATTGTGCAGACGCGGTTGTAGCCAAGGCTGTGGAACGCCTCGGTGATCCTGGCACCGCCTTGCCCGGAACCGACGATCCCGAATTTGAACGCCCCCTTGAACGCGTCTTCGATGACCTCAGACGTGTCCTCCGCTGCTGGCAGCGGAATATCCGGGACCTCCACGATTCCCGTATCGACTACCGGAGCGACCGGCTCTTCCTGTAGGCCCTGCTCCGGCGTATCCGGGAGAAGCGGCTTCTGCTGTTTCTGCCTCTGCTTGTTCAGTCTGTTCTTGTTGTCCGGCATCTTCAACACTCCTTCCTTCTCTCCACGGGTTTAATTAACCAGTAGTTTAACTACTGGCCTGGCTCCTCCGCAGGCTCCTTCTCCTGTGGCGGGATTGACGTGTAGATCGTCGTGTTGGTCGCACCGGTTTCCGGTCCCTGATAGACCTTGAACACCTGCTTCCCGCCAAGCTGCGTTGGGCCTGCGTTCTCGAGACTGATCATAACCGTCTCCGGATGCTTCCTGAACAATCGCCACTGTCGATGAACCGCTTTGTACTTGATCTGGTTGGAACGAATGGCAACAACGGCTCCAGGAATTGTCTTGAAGCCGACCTGAATCGTCTCAAACCCAACAATAATGGGCTCGACCGGCACACTCAGAGCTGCTGCAAGCCCGCCCACCTCCTTGGGCTGTCTATACTTCTGCATCTCCGCTTTGGGCTGCAGCGTGTCCTTCGGGACCAACATCGCGACCTTCGTACTGTCATAATAGCAGCCTGGCGAGAGAATGGCAAGTGCAAAAATCAACGCGAGCCCCTTACGCATCCTTGACTCCTTTCGTGCAACAGAACAGCGGGGACCTGCCCGTGCCGGATTTCCGGTCTCCTGAAGGGTAAACGCACACCGAGAATCCGGTACGCTCCAGCTTGTCGACGATGTCCATCCCGTAGACTCTCACGTGGTCTCCCTGCCCATACGCCTTCTGCCTTTGCCGATAGGTCTTATCACGTGGAGATACGAACGTACGCTTTCTCCTGGGACGGCAGGGCACAGTAATGAGAACCCTTCCGCCAGACCGGGCAACTCTGTAGGTCTCAGACATAGCCCTGGCGTCGTCCCTGATATGCTCGAGGACATGGTTGCAGATGATGAGGTCAAACGATTCGGCTTCGAACTCATGAAGGTCGGTGATGTCCCCACGTCCCTTCCTCTTGTGGGAGCGGACGTACCCCGGTAGGTGTCGAAGCTTCCGGCCCAGGCACCGCTCGGGGGAAATGTGCAGGATCTGCAGCCCGTCAAAGTCATCGAAGGTCTCCGTCAGATACTTCCACACGAGACGTTGTCTCTCGAACGATCCGCAGCTCGGGCACTTCGCTTGCCCTCTTCCTCCAAAAGATCGAAAGCGACCTCGGTGTCGGCAGATGATACACAACACTTCCACTTCCTACACAGTCTGGTGGCCAAGTATCGCCTTAGCCAGTTGCCGGTGGTCCAATGACCCTTCTGCTGTCTTCGCCCTTCCTTGGCTGTCAATGCCTGTCTCCAGAAAATCAGTCTTGACCGGGAACGGGAAGTCATAGTAGTCAGCAGATACTTCCCCACCCTGCTTAATGTCGCGTGTCGTGAACAGGTGAACAGTGTCGCCAACAAAGCGAGCGACGGCCGTTGGCGTATACGAATGGTTCGTGAAGCGGCCCAACCTCGTCCTGTCGAGAACCAGGTCCGGCGTCAAGTTGTAGCGATTGTACAAGTCCTGGGTTTGCCCGTCAGGACCTACGAACCTGAACACCGGACCAAGGTCGGAGCCAGCAGGAATCCTGGTCGTGGCGATGATACCTTTGCCTTCGATTCTGGAGTCACCTACCTTCCACTTAAGCGGGTGATCTTTGGCTGCCGCTTTCTTCATCGGGTAGTCTTCGTGCAGGGCGAGGAAGGTCGGGGCTCTCAGAGCACCGCTGGGGAGCTGTTCCTGTGCTTTAATCCGGGCGATACGCCCGATCCAGTTTTCAGGTTTCAAGAACATCTCTCTCCTAACTGCCTCCGAGAACCCCGTCCCAACTTTACCTACTACAGGACCACGGGGCGTGAGCGAGTAGGCCAGGCCCCCTGCACCTACTCCCTTCAGCCTCTTCTCTCCTGGGAAGATCTCGCGGACGTGAACGTCCCACTCAGGATAGGTCTTGACCTTTGTGGGCTTCCCTCCAGCAACAGGCCATGCTACGATTCCTTCACGTGTCCGAGGATGCTTCCCCGTCACGATCTTCTTCCAGAGTCGTCTCGCTTCCTCCGGGGTCTTGGCAGTCTCCGGCATATGGAACTTGTGACCTGGGAGAACCTCGAGTATCTCCTGGACCAGCTTCTCCCGCTGAGCATACGGGAGACCCATTGACACCGGCTTCCTGCCGTATTGGAGGATGTTGAAGATCGCGTTCTTGAGCTCGACCCGCTGCTCCACCTGCTTATCCAGCGACCTTTCCACCGATGAATTGAGCAGCCCGCCGAGCTCGGCCGGGTGGATCGCTTTGGGCAGCGGGTACTTCTTCTTGAAGTACAGATACTCTCCCTTCGGAGTCGTGACCCTCTTGATCTCCTTGTAGTCTGCGTTGCGGTGGGCCTTGAGGCTGGCGGCGTTGTCCTTGCGAACGACGGCCGTCAGCTCAGGCAGGTTCATCGTTTTCGCGAAGAGCTCTTCGGCTTGGGCGGCATATCGCTTTCCTCGGAACTCTGGTCGGATGTAGACCTGAGCGAGGTGTTCACCGCCTTCAACAGATGATCCAACAGCTCCGACCGCTTCCCCGTCTTCATTGTACGCTGTAAAGGCTGGCTTGTTGGGAGAGTGCGGCTTGGCGACCCACCCGGGGTCGAGAACCTCAGACTCGGGGGAAGCGAGGATCTCTTCGTGAAGATCGGGTGTGACACCAGGATCAAGTCGCAGCTTTGTTTTGGGGAGACGGACGCCGTAAATCTCCCCCCGCAGTACGGAGCCGACGAGCTTCTTAGGAATGGACAGATTTCGCGTAGAGCCGACTCGGAAACTATGAACAATGGGGACGCCCCGTTTTGATGTGCGGTAGGACAAGATCTCGATCTTATCTGCGAAGAGCTTGTACAGGGCGGCCGCTCCGTCGATCTTCTCCGATATGAGGTAATCGGGGTTGAATAGCTTTTCGACATCCTCCGCGTCCACCTTTGAGTAGCGAACCTTGTTGTGGGGAATCGTCCACATCGGCGTCGTGTTGATCATTAACCACGTTCCGCCCTGCGTCTTCTTCTCCCGTTCAGTCTTCGGCTTTGCCGGTGGACCTGATCTGCGGACGAGTGTATACATCTCCGGGAACTTGCGGTGCGTAACGGTGAAGTTGATCTGATCGGGCTTGACCTTCGTCACCAAGACGCTGCCCTTGTCCTTCGTACGGACAGTACCTGCACCGTATCCGGATAGGATCTCCCCTTCAAAGTCGGCGTACTCACCCTTATGAAGGGGCTGTTGGAATACGCTGATGCGTTGGCCGGGCTCAGGCAGTTCCTTCTTCGTTGCCCACGAGAACAGCATCTTATCGCCCAGCCGCACGTCATAGTGCTTTCCGGCCCTCTTAGCACGATGTTCCTGTACGACCCAGCGGAGAGAGCGATTAAGGGGGAGCCGTTTGAGGTCCCCGAACATCTGCGGGTCTGGGAGTCCGGGAGCGTAGTCCTTCTTCGCCTCTTTCTCAAGAGGAGCCGACTCGACGTAGTTTACCAGAAGCTCAAAGAGTTGCTCTGGCTCTACTCCGGCAGTTGGAAGAGGGGACGCTTCAGCCATTCGGCGGGCCCTTCAAGCTGTGGCTTCTGGTTGTAGCCGCCCCTGCGAATGCGACGGAGCAGCTTCTTGTGGAGTCGCTTGATCTTCGTTTCCTTCTGCTTGAGCAGAAGCTCGGTGAGGTAATGCGTGAACGCCCCGTTCGCCGTTCCACCGAACCAGGCGTCATAGCTATACTGGTTCGACCGACACCCGGAGATGAGGAGGTGGTTCATCTCGTTGACGTAGTGGATATTCCCGTTCACCCACCACTTCCTCTTGACGAAGCCGTGAGGGAACTCCTTCAGCTCCCTGCGGTGACTGCGGAGAGCGATGTCAAGGGGCGGCGGCAGATAACGGCGGCGTGGGTCCTTCTTCTTCAGCTTGTGGGGATTCCTCGTACCCGTACCGCTGTGGCAGCAGTCGAGGATGATGATGAGCTTCACGCCGACAGGGAACGAGCGTGCCCAAGCACTGATCTCGTCGTCCGTGATCATCTTCTTGCCCCAGTCGAGGTCGACCGGGCAGATGATCTCGTCCATCTTGTCTGCGAGCTCGTCGTTGTTTCGATCACGAACCTGGCTGCCGTGGCCGCTGAACTGGAAGACGACCGTGTCTCCAGGCTCGACGCCCTCTCTCGCCCACGCCATCCGGAAGCGGATGTTCTCCGTCGTCGCACGGTCGTCCACGACTGCACGGATATTGTCTGGGTGGAAGCCATAAGCACGGAAGACCTGGTTCCACCTGGCCACGTCGTTGACGCATCCGTTGAGAGGCGAAGACGGGTAGGCGTTGATGCCGACCTGCAGAATCCTATCCACGGGTTTCTCCTACTGTGTCTGGCCCGTCATCAGGGCCTTGCTCCTACGCATCTGGCGATCTCGGATCTCCTACTCTGCCCTTCGTAGTTCTCTTTTCTCGCGTAGCCTCTTCTCGTTTCGCTGCCGCCATTCCTCGCGGAACTTCATCTTCCAGTCGCGTAACTTGTTTTCATCAGACTGCTTCTTGACAGCTTGGAGCAGTTTGTGCATCCGATACTGATGACCAAGTCCTGTGCCGAGAAGCCCACCGATGCTGGCCCCACCAACGATTGGGGTAAGCTCTCCCTCTCCCCATGCACTGCCAAGCAAGCCGCCACCGAGAGCGCCCAAGCCGCCGCCGATAACCTCCGGTCGCTTAAGGAACTTCAGCAAGGCATTCCCGCCAGCTGACTTCTCGACTGCTGCTGACGACTTGATCATCTGGAGCAGGACGCTATCCTGCTGAGATAGCTCCACCATCTTTCTTCTCCTTCAACAGCTTCACGACCGCAGCGGCAGCCTTGACCTTGTAGGCTTTCCCTTTGCGGCGTACGGCGACTGTGATGTGAAAGTCGTGACCGTTCACGAGCGGCGTCAGCCCGAGCTTCTCCCTGTGTGCCTCCAGCTCCGGAGACCGACACGTTAGGAACCAGACCTTATCCATCTCACGCCAGCCGTCAGGATCAACCTCCTTCAGACCGGTGATCGTGAAATCGAAGCTCTTGCCATGACCTGCCTGAGCCTTCCAGTCGTCGCTGCCAACCTTCTTCTTGATCTTGGGGATCTCGCTGTTCAGAAAACCAGTAATGTGCCCCGGATGCTCAGGCTTATCGCAGGGAACACCGGTTCTTTTCAGAAGATGGTACGCACCGTGAACAAAGGCTTGAGGAAGATCTACGTGACCCCACACCCCTCTGTCGGTGTCCGAAATGGTCAGGTATCCACGAAGCTTCGTGGACTTCGGCGGGTCGCCCTTACGCTTCGTCTGGGCAAGTTTGACGATAGCAGCTACTACGGGAAGGACGTTGCTCATACGGCCCTCCTTGTCCGGATTGTTGAGTCGACTCTCCACACATTATACAACCACGCAACAGCTTTGCAACAGAAATTTCGCGGGATAGCTAAAAAGAAGGAGGAGGGTCCCCCCTCCTCCCCCGCCGGGGCGTAGCTATTCAGGGTATCAAAACGAAAGAGGCCCCAACTGGACGCTCCCGTCAAGGGAGGTCGTTTGTGTGGTAAACCACGTTCCAGCCGTAGCCGCTGGCCGTGAAGTCCAGGATGCCGAGGTCGGACTGTCGCCGTATCTCGGCCGACGCCTCACGCAGCAGCTCGGACCATCTCGTAGCACCATCCAATGTGGTGCAGTCCAAGACGGTCAAGGCGATGGTCAGTCGCCCGTTCCGGCCCTCAACTGGGTCGAGGCTACGGGTTGCCCCGAAGCTCAGGACCGCTCCGTCGAGGGTCTTGCCCCCATCGGAGTGGATCTTGTTGTCCTCGCGGACCCGAACCAGGAAGGCGTCGAGAGCCCTCTCTGTTTCGGTCCAGATGCTCTCGACCTGACCGTCCGTCACCGTGATGGTGGCAGACACGGTCCAGTCATACGAGGCTTCCTCAAGCCACGAGGCTTCCTCAAGCCTCGCATCAACGACCTGTGTCGGCTCTTCCAGGTGCCTGATGGGGGCGACCTTGAAGAGGAGAATTCCGACGCAGAGACCGACCACGATCAGGGATGCATTTCTCATTACAACCCCTCCAGCGTCCGTGTTCCAGACGACGATCCACCGTGTCGTCGTCGGGGCAGTGGGCTGGACGCATAGCACAGCACTGCAAGTTACTATACAGCGAATCGGGGTTGTTTTCAGTGCTGGCAGTGATAAAGAAAAGCCGCTCCGAAGGACGACTTCTCTTACACACCCCGTTGGGGTCGCATCGCGGTGGAGGTTACGCAGGAAGACCGGTCAGTTCTCTGTACGCTTGACGGATACCGAACACCAACCCGGCCAGGTCTGAGCAGTGGAACACGTCTGGGTCCACGAGCCTCGACTGGATGCAGACATCTAGATGCCTTTCGTAGCCAGGCTCCACGCCGATGACAACCTCGACCGTATCATCGACGCAACTTCTCACCAGGTGGCGACCCAACTCGTAGAGCACAATCGGACACAACGTTTCCTTGCAGAACCAGAAGCTGATGATGTGGGATCGGTTCAGCTTCTCGAACTCCCATCGAATCTGCTCGTCGGCCGCGTCGGGGTCGTCAATCGGAAAGTCAGCTCTCCGAGGGTTCCACACGGTGATGTCCAACTCCTTGAGCCCTGGAATCTTGATGATCTCGCTCTGCCAGTCAGGGCAGTTCGTGATACCTCCGGCAAGGAACAGCTCAACCGAGTGAGCTGGTATCTCGTTGGACACAGCTTCGATGTATTGCACAATCACTCCTTCTCGCTTTCCAGGGGGATGAGGTATCGGACTGGCTTGTTGAGCTTTCTTGCGAACTCGATCTCCTTCGCCGTGCTCTCTCCGACGTACCCGTTCTGGTTGATGACGAAGATCTCGTCGCTCATCCTGATCTTGTCCAGGTGAAGCTCGTCGAGTGCGTCTTTCTCTCCTTGCGTTAGCTCATCTGTTCCGCCCGGGCTCTTGAACACGCCGCAGCTTAACACGATGTTGCCAGCTAAGGTCTCTACCGCGTTGACCCGCGCGTACTTCTCAGAGAACCTTGTAGACCCACAGAGCGTCACGATCTTGCGGCCATTGTTGGTGTCCCCCAGGTAAGCATTGAGAGCTATCCGAAGCGTCGGGGCGTTCGCGGTGACGAAGTTAACCATGTCTGCCACCAAATTCGGGTAACTGCTCCCGGCCAGCTGCTGAAGGGTCTTCCTGAAGCCCTCCTCGATCTCGTGATTCTCGGCCTCTTCCTTCGTTTCAAACATGCAGCCATCGCTGGCTGACCACTTCTCGATCTTATGAGCCATCAGTACATCCCCGGGATTTCAAGGAAGTCGATTTCGCCAATGACTGAGTAGAGAATGTCAGTAGTCTCGTCCGTCATTTCCATTCGCTGCTGCTCTTCCTCCTGGTCGGCAGCGTCGTTCGCCCATGTCTCGATTTCGTCGCGAGCTACGGTGAGCTGCTGGACCACAGCAGATAGCCTATGCTGCCTACCGGTCTTGACCCGGCTACCCATCGTGCTGATCCTGACAAGCAGCGGTGGCAAGCCTTCCGGCAGCGACGCGGTGAGATCTTCGAGCTCCGTTGCTGCATCGCCGAGGGCGTCGTAGCACACGTCCAGGACCTGGAACTTATCCGTCTCGGCAAGTGGGGTGCACTCCATGTTGTCCTTCCACTCACCGATCTCGTCGGCCAAGGCACGGAGGTCTTCCGTCGCGATCTCGATCCACGCCTGAACGGGCTTGGTGTAGATCTTATCGATTGCCTCTTCTCGGACAACATCCGCATCGGGGAGATTCCTCGTAACCTTGTACGTGTTCAGCCTGCCAGACTTTCCGGCGAACACGACGTAGCCAAGCTGCGTCAGCTCCGTAACCGCTCTCGGCCAAAACCTCCTGCTCAGCTTGGCAGCCGTGAGGGTGTCGCCCTTCTTTATCGCGGTCTGCATGGCTACCCCTCATTCTCTGCATGACAGGTCGGACACATGTAGCCCCCGTCCTCGCGCTCTTCGGCACAAGTAAGACAGAGGAAGTCTCCGCACTGGTCACAATACGTTCCTTCGACCTCTGGGTCTAACACGACCCCACAACAGGCGCAGACCTCTTCTTCACTCATTCGTAGCCTCGATCCGACATCACAGAGTCGATGGAGGGCGAGGAGGAAGAGGACGACGAACCCTGGGGACCCGTGCAGCCGGTGAAACCGTAGGAGTAACGACGATTGGACCTGAACCAGCTCCTTGTCCACTCCCATTCGTCTCGGACGAACGTCTGGAACTGACCTTCGTTCATCCTGATCGTATCGTCGTAGGCCCACTCGAACATGTCGATGGCCACGTCGTAGTCCCTGGTGTGGTCCTCGGGGGCCCGAAGGGCGACTGTCACATCGGTGATCTTGCCGTCTTCCATCTCCTTCATCGCCGCGGCAAGCTTCTTCTTGGCCGCGGCCACGAAGCCGATGACGGCCTCCTGATGCAGCTGCTTGTGCAGCTCCCGGTTCTCTTTCAACTTTGCGATCAGCTTCAACCTGCTGATGTTGACTTCCATCGTGGATCCTTTCAGACTAAGCCCCACTCCCTGCCGAGGTCTTCGTTCCTCTTGATGGGGAGCTTAGGGCTGGATTTGGTTTTCCTGGCGTGATTCTTCCAACGCTGCTTCCCCGTAGGATCGAGGGCGACACGCGTGTTCCTGTGAGGAATATGGTAGTTCCTCGCCACTCTCCTGATCTTCAAGCCGGAACGCTTGGCCCGGTTCACCATGTCCTCGTCGTCCGAGCCCCAGAGCTCGAAACACTCGTCGTATCCCTGGACCCTGTTGAACCACTCTCGGCTGAAGATCTGTACGCCTCCTTTCGCACCGATACGAGTTCCCTTGTTATGGCCCTTCAACCAACGCTCACGCTCGTCGTCGCCCCACGAGATGAACCCTTTGGGCGGCTCTTCAGTCAGAAAGAAAGTGTTCGACAGTAGGAACAGTGTGGGTGACACTTTCCGTTCGACTGCCTGCCAAAAGCCTTTGGAGAGTATGATGTCGCAGTCCATACGCATCACATACTCTGTGTCGGCCATTCGCATTCCGCCGTTGAGAATGCGACCCTGGTTCCAAGGAAACCTCACGTCCGACATCACGAAGCGTGCCTGGTAATCGCTGCACACCCGCCGTATCCTTCGTCTGTAGGGCTGGTCGGAGCAGCTGTCCACGACGATGATGTCTTCGAGGACGTGGCCCGATCCGCGTCGTGCACCGTCAAGCGAGACTATTAACCGGTCAATAGAACGCGGGTGGCTCTTTGTGACGCGAATCGGGATGACTATGGTTACGCTGCTCACTCTTTATCTTCCCTCAGCTCAGCTCTCATCTTAGGCAGCATCTTCGCGTGCCACACATCGCAGTGGAAGTCCTGTGCAGTGCAATAGATTTTGCCGACAGCGTTGGTGATCTCCCAGAAGTGCTCCTCCAACCATTCAGACCAGTACTTCTCGTCGTCTGGTAAAAAGTCCTCAGTGTAGAGCAAACCTCTGGACCCATCTATGACAAAGTTCTGGATAGCTCTATTCGTATTCTCCCCCGGAGGGATGTAACCAACGAATGAGCTGCTTTCCACCGACTCGAAGTCGGCGTCGTGGGAACAACACATCCCAACAACGTAGGTGAGAGGAGGATCCTTCTCCGTGTCCTCAACTAAAGCGAAGAACGCTAAAGGATGCAAGACGAATACCCCCTCGTCGCCCTCTGACTTTCTCCAAAAGTCAACGTACTGCCACCCATCTGCTGGAAGTAGTTGCCTGATTTGATCTGTAAGACAAAGTCCCATATAGAACCCTTTCTTTATATGACTCCCCACTTGCGTCCGGTGTTCCTCTGCACCGGCAGCGTAGGCGACACGTGCTTGTGGTAGTGTTCCATCTTCTTGAGGTGCTGCTTACCTGGGTCCAACCGCTTCACCGTTCGCGGATGGTGGATGTGATAGTTCGCACCGAACTTCACAATCTTCAGACCTGCACGCTTCGCTCGTGCAACCATGTCCTTGTCGTCCGGTGCCCAGCCAGAGATGTCCTCGTCGTAGCCACGCATCTTCAAGAACCAGTCCCTGGAGAAAACCTGAAGACCGCCCATAGTGGGGCCGAGCATCCCGCGACAGTGTGCCTTCAACCACACTGTGCGTTCAGGCCAAAGCCACTGGAAGTACGAGCGGCCTTCCGGGAGAGACTTCAGGTCCTTCGTCGTAGAGATGAAGAAACTGTCGGTGGCAAGCCTCTCCTCAAGGTTTCTCCAGAAAGACGGCGGGACGATGATGTCACAGTCCAGCCGCATTACATACTCTGTCATAGCCAGCTTCATCCCGCCGTTGAGAATGCGTCCTTGGTTCCACGGGAAGTAGACCTCAGAACGGCGGTACACGATGTCGTTCGCTTCGCACAGGCTGCGTATCTCCTCGGCGTAGCCCATGTCAGAGCAGCTATCCACAAGGATCGCTTCCTCGACGAGGCCGATGGTCTTCGGATAGTCCAACGACTCGAACGAGTACTCCAGCCGGTCGACCGACCTGGGAACCTGGGCGTTGATCCTCAGAGCGTAGACGACCGTGACGGGAGCAGAATCGGGGTCAGGACTTCGTTGTGCTCCAGGCATTCCTTCAGATCCTCGACTGAAGTCAGGTGCATCTGACGGTGATAGTAGAGGTGGTGGATGAGTTCGTTGATCCTGTCTCGTGGAGGCTCCCAGTCAAGGATGTTCCTGATCGCGAACTTGTTCTCGTGGCACTCCAGGTGAACGCCAAGACCGGTGAGCAGGCCAAGACCCACAGAAGCCACGGGCTTGCCGTGCATCAGAGCCTCGACCAGAACCGTGGAGTTGATCCCGACGACCGCACAGCTCTTCTTGACGAGGCCGTGGATGTTGCCGTTCAGGAGAACGTGGCCTGGGTACTTCCGCTTATCCCTCGGGTGCTTCTTGAACACGACCTGCTTGCCGGTATCCTTGAACACGTCCAGGCAGAACTCCACGAAGTCTTCCATCTTCTTGAAGTGTGGACTGTTCATCCAAATGTTCGTGTCATTCGGAAGCTGCAGCGGGACGAAAATGTAGCCTGGGTCCAACCGGGCGACATAGGCGTCCTCGTAGGGGTACATCGGCATAGTCTCGCTGCACATAGCGTCCCAGAGCAGCGTATGAACATGCGGAGGATTCCACTCCAACTTGTCCACGTCGATGTCCCGGATGGAGGACTTGGCGTTGATCCCCTTCGGGTCGGCGTACATCGAACACACCGGTCTGCCGGGGAACCAGCCAGCCTCGAAATAGATGACCTCTACCATCTTCTTCATCTCTTCCAGAGGCTCAAGGTCGTCGGGCATCGATCCGTTCCACAGGAACACGTGGGTGTACATCCCCTTGTTCCTACGGAGAAGTGGCAGGACCCTGGCGTAGGATTGCTGATCCGTGTAGATCTTGTCAATCTGGAGGGCCGGGTTCAACTCACGCATCGCCGTGACGAGCATCTTGTTGAGGTACTTCCGGTGCTCCGGGTACCTCGTGGCTACAAGTATCCTCATTCCTTCTTCCTGTCTGGTAGTCGGATGTTGAGTGCGTCCCATAAAATAGCACGAACGCAGGTGTCTGCACTATCACGGTCTGTATTAACCTCGAGTACGTCTGGACCGCACTCCGGTTCTTCATACGGATCGGATATGCCAGTGAAGTTTTCGATCACCCCCGCTCTGGCTTTTCTATACAGCCCCCTGGTATCCCTCGACTCACAAACATCGAGGGAGCAGTTGACGAAAACTTCGTGGAACGTCGGGCCGTAAGGCTCTCCTGGATACTGAAGCTTAACCGCCCGACGCGATTCCCTGTATGGAGAGATGATCGCTGCAATGGCGATGACACCGTGCTTGTTCAAGAGACGACACGTCCATCCCACACGCAGAGCGTGCTGGTGTCGGTCCTCTTTGCTGAACCCGAGGTCCGGCACAAGAAACTCCCTGATGTCGTTTCCGTCCAAGATCTCGTATGGCTTATGTAGCTTCTCGAGAACCACACCAAGCCATTTCGACAGCGTTGACTTCCCCGAACATGGTAGCCCGGTCAACCAAATCGTGTGCATTGTTACCCCCTACAGGAGTGTGCTGGGGTGCCCCGTCACAGGTTTGTGCCTGAAGCAGGCAGCGGGGCACCCCGAGCTGCGAGCTCGCACACTCCACGCAAGCGGTTACTCCTCGTCTTCGTCCTCACATTCCGTGTACCCGAGGTCTGCGTACGCCTCCGCGATGGTCATGTCCACGTAGGTGTAACCGCCGCGGGTCAAATCGGCAGCGTCGAGGAACTCCCTCAACGTAGGTCCTTTACCGGTCCTTTGGCTCTTGAGCTCCGTCTCCTCGAACGGCTCATCCAAGTCGCCGTGATCCATGACGAGCTGACACAGATCATCGAACGGCATCCAGCCGTACTGCTCAAGGAAGTCCTTGGCTGTGTCGCGTACCTTTTTCAGGGCAAGCTGTGAGTCCTTGACCCACGTCTCCACCGGAGTCATCGGCGGGTAGTGATTGCTCTGAAAGAACCAACTCAGAGAACGGGACAATCCGAGGCTGTCTCTCATCTCTGCTGCTTGAAGTGATCCCATCGTTCCTCCTTACCAGGGGATATTGTCGCCACGTTCCTCCAAGATCTCGAGGATCTTTTCACGCTGGCCGTCAGTGAAATCGGGTTCCTTGCCGTCGAACCTGTCGATCAGGTCGCCAACGAAGTTGGCCTCCCAATCCGTCAGGACGCCATCAACTCCATCGGCGGCAAGGAGAAAGTCGTATAGGTCTGCGTCGGAAAGGTCTTCGTTTGTCATTGTCGCCTCACAGGATCGGCAGCTCGCCTGATTGACAGGCACGAATCCACCGTTTGAGCATCTTGGTTGCGGCCGCTTTCGCAGACCGCTCGGTTTTGAACTCCTTCCGGATGAACTCCTCGTACCACCTATCATTCGTGGCGTGCTTCAGGGAAACGAACCAGCGGTCTTCCTTCTCGAACCGATGGATGTGAACCATTCCGTGCCTGGAGTGTTTCAAGGCAATACACGTCACCTCGATCTGCTCTCCAGGCGAAACGAAGGCGAGACCCCAGACACACTTGGGATTCGCATCGCCCCACTCGTAGTGTCCCCATCCAGAGATGTGCACTCCAAGATACTTGGTCGGTCTACTCTTGTGGATTAACGCCACAGTCATCTCCCAACGAAGACAGCCAGGGATCCCTGTTCGCTCTCAGTGGACAACGTGCTGTGCTGTCCCTGATGCCGACCCCTACGGTTCTTTCCGTCGTTAAATTTGACCTTGGTCGGCTTCACCGTTTCCAAGTCGTCAAACCCAGTCTCGTCGAAGCCGCGTACCACTATGCGAAGCTGAGGATCGAGCTCCTCAAACCTGGTAATCAGTTCTTGTACCGTCATTGCTTTTCACCCTATTGTAAGACGGAACGTACTGTACTCGAACCATCTTAGCAGGACGGTTATAAACGTTCAACCCCCTCTTCCAACCTCCTTATCAATGTCGGCAAGAGCCACCCCGGACATTGCGTTCATCAAGTCCTCGGCCGTCGCTTGGAACGTTACGTCGCCAACGGTGAGCCAGAAGCAGCCGCCGTTGATGTGCTGGCAGAACCGCACTGGCACCCCGTCTTCAGTCTGTCCCCTTCCCAACTCGTGGTGGAGGTTGATCATGCTCCTCGGCGGGAGACGCTTGACTGGGATAGAAGCCTGTCCGACCTCTACCAGCTCATCGGAAGTCATTGACTTCGTCCTCCCATCTCCACGAACGGAAGCATCAGCCCGGGCATCGTGAAGCCCGCTGCACCCTTGTGCCCGCCGCCTCCGTAGCACTTAGCCAGCTCGCTCACGTCCACCGTCTTGGAGTAGAGGTGGAACTTGGTGCACTCGCCGGTGTAGTAGAACATGATGCACACGTCGTAGTTGTCGATCCTGTGGCCGAAGACCTCGGAGTCCATCCCAGGAGCGTTGACGACGAAGCACTTCTTACCCTTGAGCGTAGCGTCGAAGCCGATCCTATCGCCCTGCTCGTAGTAGAAACGCTCGCGGAACTTCTGGACGATGTCGCCTTCATCGATCATCCCACCCACAACGGCGTAGGGGTCAAGAATGGCAGTACCCCCATCACCCTCAAGCATGTCCGTCCATAGCTTACCTCCTGGGCTCGTGTCGTTAGCCCGGAGACCAGCGATGAACGACCTCGTGCCAGCCATCTCCAGCTTCCACACGTCCCAGTCGTTCACCAACGACACGGCCAACGGCGGCGTCATCTTTTCCTTCTGCCGAAGGTAAGCCCGACCGTACAACTTGTCCAGCTTAGGGTCCCTCACCAGGAACTCCCACGTGAGCATCGACGCAGACTTTCCCACTTCCCTGACGCCGAAGATCTCTCTCTCGTGACCGTGTTCTTCCCAGTGCTCCTCGACGGCTTCGATGGCGGTCCTGTGGTGATCGATCCAGAGGAACTTGTTGTTTGTCCTGTCCTGGATGACGGCCATCTCGTCAGGCTTGAACGAGAAGTCCACGAGCACGACAGGCTGGCCCTCGTCGATCTTCGGGCACGGCTTGCCGTACATCATCGGGACGAAGTCGATGCTGCCCCGAAGCCAGCCCTTGTACATTTCGCCCTCTTCGAGACCGCACAGCTCTTCTATCGCCTTCTCACCGTACTTCCAGATCAGGTGGGCGGCGAGCTCACCGTCCGGGTCGTTGTGATGAAGGACAAGGACGTTCAGGTTGTTTGACATTCTTTCTTCCTCGACTTGAGTTGAAAGTGGAACATGCCTCCGAGGTTGTTCACGAAATGCTTGATCATGCTGAGCGGCATCTCATCCCCGCACTCGAGCGACTCCTCCCTCAACACGTCAAAGGCGTCCATCATGTGGTCGGGGTGGTACGTCTTGACCAGCATCAAGAACGCCATCGGCCAGCTGAAGTGGTCCGCGAAGTCCCACATGGATGAGTGGTCGTCCCAGTAAACCGTATTCCCGGCAACGGCTGGCTTGGAATACGTATCCGGGGGATTGAACTTGGGGTCGTTAACAGCGTCGACCTCAATGTCCCACACCTCGAACCATTGAAGGAACGCAGCCGTGGTTTTCCTTGTGGAATGAACCGCGATCTTCCACCCCAGCTTACGGAGCCAGTCAAGGCACGGCTTGGCGTAGTCCATTCGTCCCCCGAACACGTCAAGGCCGACCCAGCCGTTGTATTCTGCGAGCACGCCGTCGAAGTCGACCACGAGAAGCTTATCCCCCATTACCCGTCCTCCTGTTTACAGGTCTTCAATAGCGTTTCGGATGTGATCCCTCGTTCCTCTCCACTGAGGCCTGTCACTTGCAAAGAAGCCACCCGTAAAGCAACATCCTCATAACGGTCGGAATAGTCCATAGCTTCAAGGGCTCTCAGGTTGGAAACTGGAACCCCACACGCCTCAACACAGGCTGGCTGTGAAGGACCGAGCTGTTTTCTGGCTTCGATCATCTTGTTGTTGCGAAGGCTAAGAGTTGCCCTTAACCCCATCGGATCACTCCTGGTTTTCGATGTCGTCCTTCACGACGAAGATGAGCTCGTTGAGATCAGCCTGGATCTCCTCCAAAGACTCAAGCGTCTGCTGGAGAGGAACCGACGTGTCGCTGTACACCTCCTGGATCGCACTCTTCGCCATCGCTACTTTGGCCTTGTGAACGTCTGGCACCTCTAGAGGCATTTCTCTGCTTCTCCCTTGGATCCAGGCTAGATCCTGTCGTAGACATTACGACGAACCCAATCGACCATCTTGTCCTTGAACTTCACCACCGGTCTCGGCCCCCTTGGAGCCCCTCCGAGTTAATCCACCGTATCTCCCCTGTCTCGGGGTCCACGATGAAGAACTGGTACTGCTCGTCCTTCTGTATAAAGAGCTGTGTGTAGAGGTCGTCTCCACTAAGCTCCTTCTGCAGCTCCCTATACGCTTCAACGTACACCTTGATGAAGCCCTGGTTGTCCAGGTAATTGAACGCACCGAGCCAGACGTTCGTCTCCATACACTTCGTGCCACCGGCGTGGTAGGAGACTTCGACCAGGCGGTCTTTTCTCCCGCCTTGGGCAAGGAACTCGTTCAAGCGGTTAACGACGAGGCTCCCGTAGTCCCCTGACACAGGATCCACCCCAAAGCGACCGGTAAGCAGTATGTTCGTGACAACGCTCATGGCTTCTCCTCAACCCACACAGTCGAACAGCCCGTTGTTGACTTTTCGAACCTCGACGGAGTACAAACGCCGCCTCCTTTCTGTTTCAGCTGCCACTATACCGCGACTCCCAAGCATCAGGATCGTCGAGATACCGCCCCACTTCCTCGAGCTCGTCCGGAAGCACGCTTCCACCGGCAGAGCCAAGAGCGATTACCATGTCAGTCACGGAGAACAGAGGGATCTGCTCCTGCGTCAGACGCTCTTTTCCTCCCTGCTGTCTGTCGAAGAGCACCAGAACGCCTGCTGCCCTCGACCCGGCTCTCTCGATCCCTTGCGTGAACACGAGCTTGCTCCCGCCGTCCGTGATGAGATCCTCCACCAGGAGAACGTTGCTCCCTTCCGGAAGATTCCCCTCAATCAGGTTCAGGCTGCCGTGACCTTTCGGCTCCTTGCGAACGTACACCATCGGCAGATTGAGCGACTGTGCCAGAAACGCCGCAAAGGGAATCCCCGCCGTCTCTCCACCGGCGATCACGTCCACTGGACGCCCGACGCCGCACACGCTGCACGCCCTGCAATCGGGCTCCTTCAGCAGCCCCATGATGTCGATGATCTGCCGAGCAGCGGTGACGAACAGATCCCGCAAGTAGGGAAAGGAGATGACCCGTCTGCAGTCAATGTAGATCGGGCTCTTCTTCCCGGACACGAGGGTCCAGGGATTCTTCACGTTCACCTGAATCACTTTGTTCCGCCAGAGCTCCCTGGCGACGATCTCGCCCATCTTGATCAACATCATTGGCTCGCCTCCTTCGTTTGAGAAGATAACGACCTCTTCCCACGAGTAAAACTCAATCATCAACTTGCTTCCTCTGCTTGACGAACGAGATCCTCCATGACGGAGTCGGGACACTCGGACTTGTAGATGGCCGATCCGACGATTGCGTAGTTGCGGTCGCAGTTGGAAGCCGCAAACGCTTCAGCAATCGTGCCTCCCTGACTTCCGATGCCTGGGAACATAGCCGTCGTGATCTCGAAGCCGGAGACTATCTCGCTGAAATACGAGATGTGCTTGGGCTTCGTTCCCGGAAGGACGAAGTGCCTCACGTGCAGCTGCCCGGCCATCGCCGCGATCCTCTCCGAAGCGTCGTCGCTGATCCAGCCTCCCTCCGACGACGTGAACCTGTCGTGCGTCATGGTGAGCCCGACGATTGGGAGCACCTCCCTCTCACGAAGCCCGCAGACGAACCCGAGCAAGGTGCTCGGTCCTGAGAGAGGAAAGATGATGGCCGCGTCCACCCCGGCCTCTTTGCACACGTCAGCGAACGCCTCTCCCATCCTCGGGATGTCGGTCCCTGCCTTCTGGTGATCGTAGATCACCGGAAGCCCGCAGTAGTCCTTGATCACGTCCACCGTTCTTTTCAGCCCCACACGGAGTGCAAGGCTGAAGCCGATCTTGACGGCCTGGACTCCCTTACACTCTGCCAGTAGCGAAAGCTCCCTCAGCTGAACGAGGTCCTCTACGTCCGCCGCCAGAATGATTCCACAGTTGTTGTCGAGCACGACAACCCCCTTTCCTCGCTGTTCCTTGCTATTGCAGCAAAGAGTAAAGTACTTCCGGCTGTATCACGGCGTTTCTGTAGGCTTCTGGTGGAGGCGAGGAGAATCGAACTCCTGTCCCGTACTGGTTTCACGTCCGCGTCTACGGTCATAGCTCGCTCATTGCGTCTCGCAGAGCCTTGGGCGAGCAAGCCAGCCGAGCTCCGCATCCCCGTTGTGGGTTCTCGTCCACGCTCCTCAACGGAGAACCTTACGTGGACCAGCCTGCTGTTGGTGACGCCCCATCCCAAAGCCACAGGCGAGCCCTGAGTGAGACGGGCGGCTTTCGCCGCCAAGCTGCTTAGGCAGCAGCTCTGAGAGGCGTTTTCGCAGTTAAGCGATGGTCGGCTTTTAACCTGGCCAACCGACCAACCAGGGACCGCAGCAAGACGTTTCTTCCAGCCGGTCGATACCATTTCGCCCCCAAAACTATGGAGAGTGGACGCCGGGCGCTGATGACGCACCTCGTTCTATTTTCCTCAGGACACATTTGTCATCCCCGCTCGTAGTACACTGCTGGATCTGATGTGATCGCGGCCAGCAGCACCGGGTGTAGTCGGGCCTCTCAATGGGAGCAGGGTCTGCAGGTTACCCTATCCCGGCGTACCAGTCTCCTGTTACACTACTCAACTGTGGAGGTCGTTGGGCTGACGAGCTCTCCTCAGCTCGTCAGCGTAACCCATACAGTCGGCCTCCAATGGCCAGGTACTTCGAGCCCTGCGGGAGAACCTCTATCCTGTCAGCCCCTTCTCTTACCAGAGCCGCGGCTATCTCAAGCCCCCCGCTTTCGAGAATGGATGCTTGCTTCCGGAGTCTCTCAACGAGAGGATCGTCCTTCAGCTCGGACTCGTGAAACCCCTTAACTGGTTCCGGCACTTCGACCCTCTCTTTCCTTTCTCAGCTCGTACACGTCCACCCGCAACTCGGGGAACGGGAAGAAGCCGCTAAGCCAATTGACGAACTTGTCGTACCCGGGGACCTCCTTCTTCGCGTAGTAGCCGTAGCCGGAGAGGTACCCATCGCTGTACTCCTTGTCCGCACCGACCAGGAACTCGACGCCTGGCACGTAATCGTACCCGTACTGCAGGCAAATGTCCTGGATAACCGCCACGGCGTAGGCAACGAACATCGCCTTCAACGCTTCGTACTGCTTCTCCATCCTCTCAGAGATGTAAGCTTCAGCGTTCTTCAAAGGTAGTACTCCCAGTCAAGGCCCCCTTCGTCGTCCCAGCCGCCCCAGTAAGCGGCCAGGCCCTCGGGCTACAGCCAACCCAGCCAGGTCGCCTACTGGCGGCGGATAGAGCCCGTTACCCGCCCGTCGACGGCGGATCCTGCATCTCCTGTCCTTCTACGCAACAGTCTCCGCAGCCATCTGCTGCTGATACGTCGGCCTCCGCTTCGCAACAGGCATCCTTCGTCTCCTCCTCAACCTTGGGAGCTGGCTCGTTACATGGCCCCTCGGTCGCAGGAAAGAGAACGCTGTACGACACGATCTGCTCGTCGATGTCGACCTCGTGGGTTAACTGATGCGTAGTGGCGTTCCAACTGACCGCTCCGTCCTTGTTCAGCTCTTCGGCCAGAAGGCCTTCCGCACGGCCCATCGACTCTGCCGCGATGATCATTGCTCCAACAACCTTGCCAGCAGTGAAATCAACCGTCGCCGCAAACAGCTTCATCCCGATCCTCCTTGGCCCATAACTCGGCCAGTAGTGGGGCGCCCGCAGCGTCCGCGTCCTCAGCGGCCGAGAGCAGGGCCACCTCTTCTTCTTCGATATCGGTGTTGAGGAGGTTGATGAGCCCTCCCACGTAGGTCTTCACCGATTCAAGCTCGAACACAACGATCTTCTTGTTCTCCAAGGAACCAAGTCCTCTTTCGTAAACGGCGTTGATCGCGGAAACACACCCGCGGTCGACAGCAGAACCTCTCGAAGACAGTACTGTCTTCTGGAGTCGTTTGATACGCCGCTTCACGAGATCGACGTTGGACTTCGGCGTGTTGTAAGTCCTCCGCTTCCCCTTAACCCTCGATCCCTTGGCCGGTACCATCTTACCCCTCCTGACTCCCGATCCAGTCCACAACATCCACCCACCGGTTAGACACCTGCCTGAGCTCGTACCTGTACTGACGCTCCTTCCTCACGGCCTCCCGCCACAGATCCATATCCCGTACGCTGTCAATCGTATCCCGCACGAGATCGGATAGCACCTGGGGCTCCAAGGCGTCCAGCTCCCAGCTACTCCCACCGAACTCGACGATGTAAGCTCTCGCCCTCGTATCGGTGAGCTTGGCCGGGTTGGGCGGCGGGTTGTACTGGTCAACCTGATCCATCGTCAGGGCGACCCTGTTCACGACCGGCGTGAGGGCGGCGTCCACATGCTGTTCACAAAACAGCTGGAGCCTCTCGGCAATGTCAGAGGTCATATTGACGCCGCTCGGGTCGTGGTCGCCAAGGTGGATGATGAGGGGCTTCTGACCCATTTTCACCCAATCCACCATCCGCATTGCACCGACCCACATCTCTGACTGAGACATGTAGCCTCGGCAGCTGAAGTAGGGAACGTCGAGCCGGTTGCAGACGCCTTCGATGACTCCCACCAGAGCGTCCTTCTCGATCCACACCTCCGGACGGAACTCCTGGTCCCCCCACTTGTCGATAGCGAACTGTCGTGCACAGATGTCCACGATCTCGGCCGGGTCGATCCAGTGGTTGTTCTTCCGCAGGAACCTCGTCCTGTCCTCGATGGCGTCCCAGTCGATGAGACCGGCGAGACGGCCGTCGCTGATGATCTTGCCAAGACGCTTGTACGACCTGTCTTGGTTGGGAAGCAGCCCTCGGCTCACGAATTGATAGTAGAGCTGTCGAAGCGTCAGCTTGAAGCCGAGACGCTCGTACTCGTCGATGATCTCCGTAGCCTGGGCGAGAACATCCAGGACCCCCTCTGAGAATCGCTTACCCTTGTACATAATCTTCGGCATTAGGTTCTCCTACCATAAAGGCCGCGAATGCCTGTGGGGTTCGTCTTTTGGCCACCAGGACCTCCCTTTGTCTATCCAGATCTCGCAACTCGGGAGGGGTGGCATCCCAAACAGTTTCACTCCATCCCTCTGTCGGTACTCAAAGTCCTCGATGAGATGCAGCTTTTCTTCTCTCCTGTAGACACGCTTCCACTTGGAGATGTGTACGGCTTCGACGTACGGCCCGTTAAACCAAGTGTAGAGACGACCATAGTACAAAGCCTGAATGAACTTTTCCCAGGCACGGATCTTATAGCGTCCGTGATCCGGCCTTCCCACCAAAGTGTTGTCTCCGCGGTAGTGGTCTACAAGAGGGAACCTGCTCTCGTCCAAACCAGGAACGAGCCACAGGACCGAGACCCCCAAGTCGTAGTAGCAAAGGGTTCGCCTCGTGATCTCCTCTGGGGTAATGGAGCTACACTGAACCTCTATAGCCGTCTGCTGGAACGGGTCAGCCAGGAAGATGTCTGGTCTCACAGGTCCGAGCAGCTTCTCGAGTTCGCAGGTCATGTAAGCCGGGACTGCAGCCTCGAGAGCTTCGAACAACCCTTTCTTCGTTTCGTAGTGCAGCAGCGTTTCGCCGGAAGAGTATGGACATACCGACTTCGGCCTATGTGCGAAGTGGTGTGCCATTATCGTGCCCTTCTTGATGATGACATTATCGCCGCAATACGGGCACGTGAACGGTCCCTCGACGCGTTCAGTTCTGAACGCTGGTTTCCTCTCTCCAGACTTTGCTATTGCTACGAGCATTGGGAGTCAGCCTCTCTTAGCTCTTGGAGACAGAGGTCCAAGTCGAAGCCTGACTTCCTGTCCTCTTTGGTGTTGACTGTCGGCTTCATGTAACGAGCCCGTACATGCCCAGGTATGCTCTCCCCTCGATTAGCGTAATGCACCCCGGGGTTCTTCGGGATGGCAGCCACCTTCGGGCTGTCTAGGAAAGTGCAGGTCGACTTCACGACCTGAAGGATGCTCTTGCGAAGCTCCTCGATCACACCCTTCGTCTGCGTGAGCTTGTCAACACGCACATCTTCCGAAGCAGGAGGGGTACAGGCGTCTACCTGGACGGCCTGCTTTTCAATCTCCGGAACATCTGGAAGGCAAGCGGCCAAATGGACGCACCTGATCAGCTTAGAAATGTTGGTCCCCGCCCTGTGTAAGAACTCGGCGGCGTGCTCAAGCTTCTCGATCTCCGTTATCTCACCCACTGCAAAGCTCCTTGACAAGTTCGATGGTTTCCTCAACGGACATGACCCCTGAACCGTGTCGAGCTTTATGAATGTGTACTCTTCCTGTCCTCGGCCAGTAGTTCAACAACGGTCTCCCACGGTGTTTGAACTGAACGTGTGTGGGAGACGGCCTGTCAATCTCTACACCGAGAGCCCGCAGCCCCTCGTCGAGGTAGAGAGTGCCCAAGATCTCATCCTGCTTCTCCTCTCTTCTCTCGTGCTCCGCAATGCTAAGTCGTCGTCTCCTCGACATCGCCGTTTTCACTCCTGGTTAATAGACTGGGGTCTTCAAAAGGTCGTGTCGAGCCCACCCAACGCCATCAAACGTCCTCTATGTGCCGGTCAAGAGCTCTTCGGATGACTTCAGCTGAGGACACACCCAGCTTATCTGCTTCTTTGCGGAGCTCACGCAACTGCCGCTTTGACAGGTAAACTTGGAAGCGAACCAGACCCCTGGTTTTCTTTGACATTACACTCTCCTGAGACATACGTCTAATATACACATACACATATTATACACATGTCTCCGGAGCCGTCAAGGAGGAAATCGATAGCTAAGGAGAACGCTCGGTTGAGCGCCCCCTCCATGTGCCCCACGCCCAAAGGCGTGGAATTGGCTATGAGGTAGCCGGTACCGCTGTTGCAGGTACCTGTGGTGCCGATGCCTGCGGCGGCGGCGGGGCAGGCTCCGCTTTCGCCGCTTTCGCAGCGACTGCGACCTTGGCCTCTTCCGCCTTGTAGAGAGCGAAGTCGACCCTCGCCTGCTCCTTGGCAGACGTGGCCCAGAGCTCCTTCATCTCCTCCCGGTACACCCTACCGTAGTAGAGCTTGTACAGGAAGTTGTTGCCCTTCACCCGCTTGTATGCGGAGTGCAACACGATCAGGCCGAGAGCGGCCGCCACGACCAGGGTGAGAGGATCCATAAGATCCCTCCATCCACCGCCAGAGTAAAAGGTGTCCCGCTCCCTGGCCAGTTGAATTCGGGAGCGAGACGCTGGGCATCACGGCACGGTGGAAATGGTAATGCCCAACAAGTTAATATAGCCCCAAAAGGGGACCTTTTTCAGACAGCTAAAGAAAGGCCCACGGGGGCCTTTCTCGTCTTTAGATTAGATCATCGATTACCGGGCCCGGCCTCCCTTTCCTTTTACCGACAAGCCACAGCAACTTCTCGTTCACGAACCACATCGACCAGATCCATGCGTAGCCGATGTAGTAGAACCCGTCCAAGACGCCGAGCCCAACTGTTTGGATATGCCACCTCGCTACGCCGCTCACACATCCAAGGAGCGTGAGCAGTGTGAGACCAAACCAAATCAGCTGTGTGCTTATGCTCACGGCTGAACCTCCCTCTACTCGTGTTGTCTGGATCCCTCCACCGTGGAGATCCGGACGCAGGGCTGTGAGTAGATAGCAGACGCCTGCAAGTTACTATACAGCGAAAAGGCGATGTATTTAGGTGAGTGGGGTCGGGGCTCCGAGGGTTGCGGAAGGGGGGTTGAGTCGGCAGTGTAACTCGCTCCCGCAGTGGAACCCCGACTTGGATTGGTAAGAAAGAGGCGTGAGCTATCCAGCAGCCCGCATCTGCTGCTCGATCATCATGCGGCCCTGCATCGACATTTCCTGTCGAGCGTCCTGAAGCTTCTCCTTAACGAAGGCGTGAAGTGCCTCATTGTTCTGCTTCAACTTGATGAGTTCCGACCGACGCATAGACTCCGGCATAGCCAGAAGCTGCTGCGTAATCTGCTCTGCGTGGACAAGCATCTCGTCCGGGGTCGTGCCACTACCACCCGTCGTTCCCATCGCGGAAGACACCGGGGCACCCATCCCGCCTGCTGGCACTCCCATACCACCCGCACCTGCCGGCATCGCACCGCCAGGTGCTCCCATCCCCATCTGTGCGGCCATCTGTTGCTGCTGGGCCAGGAACGGGTTGGAGCCTTGAGCCATCATGCTCTGAAGCTCCTGGGACTGCTGTTGCTCCTCAGAGAACCGCTGTTGGAGCTGCTGGTAATCCCGCTCTTCCTGGAACATCTTCCTTAGCTCTTCGGGGTAGTTGATCCCAAACGGGCCGTAAGCCGTGGCTCTCGAGATCTGGCCCGCACCGGCCAACTGGAGCAGGATTTCACGCTTGGCTAGGTCCTCGGCCATCGTGGTCTTCTGGAGGGCACCCTTTGGCTTGTCCCAGTTCATGTTCTCAGACACGACTGTGAGCATCCAATTGATCCAACCGTTCAAGGAAGCCACCAGAGGAGCCCACGTGTTCTCGAACAGCCGCAGGGCCGTAGGAGCCGCCTGAAGCTGCAGCGTGCCTCGATAAAGCTCAGCGGGGGTACCAATGGCGTTCAGGAGATCGTCCGTTCCCTGGGCCATCAGCTCGTGGGGGGCCATCTGCTTGGCCTCGCCACCGAACACCTGGTAGTTGACAGGGAATGGGAAGACGTGAACGGCCGCTGGGTCACGACGGTGTTGTGCAACGATACGCTCCACCTGAGATCGGAAGCCAGCACCACTCATCTTCATCATCGGGTCACCAGCGTTGCCGCCGTTCGCTCCGGCAGGGGAGATCACTCGCCACGGGATAATGAAGTCAAGGGCCAAGGCCTCGTTGTACTTCTTGAGGACCTGGACGTACCAGATATCCTTAAAACACGACAGAATGCGGGGGACGCCCCAGCCGTTGTTCCTGACGCCAGCCAGGGCCGGTTCCTTCATGTGGTAAACCACATCGTCGTTGAACCGGAAAGGGACGTTGTCCTTGACCGCTTCGATGACTTCCCACGGTGTCGTGGACAGGTGCAGCTTATCGCCCTGCTTGATCCGCTGCTTGAAGTCCGCTGGGATGTCCCACAGGTAATCAGCCTGATCCCCAATGCGGTTGTGCAGCATCCGGATCTGGTGGGGGGACCAGCGGATCACGCTGACCTTCGTCGTATCGTAATCTCTGCGGTCGATGTGCGGGAAGCGTCCTCTGTTCCTGCAAACCTTGCAGGTGCCATAGAACTTCCAATCCCTCCACTCGTAGTCTGCTTCTTCGATGGGGACCTGCATGTGGCAGCGTGGACAGATAAGGAAGCGACGGAAGGGCATATAGACCGAGCTCATTGAGTTCCCGTAGGCCAAGAAGTCGTCGCCCAGGATCGACAGCGTGGTGTAGATCTTCAGGCTTTCCTTGAGGAACTCTGAGTACCGTTTAACCTCGGTCTCAGAGATGTCGGAGAGCTCCAACTTGGTGATGAAGAAACGGATGATCCGCTGACAGGCCATTCGGTACGTACCGTTGGAGAGCCACAGGAACTCGCACCACTTGAGTACGTCGACGAAGTTCCTGGGCATCTGTGTCGAGGCGTAATCGCAGAACGGGTCAGGCCAGTCCTGACAGGTGTTCCCGAGGCCACCGCCGCTTGTGCCGCAACCTGACAGGTCTACTCGTTCTCTTCCAAACATTACTCACCTCACTTCACGTACCAGGCAATCCCGAAGGCCATCGGCCCTTCTGACTTACCGACCTTGGTCAGCTTCACTGGAGTACCTGTGATCTTCCCTTTCTCCAGCTTGCCGATGAAGTGCCTGACGCCGATGTTGTGGTTGTTGGCGAAGCAGTCGTGGAACCCGATCACGCCGCCTTTCCTGACCAGAGGCTCGTATAGCTTGTAGTCGGTCGTGACCACGTCTTCCTTGTGGCCCCCATCGATAAAGAGATGGTCCACTTCGCGGCCATTCAGGACACCTTTGACGAGATCCACTGTGCGTGGATCCGTGGACGAGGAGCATACGAAGCAAGACGCCTCCTGATCAAAGGAAGCGGCTGCGAGGGCCGTTCTGCGAAAGTTGTTGTCTACCGAAATCGTGTAGTCGAACAGCTGAGACCACAGGAAGTGTGTTCCCCCCCTGCCAACTCCCACCTCCAAGCAATAGGACTTGGAGTCCTCGGGAACCGGTATCGTCCTGCTCCAGGGATCAAGCGTCCGCAACAGGAAGTCCAGGTACACCGTCATTTCCGGCTCTTGCTGGTTGACCTTCCGTCTGTGGAAGTTCTCCACTCCGTAGCCCATCACAAGATGCGGTATCCCGTCTCCGCAACCAATTTCAGGATGACGCACCCACCGTCTGGCTCTCTTCCAAATCTGATCCGGCGAAGCTGTAGCCGAATTCATCGATGTCTCTTGCATAGATCTTGTCCACCATCTCTCTTATTGAAGGAGTGTAGAAGCAACTGTAATGAGGGATCGGAGGAACGTCCGTATGTGATGCTGCATTCGCGTTGACCCAATCCCCGGACTTCCACTCGCTGGCGTCGGAAACGTCGTGCCCTCGCTCCGGGGTCTTGTTCTTGAAAGGCAACGGCTTGCCTTTCCCTTCTCCGAACAACATCCGCTGGAGTGCAGCAAAGTCTCCATCCATGTTCTCCATCTTACCGACGAACGTGGGCGGCTTCCGAAGCCCCTTCAGGAACTTCACCTGCGGCTTCCAGTGATCATTATACGTTGAGGGCTTACGGCTTGCAAGGTTTTCCACAAAGTCCCTGAACGAGATCCCCTCGCGCAGGTCAACCGGCCTGCCCTTACGACGTTGTACCGTGCGGATAATCTTCTGAGCAGCCTGGAGCCTCGTGTGCTTCACAAACTTGTTGTGGTAGGACGACACGAGCCGATGCCAGGGGTTGCGAACGAAGACGAAGGTGAAGTACTCGTCCAACCACTTATCGACGAGAACCTTCGAGTGCTTGCCAAGACCGAACTCCTTCTTGCAGAACTCGTGCTCACCTTTGGGCAGCCCAGGCAAGCCATGGACGTCGAGCATCCACGCCTTCACGCTGGAACACGCCACCTTCGGGATGGGGATGTAGATGAATTGATGCTTCGCGCTTACCAGGTACTCACTGATTGGCCACGGTCCCATCTATCTCCTCCTTGGTCTCCGGTAGACATCAGTTCGCCAGTTCTTTCCTTTGGAGAAGCGGCCGGGAACGTTCCACCTCTCCCCGATGACGATGTGGTCAAGAACCTCTTGGTACTTCGGATACTGAGCGTTGTCGAAGATCAGGTAACCGCCCTTCTTCACCTTTGACAGAACAGCGAGTGTGCACTTCACCCTGTCTCGTCCATCGATGATGACGAGATCGAAGTGCTCATCCGGGAAGTAGGCAGCACAGTGATCGTACGGACGGTCGTGCAAGACGATCCTGGTGTTGTGTGGGATATCAGCGATCTTGGCCTTCACAGCGTCAGCCCACTCAGGATCGTGCTCGAGGGTAATGAGGGTGTTGACTCTTGAACTGAGCCAAAACGTAGAGCCGCCAGACCCGAACTCCAGCACGATCCATTCCGGTCGCACGATCCTCTCGAGGAACTTGCGTGCTCCA
>Ga0272441_10003329_pt1 | contig 30700 bp, 25 predicted proteins | sample SSMProp6N_FD_193582 | JGI IMG/M metagenome (GOLD analysis project Ga0272441, IMG submission 193582) | Marine sediment archaeal communities from Little Sippewissett salt marsh, Falmouth, MA, United States - SSM-Prop-6N | ecosystem: Environmental > Aquatic > Marine > Wetlands > Sediment ... | reverse complement strand
GCCGGAAGGCGCGGCGAATGGCGTGCATGGGCGTGCCGACCATGTCGGTGATGAGCGACGCTTCTTTGAGATCGACATCGCCGGGGGCGGCGAAGAGGCAGTTGGCGTGGGCGATGAAGAGCTCGGCGTACCCGTGCAGGGCCTTGCCGCCCTTCTCCGGCTGCAGGCAGTAGCTGGAGTGGCCGGCCACACACTCCTCGCACTCGCCGCAGTGGGGGCCCGCGTAGTTGAGAACGCGGTCGCCGGGCTTCCAGTCCGTGACGCCGTCGCCGACCGCCTCCACCACGCCCGACATCTCGTGCCCCGTGAGGCCGGGCGGGTATAGCTGGTCGGTGCCGTCGCGGAGCCACTCCTGGTAGCACCACACGCAGATGGCGCAGTAGTGCGTGCGCACCAGGCATTCGCCCGGGCCGGGCACGGGGGTGTCGACCTCGACGACGTCGAACCTTTCCCTTCCGCCCTTTATCGCGGCCCGCATGAGCGATCTCCCTTCGCTGTCACCGGCCCGGTGATGAACGACCCACGGAGCGCGGGCGCCTGTTCGGGGCGCCCGACGTCATGCGGATCAGCCTGCATCGGCGACCGTGCAGAGCTTCGGCGAGCGCTCGCCCAGGTTCGAGAGTCCCTGGGCGGCGCAGACGGCGACGCAGCGGGCGCAGGCGTACTCGGAGTACAGGGTCTGGCGCTGAGCGCGGTGGCTCGCGCAGTTGCCGAAGTCGAAGTCGAGGAAGCCGCCGTGGAAGCGGTGCTTCTGCCTCGCGAGACGCTCGGGGTAAGTCCCGTCCGGCATCGGGCTCGAGTTAGCGATGGCTCCAGCGGGGCAGGCTTTGATGCACTGGCCGCAGACCGACCTGCCGTCGTCGTCGGTCCGGTTGTAGGCGCAGTACCGCGCTGCGACGGCGTCGTCGTCTACCACGGTGTAATCGACCAGCTTCCGCCGCGAGGCCAGCCAGGAGTCGTCGATCAGGACCACTCCGCCCGAGGAGTCCACAACCGGAGGCGCCTCGTCGAAGACGACGAGCGACGAGTACTGCCCCATCATCCGGCGGACCTCGCCGTCCGGGCCCAGCTCGTCGCGGAGCGGGATGCGCGAGATGCCGAACTGCATGAGCCCCGTCAGCACCGCGACGGAGTTCTGCGGGAACGGGTTGTTGCACGGGCCGTGGTACTTGCCCGTTTCGGAGCTCGCCTTTGTGAAGTCGACCACCTTCCCCGCCGTGCCCGGATCCATCGAGATGACCGCGCGCCCCTCGCCGAGGAGGGCCAGGGACAGCCTCGCGATCGCCTTGGCGATAATCTGGCCGGCATCTGAACTCGCGCGCGAGTACCGGGCGCAGTCGACGACGTCGCCCTCCGCGAGCGCATCCGCGTACTCCGCGAGCACGCGCGGCGAGATTGGGAGCAGCGCCGAGACGATCACCGCGCGCCCGAAGCGCTCCCTCGCCTCCTCGTAGGTCTCGGGCATGGCGAGGTAGTTGGGCGAGCCGTCGCGGCGCACGTTGCGGATCGTGTTCGCCGCGTAGAAGTCCCAGATGTCGCGGAAGCTCACCGGATGGAGCCCCACGGCGGCGGGGCTCCTGAGCCCCTGCCAGGGGTCGGTTTCGAGCGACGCATTCGCGACCGCCGCGCGGACGGCCGGCATGCCGTCATGGTCGGACATAAAGCGCTGAGCGTCTTCGCCGCCGTGCACCGCGAACTCGGGATCGTCCGCCAGGCGGGCCGCCTCCTCTCTAAGGAAATCCTGCAGTCCGGCAACGTCGTCGAGCGAAAGCATCGCTGTTCCTCCCCACTGAGTTCACGGCCTGTGACGTCAGTCGTCGTTGGTGCCTTCCTCCGGAAAGCCGAAGCGCGTCCACGTCCCCAGCCTGACGCAGCCGCCGCAGTCGGGCGAGCCGCACTCGCCGCAGCGCGTCCACAGCCCCAGAGCCCCGTCCACGGTATCTATCAGTTCGCTCAGGCAATCCCTGCGCGAGGCCAGCTTGGCGCGCGCCGCCGCGAGCGCGTCGCGGTGGGCCGTGAGCTTCTTCTTCCCCTTCGCGGGCGCCCTGCCGAGCGCCCGGAGCACGCCCGCCGCCTCGTCCAGGCTGAGGCCGGACTCGGTCAGCACGCGCACCTTGCGGAGCGCCGTCAGAGCCCCCTCGCCGTACAGCCTCCGCCCGGAAGGCGTCCGACGCGGCTGCGGGAGGAGCGCCTTCTCCTCGTAGAAGCGGATGGTGCGGAGGCTGACGCCGCCGGCGGCGCGGGCGAGCTCCCCTGTCGTCATGCTCCGGGCCATCTGGCCGCCTCCCGGTCCCCGCGGGCCAAGGTTAATGGGAGCCCCGCGCTGCCGCGCCTCCCGCCGGGACTCGATTCCGCCCTCTATTCTAACATGCCGTTACGTAACGGCAATAACATTTCTCGAGAAATTTCCGAGCGGCCCGCCCGGGCCGCCGCTCGCCCTGGTGGCCCAGACTCCGCCTTCCCCCTCTGCGACGCGGTCTGGCGTGCCGTCCTGCCCTGCTGCGCGGGGGCACTTGACCCGGGCGCGGCCGTGCGGTAACATTCGACACCCCGCCGGGCGACCGCGAGATAGGAGGAGCACCATGGACCCCGTGCAGGTTATTCCGTGCCTCGATATCAAGGAAGGCCGCGTCGTCAAGGGCGTCCGCTTCGTCGACCTCGTCGACGCGCGTGACCCGGCCGAGGCGGCGGGCGCATACTCGGAGCAGGGGGCGGACCTGGTCGTCTTCCTGGACATCGCTGCGACAGTCGAGGGCCGGAAGACGCGGCTGGAGTGGGTAAGGAAGGTGGCGGGCGCGGTGACAGTGCCCTTCGCCGTCGGCGGGGGCATCTCCACGCTGGCCGACATGAAGGAGCTCTTCGAAATGGGCGCCGCGAAGGTCTCGATCAACACGGCCGCCGTGCGCGATCCCGGCCTGGTCGAGGCCGCGGCGAAGGAGTTCGGCTCTGAGCGCCTCGTCGTCGCCGTCGACGGCGAGAAGGACGAGGCGACGGGACGCTTGGAGGTGGTCGTCTCCGGAGGGAACAGGCGCGCCGACCGAGAGCTCGTCGAGTGGTGCAAGGAGGTGGAGTCGCTCGGGGCGGGGGAGATCCTGCTGACGAGCAAGGACGCCGACGGCACCAAGGACGGCTACGACATCCCCATGACCAAGGCGGCCGCGGACGCGGTCTCGATCCCCGTCGTCGCGTCTGGCGGCGCCGGGACGCTCGATCATATGTCGGATGCGGTGACGGAGGCGGGAGCGGCGGCAGTGCTCGCGGCGTCCGTATTCCACTTCGGCGAGCTGACGGTGCGGCAGGTCAAGGAGCACCTCCGCGACAAGGGGATCGCGGTGAACCTGTAGGACCTCGCGCGCCCCTCAGCCCTTCTTTGCGAAGCGCCGGCTGGGCCGGTGGTGCTCGTCGCGGAGTTCCGCCTGCCGGGCCCAGCTCTCGCGCCCCATCGCCAGCACCTCCTCCATCCACGAGCGGTTCTCCGCGGTGAGGCAGAGACGCCCCACGAGCTCGTCGAGCACGCGGTCGAGGTCGTACTCGGCGGCGCGCTTGATGTAGATGGCGAGGTGGCGTCTGGCGACCTCGCGCCAGGTGTCGCGGAGAAACTCGTCGTCGGCGAGGTGGCGGTCGAGCTCGTCGAAGTGCCCAAGCATCTCCGCGGCCGCCGCGCCCTCGAGCGGAGCCGGGCGCTGCTCGGGCGGCTCGCCTATCCGGCAAGGGACGCGCTCGAAGCCTGCGACGTCGCCGCCGGACCCTATCTCGACAAGCAGAACGAAGGAGCTGGCGGTCCTGGGCGCGTGGGACTTCATGTAGCCCGAGGTATGCGCGTTGAACACGAAGTTGCCCAGCGAATGGGCGATGAGCGAGCCGCCCACCATCTCGACCCCCTGAGGCACGTGGGGGTGGTGGCCGAGGACGATGTCGGCCCCGGCGCGGGCGATGCGGCGCGAGTTCTCGAGGCGCGGCACCGAGGGCGTTGGCATGAACTCGATATCGGCGTGGATCGAGACGACGAGGACGTCGACGGCCGCGCGCGCCGCCGCTACGTCGGCCAGCACGGAGTCGAGCTCGTAGTAGGCGTAGCACGGACCCGTGGTGCCGAGCGTGTAGTTGGAGTCCTCGCCGTAGCAGAGGAAGCCGAACCGGAGCCCGGCTTTTTCGAGGGTGATAAGGCGGCGGGCCTCGGCCTGCTTCGCGCCCACGCCGCCCGTGGCGAGCCCCGCGGCCTCGAGGCACTCGCGCGTGTGGAACATGCCGACGGTGCCGGCGTCCAGCACATGGTTGGCGGCCAAGTTCATGAAGTCGAAACCGGCCCGCTTGAGGGCGGCAGCCCCCTCGGGGCCCCCGATGCGCGAGACCATGCCTGCGGAGTCGATCTCGTCCTCGGGGTAATCGCCGGGGATCGCCACCGACTCCATGTTGCCGAAGAGCACGTCTGCCCTCTCGAGAAGGTGCCGCACCCGCTCGAAGGGCCAGTCGCAGCCGTGCTCGACCATCCGCTCCTCGGTCTCACCCGTGAAGGCCACGTCCCCCACGGCGCCGAAGGTCACGATGTCGCTCATGTGACGGCCTCCATCACCAGGATATCGCTTCAGCCGGCGCGCGCGCAGTTCTCTGCGTCCTCGACCACCAGGCAGTAGCCTACTTGAGCTTCTCGTCTACCAGATAGACATCGCCTTGCCTTCGAGCCATGTAATGGAGACTGTTGCCGGAGTCGAAGTGGACTGCCTTTCTCTGGCCGTTAACGAAGATGCTGCTGTAGCTCTTCCCCGGCACTCCGTCGACCACGACCGATTGAGACGTTCTGCTCCTGACGCCTACAAAGGCGAAGCGCTTGGCATCGGGACTGAAGCAGAGGCCACCCAGGTTCAGGTAGGGGCCCATCTCCTTCCCGTCCACGATGACGTAGCCTATGCCGTCATCAGTTGCCATCCCGTACGCCAGCCGATGGCCGACCGGACTGAACTGCGGAAGGCAGTTTCCGAGGTGGCCATGGTAAGGCTTCCCTTCCTTTCCGTCGAGGACGACGAAGGTCTTCTCGCCCCGCCCGGCAAGGTAGGCATAGCTCTTCGAGTCGGGGCTGAAGATCGGGGTGAATGCGCGGAGGTAGGTTGCCCCAGCCTTCCCGTCAACGACCGCCCGGCACCTGGCCGCATCGGCCGTGAAGCCCCCTTCGTCCCCCTCCTTCTGCCGAACGTCCCGCGCCTCATCGATCACGACATAGGCAAGCCGCCTGCTGTCCGGGCTGAAGACGGGGGACAGCTTCTCGACGTGGTCCCCGGTGATCCTGCCCTCGACCCCATCGAGGACCACCATGTACTTCTTCCCGATGGCTGCCAGATACGCGAAGTGCTTCCCGTCGGGACTGAAACACGAGTTGAGGCCCGAAACATCGTCATAGACTTTGCCCTGGACTCCGTCGAAGACCATGGCGAGCTTCTTGCCCATGATGACGCCGTATGCATAGTGCCGCCCGTCGGCGCTGAATTCAAGGGTCATCACGTCGCCGTAGGGCGCTTCCTCGATGCCGTCGATAACATAGAACACCTTGTCGCCGTTCCCGGCGATGTATGCGGTCCGTTTGCCGTCCGGGCTGAAGATCGGGGGCAGGTTGCCGGTCCTGGAGTACTGCTTCCCGCGCACACCGTCCAGCACAGCGAACCACTTCCCTCCGCCCGAAGCGAGGTAGCCAAAGCGCTTGCCGTCGGGGCTGAAGGAATGGTGCCTGGGACCGATCCGGTCGAACGGACCCGCCGGCTTGCCGTCGACGACGATGTAGACCTTCCCGCCCCGCAGCCCCGCGTATGCCAAGCGACTTCCGTCCGGGCTGAAGACCAAGCTACGGTCACCTATCTGGTCAAATGGTCCCTGCTCATTGCCGTCCAACACCACGTATTGCTTGCCGTCCCTGCCCGCAGCATAGACGAAGTGCGCGCCGTCAGGACTGAAGCTGTAGGTCTTCGCTCCGATCCCATCGTAACGCTTTCCTTCCACTCCATCGACCACGGCGAAGACATCGTCGCCATCGTCAGGGGCGGACATGGCGAAGTAGGCCAGGTGCTTCGAGTCGGGGCTGAACTCGATCCACGAGTTGACCCAGTGGTAGAGCTTGCCCTTGACGCCATCGACCGAAACGAAACGCTTGCCGTTCTCCTTGCCGACGTAGGCGAAGCTCCTGCCGTCGGGGCTGACGCGAATCGAGCCGGCAACGAACGAGTACGGGGCTATCGTGGTGATCTTCTTTTCCGAGACCTCGCGTTCCAGGGCCTCGGCGGCGATCGGGAACGCAAGCAGGGCGGCGGCAACCAGCGAACGCTTGAGGGCCATGCCTTGTCCTCCCGGCAGGAGTACGCTCTACCAGCCTATCGCTTCCTCCGGCGCGCGCTCGAGGTCGGGGGCGCACCAGTCGGCGCCCGCGGCCGAGAGCTCCTCCGGCGTGAAGCTGGTCGTGATCCCCAGCACGCGCGAGCCCGCGGCGCGCCCCGCGCGGCAGCCGTTTTCGGCGTCCTCGACCACGAGGCACTCGGTCGCCGGGAAGCCCAGGCGGGCGGCCGCGGCGAGGAATATCTCGGGATCCGGTTTCTTCTTCTCTACGTCGAGGCCGTTGACTAGCGTGTCGAACTCGCCCGGCCCCAGGCCGATCTCGCGCAGGTTGACCTCCATCTTGACGCGGTCGGCGCTCGTGGCCACCGCGAGCTTCAAACCGCGAGCGCGGCAGCGCGAAAGGAACCCCTGGACGCCGGCAAGGGGCTCAAGCCTTCCCCGGACGATCTCTCCGTATATCGCGTAGGTGCGGGCCTTGTCGCGCTCGAGGTCGAGCCGGAAGCCGTACTTCCCGGCGACGCCGCCGATGTAGCGATTCTCGCCCGCGCCGACGAAGGGCTTGAAATCGCTCGGTCGGACCTCCAGGCCGTGCTCGGCGAACATGCGCGTAGCGGCCTCGCAGATGTACTCCTCAGAGTCGACGAGCACGCCGTCCATGTCAAAGATGACGCCCCTGATCATTCCGGCCCTGCCCTCCGAAAGGCTGCGGTGACGGACGATCTTAACACGCCCCCCCGCGCCCTTCACGCGAAAAAGCCGCGGGCGCGGCGCTTTCTCTGGAGTGAGGGGTCGCCTTCGGCCGATATTCAGAAGTGCGAACGGCCTCCGGGGGGAAGGCGATGGCCAGGAAGCGCTCTGATCCGACTACCAGGGCTTTGAAGCTGAACCTCGCGGCGGTCGCCGCGCTGCTGGCGGCCGTAGCGCTCGTCGCATACGCCGCGGCGAGCTCCGACGGCAACCGGCCGCGTCTGAGCGCAGACCTCCCCGGCGACGGGCCCGGAGGCGACATCCGCCTGGCCCTGACGCTCGACGAACGGCAGGACATCTTCATCGACGTGGTCGCCGAGAACCGCTCCGGAATAGACGCGCGCGCCGCCTGCGAGTACATCGCCCTCCGCCGCGACCTCTCCACCGACATCGTCGTCCGCGTCGTCCGCGAGGGCGCCCGGCGCGGCTGGCCGAGGGAATGAGCGGCGCGAGGGCTGCCCGATCAAAAAGAAGCCCCGCCTTCCGGCGGGGCTTGCGCTTCAGATGGTGCCCGCACGACTCACACGGGCTTGACCATTGTCGCCTCGGGGCCTTTGCGCCCCTCGGCCGCCTCGAACTCGACCTTCTGTCCCTCGGCCAAGGACTTGAAGCCCTCCATCTCGATGTTCGAGTGGTGGACGAACAGATCCTTCCCTCCGTCGTCGGGAACGATGAAACCATAGCCCTTCTCGTTGCTGAACCACTTCACGGTACCGGTTGCCACTTTCTTGCCCTCCGCACGGCCGGGCTGCGCCGACCTCACACGCTTCTCCTCCAAGAGAGCGCGGGCCCCGAGGGACACGGTCCCTCCGAACACAGCCCCGCCCCCTGTCAAGCGCCGCACAGTAGAAGGTAAGGGCGGGATGGAGTCAAGGGGAAAACGGCGCGGCTTGACCGGACGCCGTTCGGGCATTATCCTCTTGGCATCGTGCCCCTCATCTGGCGGCACTGAAGGAGGGACGCCGATGCTCGCCGTGCGCCGCCGCTGGAGCCGCCTACTGGCGGCCTGCATTCTCCTGCCCGGCTGCCTGCCGGGCGCCGGGATAGCGCTCACGCCCGAGGCCGGCCGCAGGAGGCTCTCGACCCGGGTCGTCGCCATCGGGCATTTCACCGTCGATCCCGCCGTCGCTACGTCCAACACCAGGGCCAGAAGGCAGGCCGAGGGGATCGCAGGGCACCTCCCGGGCGCGGTCGGAGAGGCCATCGCCGGCTCCTCGCGCGTGGGCGCGAAGTGTGTGACGACGGTTGCCAAGCTCGAAGCTGCGCGGCGGCTTTCCGCTTCGCCCGCCGCCCAGGTACTGACGGTACGGGTGAAGGACTGGGACTCGCGCACGACGAGGGATATCCGAGCGACAGTGGACGAGCTCGCCAAGGCCGGCATCTCCATAGAGGGCACCATCACGGACTACCAGCCGACCGGGCTGGCAGGCCCGGGGCACATGATCGCGTATCTGCGCGTGAGGGACCTCGGGACCGGAGAGCTACTGGCTTCGACCTCCCTCAAAGGACAGTCGCAGATGCAGGGAGCCGGGCCATTCGTGGAGGCCTACGCCCGGTCCGTGGCGAGCTTCATCATCAGGCTGCGCAGCCGGATGGCCACGCGCTGAGGGGGTGACGGGGTCACGGGCTGACCGTCGCCGGAATGCCATCGGAGGCGGGCGGCGGAGGTCCATCGCGTGCTCGAGCGGATAGGCAACAGGTACCTCAGGCGGGCGGTCGGAGGCCTGATCGCCGTCGTCGCCGTGACGGCGGCGTGGTACCTCCTCAGCCGTGCGCTCTCGCCGGGACGGGCGGTGAGATTGTGCGAAGGCGAGAGCGGATCGCGCAGCGAGTTCTCCGGCCGACTCCGGATCGGTGCCTACAACATCGCCCACGGCCGGGGGACAGGGAAGAGCAACTGGGCCCCCGACAGCCCCCAGCGTCTCGCAGCCATCGGCAGGCTCCTCGCCGGCGAGGAGCTCGATCTGGTCGTCCTGAACGAGGTCGACTTCGACTCGGTCTGGAGCGGCCGCGTCGACATGGCCGGCGTGATAGCGCGGGAAGCGGGCTTCCCATACTGGATCGAGCAGCGCAACGTGGACGCGGCACTGCCGGGGGCGACCTTCCGCTTCGGCAACGCCGTGCTCAGCCGCTTCCCCCTCTCCGAGCCCGTACGGATCGACCTGCCCGGCTACTCGTGGACGGAGGGGCTGTTTGCCGGGAGGAAGCGGGCGCTCTCGTGTCTGGTCGGGCTCGGCGGCGGACGCTCGGTGAGGTTGGTCGCGGTGCACCTCGAGCACAGGTCCGAGCGCGTCAGGCTGCTCGGGGCCAAGCGGCTTGCCCGGGTGGCGGCGGAGTCGACGGTGCCCGTGGTGCTCGCCGGCGATCTCAACTCAACGCCCGTCGGCTTCCCCGCGGCCCAGCCGGATGAGGGCGGTCGCACGGCTGTCTCGCACCTGTTGTCGACGGGCATCTGGCGCACGCTTCCGGAGAAGGAGCCGTCCGGGAAGGACTTCACATTCCCGTCGGGCGATCCGCGGATGGTCATCGACTGGGTGCTCGTGCCCGCGGAGTGGCGGGTCATCTCGAAGGAGGTGACCGGCGGCGATCTGTCGGATCATCTGGCCGTGGTGATGGAGGTGGAGGCGACGACCGGAGCCGAGCAGTAGCCGCGGCCGCGACGGTTCAGACCGCCCCCCCCTCCCAGCGCCCCAGCACCCCGCCGCAGAGCCCCGTGAGCAGGCGCTCGCGCTCGGCCGCGTCGGCCATGCCGCCGGGGATCACGATGTCGGCGTGGCGCTTCGTGGGGGCGTTGAATTCGATGTGATCCCACCGAACGGACTCGAGGTAGTAGTTGGTGATCTCGTCGAAGGGCCACTTGGCCATGTTGCGCCGGGTCCGCCGGATGATGCGCTCATCGGCGTCGGCCTCGACGTAGAGGGACACGTCCATCAGCTCGCGGAGCTCCTCGAAGTAGAGCGCCAGTATCCCCTCGAGGATGACGACGTCCGGGAGCCCGTCGCCGCCCCCGCGCCTGGCGGCGCGGCACTCGTCGAACATCTCGGCCTCGCGGTAGCAGTCGGGGCGGTTGTAGGCCGGGCGCGGCTCGTCGTAGATATTCGAGTGGTAAGTGGGCAGCTCGTCCTTCGGTTTGAAGAAGCGGTCCTGGTTGATGACCTCCACCGCGAGCCGCGCGAGGCGCCGGGCGATGTCTGCCGCGATGGTCGACTTGCCCGAGGCCGAGCCGCCGCCGATGCCGACGAACAGATTCGGGCGCTCCGAGCGGCGCGCGCTCCAGCGCTCGAGTGGCGCCTTCCACGGCGAGTCGTTGTTCCGTGCACTCATGACGTGGTCTCCTCGCATATTAGGTATGCTCCCGGGCGGCGGAATGCAAGGCGGTTTCGAGGACGGGATTTTCTCTTTATCGCCGGGGACATCGCGTTTATAAACTCCGGCTGCAGGCAGGATCATCAGCGAAGGTCGGCCGAGGGGGAGAATATGCGCGTCCCGTACCTGGACCTTAAGGCTCAGTACGAATCGATCCGCGGCGAGATCGCGGGGGCGCTCGATGCCGTCATCGCGAGAACCGCCTTCGCGGGCGGGCCCTTCGTCGAGAAGTTCGAGGGCGAGTTCGCCGAGTTCACGGGCTCCGAGCACGCCATCGGCGTTTCAAGCGGCACGTCGGCGCTGTGGCTGACCTTCCTCGCGCTGGGCGTCGAGCCCGGCGACGAGATCATCACCGTTCCTTACACGTTCATCGCTACTGCCGAGACGATCTCCTTCTGCGGCGCGACGCCGGTTTTCGTCGACGTCGATGACGTGACCTACACGATGGACCCCGCGCTCGTAGAGGCCGCCATCACGCCGAAGACGAAGGCCATCGTCCCCGTTCACCTGTACGGCCAGCCGGCCAATATGGGCCCGATACTCGAAATCGGGGAGAGCCACGGCATACCCGTTGTCGAGGACGCCGCCCAGGCGCACGGCGCGGAGTACAAGGGCCGCCCGGCGGGATCACTGGGCCACGCCGGGTGCTTCAGCTTTTACCCCGGCAAGAACCTCGGCGCCTACGGCGAGGCGGGGGCTGTGGTGACGGACGACGGCGAGCTCGCCGCCACGATCCGCATGCTCCGCGACCACGGTCAGGACAGACGCTATTACCACAAGATGATCGGCTGGAACGCGCGTATGGACGGCATGCAGGCAGCGGTGTTGAGCGTGAAACTGAAGCGCCTCGGCGACTGGAACGAGGCGCGCCGCGAGAAGGCGCGCATGTACGAGGCCGGCCTCGGCGAGATCGACGGCGTGGTCGCCCCGCGCGAGGCGGAGGGTCGCTGCCACGTCTACCACGTCTACTCGGCGCGCGTGGCCCACCGCGACGCGGTGTTCGACGCGCTCCGCGAGCGCGAGATCCAGTGCGGCATCCATTATCCCGTGCCCATCCATCTCCAGGAGGCCTACGCCCACCTGGGGCTGGGCGAGGGCAGCTTCCCCGTGTCCGAACGGTGCGCCACCGGAGCGCTCTCTCTGCCGATCTACCCGGAGCTGGAGCCCGAGCAGATCGAGTTCGTTTGCAGCGAGATGGGTACCGTGCTCGCTGAGCTGGGCCCGGAAGCCTGACGGCCTCACCGGCAGGGAGTCGGCCACGTGACCCGCAGCGAGAAGCGCGTCGTCGGAGTCCTCGCGGCGCTGCTCGCGGCACTCGGCCTGTGGGCTCTCTTCGCGAGGTCCCTGTGGACGCCGGACGAGCCGCGCGTCGCCGGCATCGCCCGTGAGATGCTCGACCACGGCGACTGGGCGTCGCCGACGCTGAATGGCGTGCCCTTCACCGAGAAGCCCCCGCTCTACTTCTGGTGCGCCGCACTCTCGATCAAGGCCTTCGGGGTGCGCGACTGGGCGCCGAGGCTTCCGGCCTTCGCCTTCGGCCTCGGAGCCCTGGCCTTCACCTATCTGCTGGGTGCGCGATTGGCGGGGGCGCGGGCCGGTGCCGTCTCGGCCCTGGTGCTGGCCACCTCGGCCCGGTTCTTCCAGACATCGCAGTGGGTGATGGTGGACTCGGCCGTCGGGTGCGCAGGAGCGGCGGCGCTGTACTTCCTCGTGCTCTGCCGCGAAGAGACCGAAGGCGGGCCGGAGCTGTGGCACTGCTTCGGCCTCTGGGTAGCCTGCACCGTGGCCTTCATGTCGAAGAGCCTGCCGGCCCTCGTGGCGCCCGGCGCGGCGATATTCTCGCTCGTTCTCGTCAAGCGCCGCCTGTGGTGGGTGCTCGGGCTGAGGCCGTGGCTCGGGGCAATCATCTTCGCGGTTGTGGCAGGGCCCTGGCTCTGCGTCGTTGCATCGAACGGATGGCTCGCCGAGCACATCGACGCGCACATTCTCACGCGGATCGGCCAGGGCGCCGCCGGCCACCGGCAGCCCTTCTACTTCTACCTCAGGGCCTTTCCCCTCAACTTCCTCCCGTGGACCGTGATGCTGGTGCCGGCCGCCATGCATTTCTGGCGTGAACGCGGCTCAGGCACCGCTGAAAGCCGCGGCGCCGTCAAGATTCTTGCCTGCTGGCTGGTCGGCGGGCTGATCGCATACTCCATTCCCTCGACCAAGCGCGCGCTCTACCTGATGCCGGTCTTCCCTGCGGCGGCGCTGCTGACGGGCCTCTTCATCGACTCCCTGCTCGAGGGGCGGACGCCCGACCGCGCGTGCCGGGTCTTCATGTGGGCGCTGCTGGTGGTGAGCGCTGTCGTGGCGATGGCGTGGCCGCTCTATGCGCTTCTCGGCGGGGAGCTGCTCGTGCCTGCCGTCGTCGTCCTTTGCGCCGCGGTAGCGTCCGTGGCGGCCTCAATCGACGGCTTCTACAGCGACAACATGAGGCAGTACTGGGCGGCCATCGGCGCGACCTTCGCAATCGGCGTTCTGGGCACGGTCATTGCCGCGATGACCATGCTGAGACCCATGAAGAGCACGAGGCCGTACTCCCAGGTGCTCTCCCGGGCCGTCTGCGCCAGCGGCGAGGAGGAGGTGCGCATCATCGGCTTCTCGCCCGACGAGACGCTGAAAGGACTGGTCAGCTTCCACACGGGGCGGCGCATGGTCTCGACCAAATCGCCGGGCCTGGCCGCCCGGGCGATGGCCGGCGAGGGGCGCGTCCTCGTGCTGACGATGGCAAAGACTGGTGACCTATTCAGGGCCCGGGACGTCCTCTCGGCCGAGGGCATCATCTGGCACGAGATCACGATGATCGGCAACAGACGGGTGGGGGTGGCGGCGGCGAACTTCGTCCCGGCGGGAGCCGCGCCCGACTGAACCCAACTCGCTCCCGGCCCCCCCCTCAGAAGCTCTGTTTGATCGCGAACGTGATGCCGTCGCCACTCAGGTTCATGTGGTTGACGGCGGGCGGGTCCTCGACGCCGTCGGCCATCATCTCCTTCACGCCACCGAAACCGACCATCAGGCTCGCCCGCTCGGCGAACTGCCACTCGATGTAGCCGAAGATACGCATGTGCTCGTGCGACCTGTCCTCCATCAGCTCAATGGGCAGGCTGCGCTCGAAGTCGACGTGCAGGGACAGGTCGTCTGCCAGCGTCCACTTGAGATCGAGGCTGAGAAAGGTGTCGACCGCCTTGTAGTCCTCGACGTCGGACAGCCCCAGCTCAGGCGCGGATATCCTCTGCCGTATGTTCACAAGTTCCATCCCTCCGCCCAGTTCCACCTCGGGAAGGGCGGAACCCTCAGGCGGGCTGTACAGGAGCCTCCTGTAGGCGGCGCCCCTGCGCCAGAGGATCATGGTCGAGTCGAGGAGTTCGTGCGCGGGAAAGACCTCGTGATCGAACTCGAGATCGCGCCGGGTCGTCCAGTCCCGGGCCCCGGTCCGCATGTAGTTGAACCTGAAGCTGAGGGTGTCGGCGGGCGTGAGCTGCGCCTCGAACTGCAGGTCGAGGTCCACGAATACCGTGTCGACGCCGAGGTCCCTGTGATAGTCAATGCCAGTACCGGGGCCGGCGCCGTTGGGATACCCCGAGTTGACGTCGCCGTCGACGAGCATGACCGTGTTGCCCACGACGATGCTGTAGCGCGGCTCCGCGGTCTCTACCGCCGGCGCGAACTCGGCCCCCGCCTCGACGCCCGGCTCGGCGGGGGACGCCACGCCGGGCACCGACTCGGCGGGAAGGCACCCGGCGGCCACCGCCAGAACCAAGAACGCGACGAGCCAGTGGCAGCACCGTCCCGCGTGGGACCTCACAGCGTTACTCATCCTCGCTGCCTCCTTCAGGGCCCTCGCCGCCACGAGCCGTCCGGCGCCGGATCAGCCTCAGCGCATCGCGGCTGTCTTCCCTGTCGTTCGGGTCGTACTTCTCGGCCAGGACCGTCTCGATCCTGGCGCCCTCCCCGCCGAGGGCGTACCTCCTCTCGACGAAGACGTGCCGCCCGCCCCCCCCCGCGAGGAACCGCCGCGCTTCCCATCGATCGCGGACCACCCGGAGCCCCTTCCGTTCCAGATAAAAAAGCAGCGGCGGCTTACAGGTCCGGTACAGGGCGACACGGTCATCGGGGACCTCCGCGAGGATCCGGGCCGCCTCGAGGCCGAAGGGCCGCAGTGTCCTCTCCTTCTCGGCGGCCGCGGTCCCGGCCGTGAAAGCCCAGAACTCCGCGACGAAAGCGGCCCCCACCAGCAGTACCAAGCCCCAAGCCGGCCTTCGCGCCGTGAGCGCCCCCGCCGAGCCCAGGACGCAGGCCCCGATGAGAACGGCGATGGTGATCTGCCCGGGCGCCCTAGGCACCAGGTCCGGCCTCGCGTAGACGTAGACGACGGCCACGGTGGCCGCCGCGAGGAGCGCGGCAGTAGCCCCCGCCGCGACAGTGACGGGGAGCGCCACGCCGCGGAGTTCGGGATCGGTCCACCGTGCGAGCGCGTTACCGGTGATGATGGCCATCGCGGGCACCAGGGGCAGTATGTAGTAGCTCCTTCTCGAGCCCGACGCTGTGAAGAAGGCGAATATGCCGGCCGCAAAGAGGAGGACCAGCCTCCTGGATCTGCCGGCCGGCCAGTTGCGCGAGTCCCAGAGCGCCGCCACGAAAAGGATACTCCAAGGAGCGAAGTACGTCGCAGAGTGCTGCAGATATATCCAGACGGGCTCGACGTGATCGAAGGGCTCGAAGAAGCGTGTGACGTTCTCCTTCCACATCAGCCGCGCGAGGCCCCAGTCGCCTGCCAGCAGGCAAGGCCCCGCCAGCAACACGGCGAAGACGAACGCCCCCGCCGCAACCCCGATGGCCCCGCCAGGCGACAGCAGCCACTTGAATTCCCTCGCGACGGCGCGCCTGGCGGCGACCCATCCAAGGGTCTCCCGCCGCATCTCGAGGATCACGCCGCCGGCGCTGTAGAAGCCGACGGCCGCGAAGGCGGCAACCGCCGCGACGGGCCCCTTCAGAAATGACCCCACCGCGGCCGCCGAGTAGAGCCCAATGAGCCACCCGCGGTGCCCGTCGACACCCCCGGCGACGAAGCACCACAGCACGACCCAGACCGCGAGCATGTTAAGCAGGTCCGCCGAGGCCGTCCGCGACCAGAAGACGAACATCGCAGAGGTGGCGAGCAAGGCCCCCGTGATGGCGCCCGCCCTCAGTCCGAAAAGCCGGCGAGCGATAGCGGCGCTCAATAGAACGAGCGCGATGCCGCCAAGGGCGCTCGGCAGCCGTGCCGTGCCCTCTTTGAAGCTGCCTCCCACCCACGCGAACGGGACGATCGCCCAGTAACTGAGCAGTGGCTTGTCGTAGTACGGCTGCGCGTTCATGGTGGGCGTCAGGTAGTCGCCGGAAACGATCATCTCGCGCGAGATGACCGCCCAGCGCCCCTCCGAGCCCCATATCGACTTGATGGAGAGTTCGGGGAGGATGAGAAGCCCCGCGAGCACCGCGAGCAGTCCGAAGGCCTGCAGGTCGGGCTTGGCCCACGCGGGGCCTGTGCCGGCCGCAGTGGCCTCGGGCGCAGGGGGCGCTGCGCTCTCGTGCTCGATGCTCGGCTGGTTCATGTCCTCTTACCATGCGTGGGGCGTAACGCGCGACAATCTAGCAGAGATGGGCGAGCTTTGCCAGGAGAAAGCCCGGCGGCGATCCTCAGGCTTCGGGCAGTAGGCGCTTGATGTGCCTGTAGAGGCTCTGGCGCGGAATGCCGAGCATCTCGGCGGCGCGGGTCTTGTTGCCGCCAGCGGCCACCAGGGCGGCCTTGATGGCCTCGTCCTGCGCCTGCTTCAAAGTCAGCACCCGGCCGCCCAGCGGCGAGGGCCGTGCGGCCCGGGCGTCAAGGCAGCTGTCTATGTGTGCTGCCGACACCTCCTCCGGCGTCTCGAGGGCGTAGAGCCGCTCGACCAGGTTCTCGAGTTCGCGCACATTGCCCGGCCAGTGGTGCTCCATCAGCCTGACCATGGCATGGCGCCCAAGATGCTTGGCACGGGTGCCGTAGTTCTCCGCATGCTTCGCAAGGAAGTGCTCCGAGAGGAAGGGTATGTCGCTCTTCCGGTGCCTGAGCGCCGGCACCTGGAACTTAACGACCCCCAGCCTGTAATATAGGTCCTCCCTGAGCAGGCCTTCCGCGACCGCTTCCTCCGGGTCGCGATTGGTCGCGGCCATCACCCTGGCCGCCACGGTGACCGGGGTGGCGCTCCCGACAGGGATGATCGTGCGCTCCTGCAGGGCGCGGAGCAATTTGGCCTGAACCGAGATATCGATCTCGGTTATCTCGTCGAGGAAGATGGTGCCGTCGGACGCAGCGCGGAAGTAACCCTCGTAATCGCTGACCGCCCCCGTGAAGGCCCCCCTGACGTGTCCGAAGAGCTGGCTCTCCAAAGTTTCCCGGTGGATCGCGCTGCAGTTGACGGGGAAGAACGGCCTGTCGGCTCTCAGGCCGCCGTAGTGGATCGCCCTGGCGACGTACTCCTTGCCCGTGCCCGTCTCGCCCCATATCAGTGCGGTGGCCTTGTTCGTCCGCAGCGATTCGATCGTGCTGAAGACCAGCCGCATCTCCTCCGAGCGCCCGACCAGGGCCGAGCCGTCACCGATCTCCAGCCCCAGATGGTCCTCATCCACCTTCACGGGAGGCGGGCCGCTTTTCTTCATTCCGACAGTGTCAATGGTGTTCCTGAGCTGGTGCTCCCCCAGAGGCTTGGAGAGGAAGTCGTAGGCGCCCGCCTTCATCGCTCGGACCGCAGTGTCGATATCGCTGAAAGCCGTCATCACGATGACCTCCACCTCCGGCTTCCTGGAGCGGATCTCGGCGAGCAGCTCGATCCCGTCCATGCCGGGCATCATGATGTCCGTAATGACCACGTCGGGCGGGCGCTCCTCCAGGAGGCGGATGGCCTCGGCGCCGTCTGACGCCTGCCTGACCTCGTGCCCGAAGTGAGCGAGCAACCTGGCGACCACAGCCCGCACCTGCGCCTCGTCGTCCACTACCAGTGCGGAAAGAGGATTGGTCGTCGGTGCCATGGCCTCCCCTGGGCATTCGGCCTCTCATTTCCCATTCTAGCATTATAGAGGCCAACTGTCAACTCGGATATGTCACAATACATGACGCCGCTGTCAACCCGTGGGACGCCTCTACGGCTCCGGAAAGGGATGAAACGCCCATGGCGTCCTCCTGAGACCATGGCATGCGGGTTGCTTCTGGAGGCCATTCAGAAAGGAAGGCCAGCTTTGGGAGCGGAGACAGTAATCCTGGTGGGCCTCACCGGAACGACAGGCCGGCTCAAAGACGGGCTGCAGAGGCTGGGGCTCTGCCCGGTCCAGTACGACGATCCGACCCAGGCGATGATAGGGCTCATAAGGCTCCGCCCGGCGGCGGCGATCGTGGGCGTTCGCGGTAACGCCGAGGATCTGGACGGCATCCTGCGGGCGATCCGCAAGTCGAACCCGGGGGCCGGGATAGCCGTCGTAGCCGGTTGCCACTCGAGATCGCAGGAGATCGCTGCCAGGGAGCGGGGAGTGGTCTTCTTCGGGACGAGGCCGGTCGAGGAATCAGTTCTGCTGGAGGTGGTGAAGGCCGCGGTCGCGGCGAACGGACGCAAAGGGCAGGGAAACGGCAATGAGACCCGAAGACACTACTGAGCGGGACGGCGGGGTGCCGCGGATCGGTATCCTCCGTGTGCTGGCGGTGGACGACGAACCCAGCATGCGCGAGGTAGTTTGCCGCATCCTTGCCGCCCGCGGACACGAGGTGGCCGCGGCCGCGAACGCGGAGGAGGCGCTCAAGCTGCTCAGGCAGTCTGATTTCGCCGTCATGGTGACCGACCTGAGCATGCCCGGGGCGGACGGGGTCGAGCTCGTGAAGCGCGCCTCCGTGTTAGCCCCCGGGATCGCCACCGCCGTGCTCACGGGCTACGGCAGCCTGGACAGCGCCCGGCAGGCGATGCGGATGGGTGTGATGGCGTACGTTCTGAAGCCGGTCGATCCGGGGGAACTCGTGCGGGTGGTCGAGCATCTGCTCGGCCTCGTTCGGGCCCGCAGGGAGAGGGACCTCTATCACGACGAGCTCGCAGCCCGCTACGGGGAGCTCCAGCGCTCCGAAGCCGTCCGCGAAGGGCTCGTGAACATGATGACGAAGGAGCTCCGCGTGCCCCTGGGTCTCGCCCGGACCAACCTCGAGATTCTGGCGGAGGAGTCGATCGGAGCTCTCACCGAGACGCAGCAGGCGCTCGCAACGGACTCTCTCGAGGCATGCGACCAGGCGTTCCGGATGGTGGACGAGCTTCTCATCAGCCGCATGCTCGCGGACGGGACGCTGCACCTTGAGCTGGAGGCCCTCGACCTCTGCGAGGCGACGAAGTCCGTGGTGGACGAGCTGCACAAGCACGCGTCGGAAGCAGGCATATCGGTCGTGTTCGAACGGCCGGACACACTGCTACAGGTCTCCGCCGAGATCAAGCTGCTGAGATGGATGCTCAAGGCTCTTGTGAAGCAGGCCATTGAGGTCGCGGAAACGCGGGTGGTCATCAAGGGCGCGAACAGGGCCGAGCGGCACGGGGCCGAGCTGACCATCGAAACAGACAGGCACAACGGAGGCGCCGGAAGGCCCGGCTCAAGGGCGGACATCATCAGCGAATCGCTCTGCCGCCTTGCAGCGGAGTCGCTCGGGGGAAGCCTTCAGGAGTCCGGCGAGACGTGTCGGCTGATCCTGCCCGTGTGCGGCGTCGGTGGCGCGGAAGGCGGTGTTTCGTGATTGCCCCCAAGGTCATGCTGGCCGACAGCGACAGCCGCCTGCTCAGGAGCCTCTCCGTCTTCCTCGAATCCAAGGGCTACGAGGTCCTTACTGCCGAGAACGGCGTCGACGCGGTCGCGCTCGTCAACCGGCGGCATCCGGACCTAGCCGTGCTCAACGTCAGCCTGGGGAACCTGAGTGGGGTCGAGGTCTGCGCGCAGATGAAGAAGGACGCCGAGACTGCGGACATCCCCGTCCTCATGATGGACGAGCGGCCGGATCGCGCCACGGTAGTTAGAGCCGCCAAGGCAGGGGCGTCGGACTTCATTGTCAGGACGGGCATCTCCGCAAGCCAGCTCACCCATAGGATCGAGAAGCTCCTGCCGGACCCGGCCGACGACGGGCCACCGCCCGCAGTGATCGCCGCCGGGACGCACCCCTCCGGCCCTGACGAGAACGACTTCGCGCGGATAGAGCGCAAGCTCGACCGGGCCGGCGAGGCGAAGGCCTTGCCCTTCCTCGCCTCCGAAATCCTGGCCATTACCGCAGACAGGGGATCGAGCGCCAGGGACCTGGCGGGGCTCATCGAGCGCGACCAAGCCGTCACAGCCAAGCTCCTCCGACTCGCCAACTCGTCGATGTACGGCGGGGCGGGGAAGACCACCTCTGTCTCTCAGGCCGTGGCGAAGATGGGGTTCCGGGGCGTCCGCGAGATGGTCTTTGGCATGTGCGTTATAGAGGATTATGGCAGCAGCGACGGTGCGCACCTTGATCGCATAGCCTTCTGGCGGCACTCGATCGCAGTGGCTGCCCTGGCGGATCTGCTCCTGGGCACGTCGAGCGACGGCGATCACGGGGACGCTCTCATCGCCGGGCTGCTCCACGACATCGGCAAGGCGGTCGCCGACGACGTCCTTCCGGACCTCTACGGCCAGGTGCTGCAGCACGCCAGCGACGAGCGTGTCCCCCTGCGGACGGCCGAGGCCGAGATCCTCGGCGCCGACCATGTAGCGATAGGCATGCGGGTCGGGAGCAAGTGGCGGCTCCCCGACAGGATACTCGGGGCCGTCGCGCACCACCACAAGGACTGGCGGGAGATCGCGTCCCTCCCGGCCAAGTTCGATCCGAACCTAGTCGGAGTAATAAAGCTGGCGGACATCCTGGTCAGGGCCATAGGGCACGGTGACTCGGGTGAGGACCACATCGAGCCGGTCACCGACGAGGCAATCGAGGGGCTCGGTCTGACGAGTTCGGAAGTGAGACGCGCCCTGGGCTCGCTCGGTGACCGCGTGCGGGGTCTGGAGGAGGTATTCGTACTCTACGAGGAGGCCGACCTCCACAGGCCCGAGACGCCCGACACCGAAGGCGAGCGGCTTCTGCTACTGGCTCCCGGGGCGGCACTGGATCCGGTGGAGACAATGCTCGGCTCCTGGGGCTACGAGGTCCAGCGGTCGGGGGCGCTGCCCGAGGACCTGACCGAGAGGCCCCCGCGGGCCGTCGTCTTCGAGGACCAAATGATAGGGCTCGCGCTCGAGGTGGCGAAGGTGTTCCGGGGCCGCTCGGAGTGCCCGCAGCTCGTGGGCATCGGTGACGACCTCGACGATGCTGCGGTGGGGCTGGAAGGTCTGGAGTTGCTGCAAAGGCCCTTCAGCCGATCTCGGATGATGGAGGTCCTGGGCTTCGCGGCGAAGCAGGCCGCGTCCTGACGGAGGAATGAGAATGGCTGCGAAGGAAACCATCATCAGCGACTTGCCAGCCATGCCGCTCGTGGCACAGAGAGTCCTGGCGGTCGCGGCGGACCCGAACAGCAGCGTTAACGATCTAAAGCGGGCGGCGGAGTCGGACCAAGCCATAGTGGCAAAGGTGCTCCGCATCGCCAACTCGTCACTATACGGCCTCAGCCGCCGGGTGCACTCGCTCGACCGCGCCATAGTCGCCGTCGGCTTCGGGACAGTTAAGCGGCTGGCCGTCGCGATGTCTATGCACGGCACCTATGACGTCATGGGCGACCAGGAGAACTGCCTCTGGCAGCACGCCGTCGGTGGGAGCATCGCCTCCTTCTTCCTCGCAAACCGCCTGAAAACCGAGGAGCCAGAGGCGGCCTTCACAGCCGGGCTGCTTCACGACATGGGCAAGGCCATTCTCATCAACCGAGATGGCGAGGCCTACTCCCGGGTCACCGATCTCATCTCCACCGGAGTGCAGCAGTCCGAAGCGGAGCTCAGCGTTTTCGATGTCACCCACTCGCTGATTGGAGCAAGGGCGCTCAAGCAGTGGTCTTTTCCCGAGAGCGTGACGGAAGCCGTCAGGCTCCATCATGCGCCCGGACGCTGGGCTCCCGAGGGGGACGGACCGCCCGTCTTGGCGGTGGCGCTGGGCGACATGTTCTGCCACATAATCGGCATCGGGTGTAAGCGGGACCTCGCTGTCAAAGACCCAAGCTTCCAGAAGGCACTCAGACTGAGCGGCATGGGGACGTCGGATGTCCTTGAAATGCTGTCGAGGACCAAGGACGTCTACGAGAGGGAGAGAGGCACGTTCGGCGCGTGAGCGAACTTCAGGGAGAACGACTCTCCCCTACGGAGGAAGAAGCGTGGCAGGAGACGACAGACCACCGAGTCAGCCAGGGGACCTGCCCAACACCCACGCCATGGTCGACGCGGCGCGACCTCCCTTGATAGTGTACGTGGTTGCCATTGCGCTCCCGGGCATGGGCGTATTGGGATGGCTGGCCGCCGAGAACGTCCTGGCATCGCTCGTCCTGATCCCCCTGATGTTAGGGGCCGGTCTCGTCCTGCTCTGGGCCGTGCTCCGCTGCTGCAAGCGCATTACGGAAGTGCATGATTCCCTGGAAGCGGAGGTGACGGAACGGACCGCCAGACTGGCCGAGGCGAACTGGGATCTGGCTCTGCTGAGCCGCGATCTCCGCGAGCGCGTCAAGGAACTCGACTGCCTCTACGGGGCCTCTGAGCTCATGGCCGACTCAGACAGGCCGGTTGGAGAAGTGCTCCGAGCGATTGCAGTACTCCTCCCGACAGCTTTGCAGCACCCCGAGTTGGGCTGCGCCAGAATCATCTTCGATGGAGAGAAGCACGAGACTCAAGGCTTCCGAGAAACGCCCTGGTCTCAGTCGACAGATATCCGTGCCGGGGGCGAGACGAGGGGCTCGGTGGAGGTGTGCTACCTGGAAGAAAGGCCCGAGGCCAACGGGGGGCCCTTCCTGAAGGAGGAGAGGGACCTCGTTGACGGCATCGCCCGGACCGTGGGCGAGTTCGTCGAGCGTCAGAAGGCCAGGGAGGCCCTGCGAGAGTCCGAGGAGCGCTACAGAACGCTCTTCGACGGCGCCGCCGAAGGCATCCTCGTCGCGGACCTCGCCACGAAACGTTTCACCTATGCTAACGCGGCCATTTGCAGGATGTTGGGTTACGCTGCGGATGAGCTCATGCAAATGGGCGTTATGGCTATCCACCCGAAAGATGCCCTCGATGATGTCATCGCCGAGTTCGAGGCGCAAGCCCAGGGCGAGAAGATCCTGGCCCAGGATCTTCCCTGCCTGCGGAAGGACGGAACGGTCTTCTACGCGGACATCAACACGGCCTCTTTCGAGCTGAATGGCTCGCGGTGCAACATCGGCTTCTTCACGGACGTGACCGAGCGCAGGGAGGCCGAGGCAGCACGCGAGCGCGCGGCCAAGCTCACGGCGACGGTCGAGACGGCGGGGGCGGTCTGCCACGAACTTGGCCAGCCGATGCAGGCGGCGACCGGCTACGCCCAACTCATGCTGGCCCAGATGGAAACCGGCAGCCCCCTGAGAGGAGATCTCCAAAAGATCGTGGACAGCATCATGAGGATGGCCCGGATCACCCGGAAGCTGAACGATATCACCCGGTACGAGACCAAGAACTACCTGGGAGGAAAGATCGTCGACATCCACAGGGCCGCGGAGGGCGGCGGAGAAGGTGGCACCGCCTGGGTCGGCAGGCGAGGGGATAAGTCATGAAAGTTCTTGTGATCGATGACGAGCCGGTCATCCGGACGTTGATGAGGGACGTGCTGAGCCAGAGAGGCATCGAAGTCGTCACGGCCGGCGACGCTGACGAGGCGGTCGCGCGGTTCCTCGAGGGCGGCGTGGAAATGATAATCCTGGACCACCGGATGCCGGGGACGTCGGGGGCGGAGCTCCACCGGCTCCTCAGCGAGGAGTTCGGCTCCGGCGGCCGAACAGGAGCTGGCGCCAGGAGGAAACTCCCGCCTGTGCTTATTGTCACGGGCTCCCCGCAGGACCGGGAGGTAATCATCGCCGCCTTCGGCGAGAGCGTGGTGGGGGTGCTGCCCAAACCGTTCGTTGCCGAGGACTTGGTGAAGATCGTGCTCGACACGCTTGGTCAAGGCTTCTCCGGAGGGCATCCTGTGCAGCAGTAGGAACGCGCTTCACTGCCTCCTGCCGATATGCCCCGAAAGATTTTCGCCCTCTTCTCCCAAGGTATACTTGACAGCTCTGCTTGTGGGTGGTATGTTAGTGCCAGCTGGGGCAACCGTTTCTCTGTTCTTGTATCTTTCTAGCGGTCCAGGCTTGCACTGTGGACCCGAGGCACGCCAGACCCACGACGCCGCTCACCAGGGAAGGGGATGAACCATGGGGACCGAGGTGCGGCCTGAAGAGCCGGAGGAGGCCCAAGCCCGGATGAACGTGGCCGCCGAGGTTCTGGAACTCCTCAATCAGTCCATCGACGAGACCGATGTCGTCCGCCAGATACTGTTGCTCCTTAAGGGCACGACCGGCATAGAGGCTGTTGGTCTCCGTCTTCAGGAGGGAAAAGACTACCCCTATTACGAGAGCAACGGGTTTCCGCAGGATTTCATCCGCAAAGAGAACTTCCTCTGCGCCTGCGGAGAGAACGGCAAGGGGATCGTGGACTCGGAGGGACTCCCCGTCCTCGAATGCATGTGCGGCAACATCATCCGCGGCAGGTTCGATTCCTCCCTGCCCTTCTTTTCTGACGGGGGGAGTTTCTGGTCTAACTGCACCACCGACCTGCTCGCCACCACCACCGATGAGGACCGCCAGGCCAGGACGCGGAACTACTGCAACACCGCCGGTTACGAGTCGGTCGCGCTGATGCCGCTCACCTCGCACACCGGCAACATCGGGCTTCTGCAGCTCAACGATCACCGCAAGAATATGTTTACACCGGCCCTCGTTGGCTTCCTCGAGAATCTGGCCCGCAACATCGGCGTCGCCATCAGCCGGAAGCGGGCCGAGGAGGCGATGCATATCTCTGCTCACCGGTGGCAGGCCACGTTTGACGCGATGCCCGAGGGCGTCTTTGTGCTCGACGTGAAGCAGCGGATAGCGAACGCCAACCGGGCGATGGCCGAGCTGGCGGGCAAGATGCCGGCGGATCTGGCTGGCCGTCACTGTTGGGAGGTCATGCACGGGACCGAGGAGCCCATCGAGGGCTGTCCCTATGTCCGCGCGATGGAGACGGGCAGGAGGGAGAGCATGGTTCTCTCCGTGGATGACAAGGTGCTTGATGTCACCGTGAGCCCGGCCGAGGACGCGGAGGGCAACGTCGTCGGGTCCGTCCACGTCATCAGAGATATCACCGAACGCAAGCGGTCGGAGAAGGCGTTGAGGGAGATCAAGGGGCAATTCCGTCAGGCCCAGAAGATGGAGGCGGTGGGCCGCCTTGCCGGAGGCGTCGCCCACGACTTCAACAATATGCTCTCGGCGATAATTGGGTACAGCGATCTCACTCTCATGAGTGTCGAGGATGGCGATCCGACCCGATCTGACATTGAGAACATCAAGAGATGCGCGAACCGCGCCGCGTCGCTGACTCGACAGCTTCTCGCTTTCAGTCGCAAGCAGGCTCTGCAGCCGAGGGTCCTCGATCCGAACGAAGTGGTGGCCGATCTGGAGAAGATGCTCCGCCGGCTGATCGGGGAGGATATCGAATTCGTCACGATCCCGGGCTCGGACGTGGGCCGCGTCAAGGTCGATCCGGCCCAACTCGAGCAGGTCATCATGAATCTGGTCATCAACGCCCGCGATGCCATGCCGGAAGGCGGGAGGCTGACCATCGAAACCGCCAACGTCGAGCTCGACGAGGAATACGCCCGGTCGCATATCGAATCCCGCACCGGGCCCCACGTCATGGTGGCGGTCACCGACACCGGGCACGGAATGGACGAGAAGACGCGGGCCAGAATATTTGAGCCCTTCTTCACAACAAAGGAGAGGGCCAAGGGAACGGGGCTGGGATTGTCGACCGTTTACGGGATCGTCAAGCAGAGCGGCGGGAACATCTGGGTCTACTCGGAGCCCGGGAAGGGCACGACCTTCAAAATACATCTTCCGCTCCATGATGGGCTGGCGAGGAAAGCCCCCGCACCGAAAGTCTCGGCGGCGCCGAGGCATGGCTCCGAGACGGTTCTAGTTGTCGAGGATGAGGAAGATGTCAGGTTACTCGTCAGCCGCGTGCTCCGAGTTGGCGGGTACGAGGTGATCGCGGCCGGGAGCGGCGAGGAAGCGCTCCGGAGGAGCGAGGGGCACCACGGCAAGATCGATATCCTGATAACCGACGTCGTCATGCCGCACATGAGCGGCCGGGAGCTTGCCGAGACCATCAGCGCGGCGCGGCCCGATGCGAAGGTGCTTTACACTTCGGGCTACACGGACAACACCATAATCCACCATGGGATCTTCGACGAGGGCACGCACTTCATACAGAAGCCCTTCAGCGTCAGCGGACTCCTGGCCAAGGTGCAAGAGGTGCTCGCAAGCACGGCCGACGAGGTAAGCTGAGAGCCGTCACCGCGCGGGCCCCCTTCGCGGCTCTCACCTCTTCACGCCCTTCATCTCCAGAATCATCCCGGTCACCTCGGCGCGGATCACGTCGAGCTCGGAAGCGTTGTCGAGCTTGATGAAAAAGTCGTCCAGCCCCTTCGTGCGGGTGCTTTCGGTGCTCTCTCTCCCGGGCTTGATGCCGGCCTTTATCCCGGCGATCTTGTCGAGGACATCCCTGCGGTTCTTCTCCTTCGCGATGCGGATGCACGTCTCGATGTACTTGCGGTCGTCGATCCCCTCGCGGTAGCCTTCCCAGCAAGTGCAGGTGTAGAGACGGCCGTCCACGTCGCGCGCGATCGGGCTCCAGTCGCGATGGCCGGCGTCGAGATCGTTGAACGGATCCCCGCCGGTCCACTTGTAGGCCCAGAAATAGGTGCCGTCGGCGTCGTAGTGCCACGGCACGACCCCCGCGTTGTAGCGCGCGGCTCCCGGACGGTATCCGCCCATGCAGCCGGTGTAGGTGTAGAAGAGCTTCTTCGTTCCCTCCTTCGCGAGGCGCAGCTTCTCGGCTTGGTTCACCCCGAAGGCGCCGTTGCACGACCAGATGTCGGACTTCCGGCCGAGCCGCTTCGCCGAGCTGGTCCTGTTCATGAAAACGCAGAAGACCTTCGTTTCGGGCAGCACCTTCTTCACGATCTCGTAGCAGGTGATGTAGTTCCTGACCTTGGCCTCGGATTTCACCGGCTCGTCGAACGGGCAGCAGATGATCTCAGGCCAGCCCTTCTCCTTCTCGAGCCGCTTGATGTCCTTCCAGTACTGGGCGTAGTACTTTTCGAACTCAGGGCTTCCCACCTTCGCCTTTGTCACGTTCACCAGGTTGGACGGGTTGTTGTACCACGGGTCGCCGCCGCCGAAGTCGATCAGCCGGACGAAACCGCGCTTCTTGAGCTTCCCCAGGTACTCATCCATGGCGGGGGAGAGATCGAGAACGCACCTCCCTCCTTCCATCTTCGGCCTCAGCCCCCCCGGCGCGAAGAGCGACACCGAGTTCATCCCGTGGTCGGCGAGATCCTGGATGTACTCGTCATCCAGGGGGCTCGATACGTATGGTCCCCAGGCGTAGTCGGTGACCTTGTCGAGCTTGAACGGAAGCACGCGGAACTCGATCGGGAATCGGGCACTTCTGCCGCCCTCGGCCTCGAGCTTGAAGCTGCCCCTGTAGACGCCAGCCTTCGCCTCCTCCGGCACGTGGACACGGAGGAACCACGACAGGCTCGTGCCCGACTTCACCGGCACAGGATACGGAAGCCCGCCGCCGGGGCGCGCGGGCCTCAGCCACACCGGCCGGGTCTGCCACTCCTTGCCCCACGAGCTCTTCGGACGAACGGCCGTGCTCTCGATCCAGAAGACCTCCACCTCCTCGTCGGCCTTCAGCACTCCCGGGCCCCTCAGGTCCGTCACCGATACGGCGAGCTTCAGATCCTTCAGCGCGTATGCCGCGACCTGCACGGGCTCGAACTCGCCCGGCGTCGCGTAGGCGGCTAACGTCTTCGCCCCGCGCTCCGAGGCCTTCGGCACCGAGCCCGGATAGACGTCAATAGTGTAAGGACGGGCGTAAGGGACGAAGCCCAGGCGCTTGTGCTCCGCCGACACGTCGCCCAGCTCGACCGTCTCTTTCCAGGGGACGCGCTTGTACTGCTTCTTCAGGTCTTCGATCGAGGCGGCGCGCGATGCGCGCGCGGCCCGGATGCTCGCGGTCTTCAGATCGTCCGTCACCTTCGCCACCTGGATGCGGTCGACCAAGATCGTCCCGCCGCCGTTGAAGATGAGCGACCACTTGCCTTCCCACTCACCGCCGGGGTGGCGCTTGATCTGAGTCTTCGGGCAAATGAGCAGCCCCTTCTTCCACCGGCCGTCGTTCGCCCCGCCGATCCTGCCGATCACGGGATACCCGTAGATGCCCCCAGCCCCGGTCCAGCCGCCCACGGTCACCGCCTGCGGCGTCGTGTCCTTGAAGGTGACGACGAGCATGACGTTCTCGCCAGGGGCGTCACCGTCCCACCATGCGTTCATGCCGACCCGCGACAGCGACCTAGGGCCGCGGAAAGCCCGGCAGGAGACCTCGCCCTCGGTCTGCAGGTCTCCCCAGCGGCCGGCCTGGGTCATGTCTCCGGCGGCGCCGATATCGTTCTCCGAGAGGACGACATCCCTCGGCACCCGCACGTCCTCCGCCCTCGCCACCGCGAGCGCGGCCAGAGCGGCGGCGGCAATCGCCGGCAACCGGATCAGCTTCCTCATGGTTTTCTCCCTCAAATACCGGCCGGCCCCACACATTCGCCGGGGCCTCGGAATGTGGTACACCGGGCACGGCAAGAACGCTGATCCCAGAGTCAGCGCATGCAGAGGCCCGATGCGAGGCCATCTTGGTCGCAGGAGCTAGGGCGTGAAGGAGACGCTGTCTATCTGCCAGGTGCCGGGGGGCACCCCGTCGGGCACACGGATCCGGAAGCCCCCGCAGTGTCCCCGCCTGAAAGTCGTTCCCCTGCAGAGCACCTCGACGGGAACGCGAATGGACTGGAACTCGGGTTTGATGGCCTTGACGTACCCGCCCGAGATCAGACCGACTTCCCGTGACGGCCTGACATCGTCCAGGTACTCCAGGTTGTCATACAGCGAGAAGAACATGTCAGAGGGCGACACGCTGCCCTTCATCTCCAGGACGACGTGCTTCTGGCCGTAGGTGTTCCACTGTGAACCCCTGATGAACTGGACGGACCAAGCCTTCGGCTCCTTGGACGTAATGACGAAGCCCGGGTACTTCGGGTCTTTCCCCTGCTTCTTCGGCCGCGAGATGGTGATGGGGCCCTCCAGGCGGGGTTTCCACCAGGTGGACCGAGCGGCCCACACCGTGAAGGGCGCCGGAAGGCGGTAGACCCCGACGACGAGCGGGCCCGTGCGCGCCTCTCCCTTGGCGTCGGTCACCTTCACCGTGAGGGCCGAGCGCCCGGGGAAGGTAGTCGGCGCGCGTTTGCCGGGCCGGACCGAGAACCACCGGTTGGAGAAGGGGAGCGTAATGCCGTAGATGCCATCGCCGGCCTTCCCGTCTCCGTGCTCACCGTCGTCAAGAAGAACCGCGCCCTTGGCGTCGCCGAGCGGCCCCGTGTAGACCCGGACCTCGGTGACGGCTCCGAGGCCGCCGGGATGCTCGACCTGTGCTCGCAGATGCAGCGAGGCGTCGTCGACCACCTTCTGGGCTGCGGCGACCACCTCCGGCGGGCGGGGCTTCTCATTCCTCCGGGGCTTGCGCAGCTTCTGCTGGGCATCACGGTAGGCGGCGGCGTTTCCCGAAGCGCTCGGCGGATCGCACCAGAGCCTCACCAGGCGCGGGCCGCCCTTGGGCGGGACCGGCCTCCCCACGTAGAGAGCGTTATTGACCGAGGCGAAGTAGGCTGTGCCGTTCGCATTGACTGCGACGTTGGCGCCGTCCTTGATGAACCTCCCCACGTGAAGCCCCTGGTTGTCCCGGGTCCATGTCTTCAGACGATCGGTAGACCGGACCAGACCCTCGGTGTTCGGATCGTAAGCGCAGAGCACATCCTGCCGCGCAGTGGAGCCCCAGGTCGACAGGACGTTGACCCAGGAGAAACCGCCCTTGGGACCGCACGAGGAGATGGTCGTGCTCCTGTCGATGCCGCGCAGGATCCCCTCGTCGACCGTTGCCCAGAACACCTCGCGAGGCCAGTTGACCGCGATCACCCCCGCCATCGGGCTGACGTCGTGCTTCACCACGCTCCAGTGAGCGCCGCAGTCGTAGGAGTACGCCAGGCTCCAGGAGTCGGGGTGGCTGGCCCGGGCCATCTCGGCAACCAGTGTATTGCGCCCGGTGATCACGAACCGCCTGAAGACCTCGCGCGTGGCAAGGGCCCGCCAGGACTTCCCGCCGTCCTCCGTGAGGGAGAGGCCCGGCGCGGCCTTGCCGTGCGAGGCCACGAGCGTCCGCCACGTCGGGTCCGATGTCCAGAACTTCATGTCGACGATAGAGGGGTTAACTAGCCCCTTGCGTGCCCCGCCGAGCCGGGCGAAGGTGTTGCCGCCGTCGGTGCTTCGGAAGACGCCTCCGCTGCGCGTTCCGGCGTAGATCAGCGAGGTGTCGGCGGGGCAGAGGGCCATCACGGTTACGTCACTGCAGCGGAGGCCGGAGGCTTTCAGAGACTCCCACGTTCGCCCTGCGTCCCGGGAGCGCGCCAGCTGCCGTTCCGTGGTGACATAGACCAGGCCCGGATCGATGGGGTGAGGGTAAGCCAGCAGCGCCGGCGGCAGCCGACGCTCCCGGGCCCAGAAAAGCGGTCTGAGCGGACCGGCCTCGGGCTCGGCAGGTGGCTCCTTCTTGGGAGCGCCGCACTCGCCCGGAGCCTGGGCCAGGGCACAGGCCAGCGCTGCGAGGGCTAGGACGCCGCAAGAGGGCCGCCCTGCGAGGAGATCTCTCGAGACCGGAGGGAACCGCATGTGCTATCCCCGTCAGGGCACCAGTTCAGGCCGCTCCAGCAGCAGCCGGCGGGCGACCGCGCCCTGCTGATCCGGCTCAGCGCCCGTCAGGGGCCTGAACTCGTTGCTGAGCCATACGATCGAGCCGAGCTGTTCGCCGCGATCGTCGAGGCTGGCATTCTCGGTCAGGATCCTGC
>Ga0272441_10003328_pt1 | contig 30702 bp, 24 predicted proteins | sample SSMProp6N_FD_193582 | JGI IMG/M metagenome (GOLD analysis project Ga0272441, IMG submission 193582) | Marine sediment archaeal communities from Little Sippewissett salt marsh, Falmouth, MA, United States - SSM-Prop-6N | ecosystem: Environmental > Aquatic > Marine > Wetlands > Sediment ... | reverse complement strand
CCAGCAGGTGTGCATCGGAAAGGTCATTGACATGAATGTAATCCCGAATGCAGGTGCCGTCCCGGGTATCATAGTCATTGCCGTAAACGGTGATATTTTCTCTTTCCCCCAGCGCTACCTGAAGCACCAGCGGAATCAGGTGGGTTTCCGTTTCATGGAATTCTCCGATGTCACCGGAGGGATCGGCGCCGGCGGCATTAAAGTAGCGCAGCCGCACGCTCCTGATCCCGTAAATTCTGTCGAACCAGTCCAGCATTCTTTCCACCACCAGTTTTGTTTCACCGTAAACATTGGTGGGGTTTTGCGGATGATTTTCATCTATGGGAATTGTCACGGGCTCGCCAAAGGTTGCCGCGGTTGAAGAAAAAATAAAGTGCCTGACCCCTGAGGCCTGCATGACATTGAGCAGGTTCAGGGTACCGTACACATTGTTTTCATAATAGATCTCCGGCCGTTCCATGGATTCTCCCACCAGACTGTAGGCGGAAAAATGCATAACCGCGGTAATATTGTGATCGGCAAACACCTTTTCCACATCTTCCCGATGGCGCAGGTCCCCCTTATGGAACGGAATACCGGCAATCGCCTCGATATGTCCCTTTTCCAGGCTGTCAAAAACAAGGGTATCCACATTGTTGCGTTTCAGGGTCCTGACCATATGGGAACCGATATAACCGGCGCCGCCCACAACGAGAACAGACATGCGTGATCCTTTCCGCTGACATGCTTAATCAAAATACTTGAAATATCCGGTGAAGGCAAGGATTAAAAGGGGACGGACAAGATAAACATTGAACACTGAACGTTCAACGTCGAAGGATAAATTCAAAAGCTGTCCGGATAATGGTTTTTGTTCGATGTTGGATGTTCAACGTTCAGCGTTGGCCATTCAATGTTTACCGGACTGTTCTGCCGGATTGATTTGTGGCTGCTCCTGAAATTAAAATATGTCCGCCGTGGTCTTCATCAGGTCCGCCACCGCGTCCATCACCACACTGACCGTATCAAACCCCGCCCCCAGGAGCTTTGCGGATTCCAGGCCCGGCAGGTTGATATCCTCCCGCTTGAAAAAACTGTATCCCAGCGTCCGTGAAATCTGGTTCGCCAGGTTCACCACCAGGATCCCTTTCTTTGACGTCTGAAAATATTTGGGTTTCTCATGGTACATGGCCACCTCAACAAAATCACGGGTAAACTTGCACTGCTCGAGAAAAGCGGCCCCGAACGCACAGTGCAGATCCTGAATCGTCATGACCGCTTCCTTCAGGGTATAGGGCCTGATCCGATCGGAAGCATCGTTCAGCGATTTTATCAGCAGCACTTTGCCGATATCATGGATCAGTCCCATCAGAAAGTAGCGGTCGGCATCCTCAAGCCCCAACCGCTCCGCCAGCTCCCGGGCGGCATAGGCACTGGAAAGGGAATGGAGCCACAGCTGCTGCATCAGAGACACCAGGCCCCTGTTGCCGCTTTTAAAAACAGTTTTGCCGGCGATTGAAAGCACCGTGTTCCGGGTCTCCTTGAGCCCCAGCCGGGTCACCGCCTGCTGAACCATATGCAGTTTTTCAGAACCGCGGTATACGGGTGAGTTCACCGTGGAAATCAGCCGGATCGATATGGCGGCATCTCTTTCAATCACCTCGGACAGCGCTTTGGCATCGGTTCCGGGCAGGCGCATGACCCGTTCGATCTCATGGACCACCGGGGGAAGAACGGGAAGGTCTTCCAGCCCCATGCGGAATTTTTCCGCGATCTCGCCGAGAAAATCACCGATCGCCTTTTTTTCTTTCTTTTTCGGATGTTGCTTTCCGTGCTCAGCTTCCGGCTTCGCCGGCACTTGAAAAACCGTTGTTGTCTCCCGGGTAAAATCGACAAAGCGATCCACCAGCGCCGGATCAAACTGGTCGTTCAGGTTTTGCGCTACCCGGGCCAGGGCCTCTTCCATTTCCAGGGCCGGCCGGTAAGTCCGCGCCGCGATCATGGCTTCGTAACTGTCCACCAGGTGCAGAATCCGGGACCCGATCGGAATCTGTTCGCCCTGAAGACCGTCGGGATAACCGCCGCCGGAAAACACCTCGTGATGATGACGCACGATGGGAAGCACCCCCTTGAATTTCGTCAGGTTCGCCAGAATTCTTTCCGAGACCACCGGATGCTGCCGGATCATGGCCATTTCATCTTCAGCGAGCTTTCCGGGTTTTTGCAGAATTTCCATGGGAATATAGACCATCCCGATATTGTGAAAAAGGCCGGCCAGATATATTTTATCGATTTCGGATTTGGGAAGTTGAATCAGCCGGGAAAAATTGACACAGCGTCCGGCCACCCGCTCGGCGTGACCGGAAAGATGCGCGCCTTTTTCCTCCATCACGGAAATCAGCGTCATGGCCAGTTCTTTGAATAAATCGGAATCCGTATTTTTTTTCTTTTCCATAGATAAACCGGCGTGTTTCCGCAGTTGCCATCAACGCCTTGCCATAAACAGGGCGACGTTGCCCCGAACCTCCAGCGACGGGGTTTTAAAATGCTTTTCCAGGATTTGCCGCAGCAGATCCGGACTGTCCTCCACGTTTGAAAATATGCCCATACTGTTATACACCTTAATAAACATGCGTGCAAGAACTCCCGGCCGCCCGCCCCGCCCAAGGATGGTCGACCCGAACACCACACCGCCCGGATTCAGATATGTCTTCAGATTCTCCATCACGGTCTCTTTGGCCGCCGCGTTTCCCGGCAGACAATGGAGCACATAATTCAGACCGATCGAATCGAAACCCGGCCGTTCACCAACCGGTTTTTGCCGAATGTCCGCCCGGCGGCATTGCGGGGAATAACGCGCCAGACGGCGCATGGATTTTTCAAGGCAGTTCAGGTTCAGATCCAGAAGAACCAGCCGGGAACAGCCGGAAGAAAAAGCGCATCGGTCCAGGAAATAACCGGTGCCGGGCCCGACCTCCAGATGGTTGGCGGAAACCCTTCGGTCATAAAGGGACTGAATGCGATGCGAAGCACAGTGCCAGACAAAGCGGTTGGAAAATTCACACACGATCAGATCGTAAAGCTTCAGAACGAAACCGGTATAGACGGCATGGCCGGACAGTTTATTCATGGGACGCCAAAATCAAAAATAAAAATTGCCGGGCGTTCAGGTGATGTTGAAGACGGCCCCTTTCCCCGGCTTCCGACATCTCTTGCGCGGCCGCTATCCCGAATCATCAGACCGACCGGGATCCCCCGCCGCTTGCTGAAACACAGGGGAAATCCCGTCGCAGGCGGGGCCGAGGGAGTCTCATGGCTTTATTTTTACATTTCTTTAGCTTTTCATCCGCCTGAATTCGGATATTATATACGATGAAACTATTTTTAACCAGAACTGTCTGAATGAACACCGTATTTATAAAGGTATAGCCCATGCCCGAAAAATAAAAATAGTTTGACATCTATGCCCGGTTCCCCTATATTTCGGATTTAACTGCCGACGGGGCAGTTACCGATTAACCATATACGAATGAAATAAAAATTACCTGATTTTGCAAATATTTTTAAAAAGGAGAAACCTTTATGAATTTATCATTCCAGCAAAAAACCTTGAAATGCAAAACTGTTCTGATCTGCTGTCTCGTACTTCTTTTCAGTATGGCCTTCAACGCTTATACCGTTTGCGCCGAAAAAGCCGCGGCCCCGGTCGTCACGGTGAACGGCAAAACCATGGACCAGGCGGAACTGGACAAACAGCTGAACCGCATTCTGAACTCGGCGAAAGGTCAGCTGCCGCCGGAACAAGTGGAAAAAATCAAGGGAAGCATGCAGAAGCAGCTGATTGAACATTTTATCACCCGCACCCTGCTGAGTGCCGAGTGCGACCGCCTGAAGATCACCGTAACGGACCAGGACCTGGAAGACAAGATGAACACCTACAAGGCCCGCCTGCCCAAGGGCATGACCCTGGAAACAGCGCTGAAACAGGGAGGGGTCAGCATGGCGGAAATGAAGGACAACATCCGCTTCAGTCTGCAGGTGGAAAAACTGGTCACCATGAAAACCAAGGACCTGCCGAAACCCACGGAAGCCGATATCAAAAAATATTATGAATCCAATAAAAGAAAGTTCGGCACTCCGGAAAAAGTTCACGCCCGTCACATCCTGATCAAAACCGACAAAAAGGATGATGAGAAAACCAAGAAAGCGAAAAAAGATAAAATCGTCGCGTTAAGAGGTGAACTGCTCAAGGGCGCCGACTTCGCCCAGCTGGCCAAGGAAAACTCGGACTGTCCCAGCGGGAAAAGCAAAGGCGGTGACCTCGGGACCTTTCCCCGGGGACGCATGGTCAAGGAATTTGAAGACGCGGCCTTCAGCCAGAAAATCAATGATATCGGCCCGGTCATTGAAACGAAGTTCGGCTATCACATTATCCAGGTCCTGGGAAAAACAGAAGCTTCCGAAAAAACCCTCGAAGAATCCCGGGATCAAATCATCAAAAGAATTCAGCAAAAAAACAAAAGCAAAATCACCAGGGACCTGATCAAAGAACTGAAAGCGGATGCAAAAATCGTTTATGCCGACAAATACAAACCTGAAAAAAAGTAGCCCGCGCACACCCAGCCGCCGAATCAAACCGGCTTCCGGACATTTTCCCGGAAGCCGGTTTTGTCAATCCCCGAAAAACAAAAGGAGCCCCGCATGAAACCGTATTTTCTGAACCTCGCTGTTATTATTGCTGCCGTTTTTTTCTTTGCCGCCTGTGCCGCCGACGAACCCCCTTCCGCTGCGGAAAAATCATCGGCCGCAGCCGGCAAAAACATTGTCATTCTTGAAACCAGCAAAGGAAAGATCAAAATAAAACTGTTCCCCGAAAAAGCGCCGGAAACGGTAAAGAACTTCCTGGCCTACGTGGACGACGGCTTCTATGACAATACCGTGTTCCACCGGGTAATTCCGAATTTTGTCATACAGGGCGGCGGTTACTCACCGGACATGACAAAAAAAGAAACCCGTCCGCCGATCAAGAACGAAGCGGACAACGGTCTGAAGAACAGACGCGCAACCCTGTCTATGGCCCGCACCAGCGCGGTCAACAGCGCCACGTCTCAATTCTTTATCAACCTGAAGGACAATGATTATCTGGACCACAGCGACCGCGGTTTCGGATACGCGGTGTTCGCGGAAGTTATCGCAGGCATGGACGTGGTGGACACGATCGCCCGGGTCAGGACCGGCACCAGCCCCATGCGGGACTGTCCGGTGGAACCGGTGATTATTAAGACGGCTGAAAGGATGAAGTAGGCGGTTTGTCAACCAGGATTCAAGGGTCCGAGGAGCCGAGATTGAAGATTGAATGAACGTCCAACATCGAACTTCGAACATCCAATTTTGAATAAAAAAACAATTTTGCAGTCTGCTTTTAATTCATCATTCGATGTTGAACGTTCGGTGTTCAATGTTCATTTGTTTGGTGTTCATCAACCCCCCCCCAAAAAAGGGCTGTCCGCAAACAGGAAAACATCACATTCCTTGAAGGCTGCCAGCCCACTTTCTTTCTTTACATGGTTTTGGCATCGATTTAAACAGTTTAAACCGTTTAAACGAATTTATCTTGTCAGCTGCCGGTACTTGATCCGGTGCGGTTGCTCCGCGGCTGCCCCCAGGCGGGTTTTGCGGTCCGCTTCATACTCACTGTAGTTGCCGTCAAACCACACCACCTTACTGTCCCCTTCAAAGGCCAGAATATGGGTGGCGATCCGGTCCAGAAACCAGCGGTCATGGCTGATCACCAGGGCACAGCCGGCGAAGTTCTCCAGAGCCTCTTCCAGGGCACGCATGGTATTCACATCCAGGTCGTTGGTCGGCTCGTCCAGCAGAAGCACATTGGCCTCTTCTTTCAGCATGTTGGCCAGGTGCACCCGGTTGCGCTCCCCGCCGGAAAGCACATCCACCTTTTTCTGCTGGTCGGCCCCGGAAAAATTAAACCGGGCGACATAGGCCCGGGAGTTGACTTCCACGCCGCCCAGGTTCAGCCGGTCCTGACCGCCTGAAATCACCTCCCAGATGGTCTTGCCCGGTGCCAGCGAATCCCGGCCCTGATCCACATAGGCCAGCTTGACCGAATCACCGATATCGATGGAGCCGCTGTCCGGCTGTTCCTGTCCGGTCAGCATGCGAAACAGGGTTGTTTTGCCGGCCCCATTGGGGCCGATAATCCCGATAATCCCGCCCGGCGGTAAAACGAAAGACATGTCCTCCACCAGGATCCGTCCGTCATAGGCCTTTACCACCCGGTCCGCTTCGATGACCTTATCTCCCAGCCGCGGTCCCGGCGGAATAAAAATCTGAAGGTCCCGGGCGCTTTTTTCCCTTTCCCGGGAAAGCAACGTTTCATAGGAACTGATCCGCGCCTTGGACTTGGCATGCCGGCCTTTGGGCGACATGCGAATCCATTCCAGCTCGCGCTGCAGGGTCTTCTGCCGATCGCTCTCCGCCTTGTCCTCCTGCTGCAGGCGGTTCTGCTTCTGCGCCAGCCAGGAGGAATAGTTACCCTTCCACGGAATCCCGTGCCCCCGGTCCAGTTCCAGGATCCAGCCGGCCACATTATCGAGAAAATAGCGGTCATGGGTCACCGCAATCACCGTGCCTGCGTAGCGCTGCAGATGCTGCTCCAGCCAGGCCACGGATTCCGCATCCAGATGATTGGTGGGCTCGTCCAGAAGCAGGATATCCGGCTTCTGCAGCAGCAGCCGGCACAGGGCCACCCGGCGTTTTTCCCCGCCGGACAGAACATTGACCACCATGTCCCCGTCCGGACAGCGCAACGCGTCCATGGCCATCTCCAGCCGGGACTCCAGGTCCCAGGCATTTTGCGCATCCAGCTTTTCCTGAACGGCACCCTGCCGTTCGATCAGCTTGTTCATGGCGTCGTCGGACATGGGTTCGGCAAACTGCTCATTGATACGGTTGAACTCATTCATCAGGTCAACAATTTCCTGGACCCCTTCCTCCACCACTTGCCGAACCGTTTTGGTGCTGTCCACCAGAGGCTCCTGCTCCAGAAGGCCCACGGTAAAGCCGGGGGAAATCGCCGTCTCTCCCTCAAACGCCCGGTCCACACCGGCCAGAATTTTCAGCAGCGAACTTTTGCCGGAACCGTTCAAGCCGAGCACACCGATTTTGGCCCCGTAAAAATAGGAAAGTCGAATGTCTTTCAATACCTGTTTCCGGTTATAAAATTTACTCACGCCCATCATGGAGTAAATGATCTTATTCGATTCGTCGCTCATCAAAATCCTCCAGTTATTCGGATTGCAACCCCTGTAAATATTTAAACAGTGCCCGGGAAGACTTGGGCGGCCGCTCTTTTTCTCTTTCCCGGACAGCATTTCTGACCAGCTGGCATACGTGCTGGCGGTCCGCGTCGGGAAACACCGCCAGCACCCGGTCCACGGCGCCGGCCGGATCGGCGATCAGGTCATCGCGTAATTTTTCGAGCCGGTGAAAAGCGTGAACCGCTTTCCTGCTGCCACGCTCCAGATCCTGCAAAAAAGCCCTGATGGGGTCGACATCGACCTTGCGCATCAGGGTCCCGATATACTGCATCTGGCGCCGCCGGGCCTCATGCGTCTTCAGGGTCTTTGCCAGATGAATCGCTTCCCGAAGCACCTCCGGCATCTCAACCCGGCTGATCTTTTCCCCCGGCAGCTGCACCAGCTTTTCCCCCATCTGCTGCAGTCGCCGCATCTCCTGTTTTCGACGGGTGCGGCTTTGTTCTTCCATTTTAATAGTTGATCTTGATATAGGCCTTTTCTTTCAATCCCGCCATCCAGGCCTTGAAAGTACTTTCATATTTTTGGCCGTAAAGCAGATTTTTGATGTCCATTTCATGATCCCGCCAGGACCGGTCCTTTTCCGTCAGGTCCTTGTCCAGCAGCTTGATAATATGAAAGCCCACGATGGTTCGAATCACCGGACTGGTCTCCCCCGGTGCCATGGAAAAAGCGGCCTTTTCTATTTCGGGCAGGATTTCCCCGCGATGGAAATAGCCCAGGTCACCGCCGGTTTTTGCCGCCGGTCCCTGAGAATAGGCCGCAGCCATCTTGGCAAAAACCTCCCCATTCTTCAGGCGCTGATGTACTTCCGCCGCCCTTTTTTCAATTTCGGCAATTTCCCCGGCCGGCGCATTTTTGGCCACCGGCAAAAGGATCTGCTGAATCCGGACCCGGGCGCCCGGTTTTTCGTCCGGTTTAATATTTTCATTGTAATAGGCCTCGGCTTCCGCGTCGGTAATACTGATTTTGGCCTGTACCTTCTGCGTGATCAGCTGGGACTGGATCAGTTCGGACTTCATCAGCTCCCGGTACTCTTCAAACGTAATGCCCGATTTCTTCAGCGCCTGTTTAAAATCTTCTGGACTGTTAGCGGTTTTTTGGAGGACATCTTCGACCGCCTTCTGCAGCTGTGTTTCCGTCACGTCAATCTCAAGGGCCCGGGCCTCGTGAAGCATCAATTTCTTTTCCACCAGCTGATTTAAAAGCTGAAGGTTCGCCTGTGGACCGGTCGGCATTTGCGGCGCATCCATATAGAGAAGGTTCTTGAACCGCTCGAGATCGGCCAGGGTAATGATTTCATCATTGACAATGGCGACAATCCGGTCCACCAGGACCTGCTTGCCGTAAAGATTTGTTGAAAAAACAACCGCCAGAAACACCACCGGCAGTATCCTCTTGATTTTCTTCATTTTTCCCCTTTCAATAAGACAAATTTACCGGCAGCCGCACGCCGCCGCATCATTCCGGCCGCGGTCAACGGCTCCGCGCCATTCACAAAACTACTTTAAAATACGCTTTATTTCAAGAATTATATCGCTGTCGGGGTCACAGCGGGCCATCAGCCGGTGATCCGTGCTGAACCGGAAGCGGTCCGGATCAGACGTCACCATGGCCAGGATTTTATCGAGCCGCGTAGTGGCGGATTCATGAAAGGTCAGAACAATATCCCGTTTTCCCCGGTCCACCGCCACGATCCTGTTCTCCCGCAGCACAGGTTTAAGCCCGGCCACACGGACCAGGTTGTTCACTTCCGGCGGAATTCGGCCGAACCGGTCCATCAGCTCTTCCTCCAGCGCCGTGATATCCGCCGCCGTCTCCACGGCGGAAAAACGCCGGTACAGCAACAGACGCTGGTTCACATCCGAAACGTATTCCTCCGGAATAAAGGCCGGTATATTGATATTGATTTCCGGATCAATCCGCGGTACCGGTTTTTCCCCCTGCCGCTCCTTGATGGTGTCGTTCAATATTTCCAGGTACATATCAATGCCCACCGAGGCAATGCGTCCCGACTGGGAATGCCCCAGAATATTTCCGGCCCCCCGGATCTGAAGGTCCCGGGCCGCCAGCCGATAGCCTGAGCCCAGCTCGGAAAATTCGGACACCGCCTCAAGGCGCCGGGCCGCGTCCCGGTTCATGATACGGGTCCCCGGGATCAACAGATAGGCATAGGCCCGGACCTTTCCCCGGCCGACCCGCCCCCGCAGCTGGTACATCTGCGCCAGGCCGAGACGGTGCGCGTTGTTGATAATGATGGTATTGGCCGTGGGAAAATCAAGCCCCGATTCGATGATGGTGGTACACAACAGCACATCGATCTCTTTCTTCACAAACTGCATCATGACATTTTCAAGCGCTTTTTCCTTCATCTGACCGTGGGCGGTCCCCAGCCGCATTTCCGGCACCAGCCGCTTCAGGTACTCGCCCATGGCGATAATCGAGTGCACCCGGTCATGGACGAAAAAAACCTGCCCCCCCCTTTTCAGCTCCCGCGAGACAGCATCCCGAATCACCTCATCCTCAAAATGGGTCATGACCGTCCGAATGGAAAAACGGTCCTCCGGCGGCGTTTCAATGGTTGAAAAATTTCGAATGCCGAACAGCGAAAGCTGCAGGGTCCTGGGAATCGGCGTGGCCGTCAGCGTCAGCACATCAACCGTTTGCCGCAGTTTCTGAAGTTTCTCCTTGTGCGTTACGCCAAAGCGGTGTTCCTCGTCAATCACGATCAGCCCCAGATTTTTAAAGCGCACATCTTTCTGCACCAGCCGGTGGGTTCCCACCACAATATCCACCCGGCCGTCCGCCAGGTCCGCCAGAATGGTTTTCTGATCTTTCGCGCTGCGAAAGCGGCTCAGAATATCCACCCGCACCGGATAGGCGGAAAACCGGTCCCTGAAGGTCATGTAATGCTGCTGGGCCAGCACCGTGGTGGGGACCAGCACGGACACCTGTTTTCCGTCCATCACCGCCCGGAAGGCCGCCCGCAGCGCGACTTCGGTCTTACCGAACCCCACGTCCCCGCAGATCAGGCGGTCCATGGGAATGTCCGATGACATGTCGCGCATCACATCTTCAATGGCGGCCAGCTGATCCGGTGTCTCTTCAAAGGGAAAGGCCGCTTCGAATTCCCGAAAATAGTGGTCCGGCGGTGAGAAGGCATGCCCTTTACAGACTTTCCTGGCGGAATACAGTTCGATCAGGTCATTGGCAATCTTTTCAATGGCCTCCTTGACCCTTTTCTTGGCCCGTTTCCAGGCGGTCCCGCCGAGCTTGTCCAGCCGGGGAACGGTTTCTGCCGCCCCCTCATATTTGTGAATCAGGTTGATTCGGTCCACCGGCAGATAAAGCCGGTCTCCGCCCAGATACTCCAGCAGCAGATAATCCGCCTGCAGGCCGCCGGCCGTCAGCCGGGTCAGTTCCCTGAAAATCCCGATACCGTTATCCCGGTGAACGACCAAATCCCCGTTGTTCAGATCACTGAAATCCGAAACAGCGATCCCCTGCCGGTGCACCGGCGCCCGGGCCCGCCGGCGTTTCTCACCGAACATCTCCTCCTCGGTAATCACCACCAGCCGTCCGGCCGCATAGCGAAATCCCGTCTTCAGGCTGCCGGTCAATATCCGGACCCGGCCGCCATCGCTCTGCTTGATCACTTCATTGAACCGGAGATCGCTGATGATGTCGGCGGCCAGACCGTAATCCGAAAAAAGATCGCGAATCCGTTCGCACTGGCTCCGGGTATGACAGACCAGGATCACGCGGACCTTTTCCGCAAGCCAGTTTTCAATTTTTTCGGCCAGGGAAGACAGAATACCGGACGCGGAATCAAAATCCATGATCTCCCGGCGAATATCCTCATTGGACTGAGTGGCAAAGGCAATGTTTTCCCGTCCCGGCTGATCCACGCGCCAGGGATCGAAGGTCACCTGTCGGGACGGAACGGATATCCGCCGCGCAAAGGCTTTCTCCACCGGGGAAACCACCCGCCGTTCCTCAACCGCGGCCGCATGGCCGGCGGCGATCTCCCGGTCGAGATTGTCCAGGGCTTCATCCACGGCCCGCCGGTCCTGCCACAACAGAATCCGGTCGTCCGGCAGATAATCCAGCAGGGTGACCGGACCGCCATAGATAAAGGACAGCGCGTATTCCGATCCCGACGGCAGAAAACCGTTGACCAGGCTGTCGAAAAACGACCGGCCCTTGCGGGTGGCAAACAGCTCCCGGTTCCCGGCCATGGCCGCATTTTGCCGAAAACGGTGCAAAACGGTTTCAGACAAAATAATTTCACGGACCGGCACAATCACCGCTTCGCTGAGGTCCGCGCAGGAGCGCTGACTGGCCGGGTCAAAAAGCCGAATGGATTCAACAATATCGCCGAACAGGTCAATCCGGATCGGCCGGTCATATCCCGGCGGAAAAATATCCAGGATCTCGCCGCGGACACTGAAATCTCCCCGGTCCTCAACCAGGCCGACCCGGGAATACCCGCCCGCCACCAGCGTTTCCGACAAACCGTCACGGTCCAGTTCCGATCCGGTGGTCACGGTCGCGCAGGCATCAATCAGGACATCATGGGGAAGGGTCCGCTGAACCAGCGCCCGGACACTGGTGACCGTTATCACCGGATGCTGTGCATCACACAGCCGGTACAGGACCCACAGGCGCTGCCCACTTACCGCACAGCGGCTCAGCACATTTTCATACGGGCGGGTGTCCGGCGCGGGAAACAGCAGCACCTTCTCCGCCGGTGGCGCAAAACCGACCCCGGTACCGCCCATAAAAAACACCAGTTCACGGTAAAATTCATCGGCGGCATCGGTCGTCGGGGCAATGACCAGCAGATTTTTCTCAAGCTTTTCAAACAGGGACGCACAGACAAAAGCGGGAATGGATCCCTTGACCCCGGAGACATAAATGTCCGCCGTATCCTGTCGGAGCAGATCCAGCAACCCGGCTGCCGGATTCGGAGTGATCAGATCAGTGGTGTTCAAAATTTAAAAATCAAGGATATGGATTATCAATTCAGGGCTCCGTCTTTTACAACCGGCTGCGGGTCCCGCCGCTGTTAAAGGACGCGCCCCGGACAGCGAACCTCGGACATTACAGTTTCGGCGGGGTAAAGACATCGACACCGGAAGGCGGCGTAAAGCTAAAAAAGGCATCCGCAATACCCGTATCCACTTTTACAGCATCGAAAACAAGGGTGGTCCGTGTCCCCAGTTCATCTTCCAGAACGGTTTTGACGATTAAAAAATCGGCAGGATCCACCTCCAGCACCAGGCTTCTGATGGTCGGATCATAAACTTTCGGAATCAGCAGCAGCACCACGTTTCCCGGTTTCTGCACCGCCGTTTCCCTGAGCCGGGAAACCTTGAATTTTTTTCGGATATCCAGTTTTCCGCGAAACAGGTCGACCACGACGTGTGACGACAGGGGCGAAAAGCTGTTCTTCATGGCCTGTTTCTCCGCCGGCTGGTATACCCAGAGGGTACCGTTGTCCAGAATAATCTGCTGGGGCTCGGGGGTCTTGTAGTCCCAGAACATTTTTCCCCCTTTTTTGATATACACCTTGCCGCCGGCCCGTTCGATACGGTTGATGCTGCTGATAAAGGTCTCCTGGCGGAACACGGCCTGAATATCCTTCATTTCGACATAGCGTTTTTCCAGACGACAGATACAGGTATCCAGATCAACCGCTTCCGCGGCCCCGGTCGGCCCCGGGGTGAAAGCGGCCAGCCATAACAGCAGCAGCACCGGATATCGAGTATTATTAATTTTCATCTCCGCAACTCCCAGAAGCGCCCGCCGCGCCTGTTTAAAGTTTACTGATCAGCACCTCCCGGGGCCGAACCCCGTCGCTGGCCCCCACCACCCCTTCTTTTTCCATCCGCTCGATCATTCGGGCCGCGCGGTTATACCCCACCCGCATCTTGCGCTGGAGCATGGAAATGGATGCCTGCCGGATATCGGCCACCAGGGCCACGGCCTGGTCATAAAGCTCATCGTAATCCGCATCGCCTTCCACCGGCGCACTTTCCGCTTCATCATTCACCTCGACAATAGATTCGTCATATTCCGCCGGCCGGCCCTGGCCCTTGATAAACTCGGTAATCCGGTAGATTTCTTTCTCGGAAATATAGGCCCCGTGAATTCTCTGCAGCATGGACGTCCCCGGCGGAATAAACAGCATATCCCCCATGCCCAAAAGCTTTTCCGCCCCCATCGTGTCGATGATGGTCCGGGAATCCACCTTGGAAGAGACCTGAAAAGAGATCCGGCTGGGAAAGTTGGCCTTGATCACACCGGTAAGCACGTCCACCGACGGCCGCTGGGTGGCGATCAGCAGATGGATGCCGCTGGCCCGGGCCATCTGCGCCAGCCGGGCAATATAGCTCTCGACATCCTTGGACGCAATGAGCATCAGATCGGCCAGCTCATCGATAATGACCACGATGTAGGGCATTTTCTGCACGTCGTCCCCGGAAAGTTTTCCGTCCCTGATCTCTTTGGCGATCTTGTTGTTGTACTGCACGATATTGCGGGTGCCGTTCGCGGCAATGAGCTTATAGCGGCGCTCCATCTCCTGGACCGCCCAGCTGAGCGCCACCGCCGCTTTTTTCGGATCCACCACCACCGGGTGCAGCAGATGCGGAATACCGTCATAGGGAAAAAGCTCCAGACGCTTGGGATCGATCATCAGAAAACGCACTTCATCCGGCGTCGCATTGTAAAGAATGCTGCAAATCACGGTATTGACAAAGACACTCTTTCCCGACCCGGTGGTCCCGGCCACCAGCAGATGCGGCATTCGGGCCAGATCGTTGATAATGGTTTCTCCGGCAATATCCTTGCCGAGGCCCATGGTCAGTTTGGACTTCGAACGAATAAACTCCTCGCGGCAAACAATATCCCGGAAAGAAACCTGCTTGCGTTTCTTGTTGGGAAGCTCGATACCGATCACCGATTTTCCCCGGATCGGCGCAATTCGTACGCTCGTCGCCTTGAGAGCCAGGGCCAGATCGTCGGCCAGGCCGACGATCTTGTTCAGCTTCACGCCCGGCGCCGGTTCGAATTCATAGCGGGTAATCACCGGTCCGGGACTGATCTCCACCACCCGTCCCTTGACGCCGAAATCCGTCAGCTTCTGAATCAGAATATCCGCATCGTCTCTCAGGATATCCCGGTCAAACTCGATACTGCTGTCCGCCGGCGCATCCAGCAGACTCAGGGTCGGCAGCTTGTAATCCGGCAACGGATTTTTCTTGACCGGTTTGTGTTCCGGAATATTTTTATCTTTCTGATTTTTTTCCACGTATACATTAATCGGAATTTCGTCCCTGATTTCGGTCTGCCGGTACGCCCGGTCCTTCGTGGCCGGCATTTCGGGTTCAGCGGCCGGCGCCGGGGCCGGTTCAGAAACGGCGGCGGAAGCATCCGTCTCCGCCGCTGCCGCTTTTCGCTTCCGGCGCGCTTCTTTTCTTTCCTGCAGCCGTTCGCAAAACCTTTCCGCCCGGGCCTTTACCGCGGGGAACAGGTTTCCGGCCACTCCCCTGACCCCGGACCGCACCCGGTCTGAAAAACCGCTCCACAGATGCACATAAGACACCCGGGTCAGCGCCATGATCAGCAGCAGCACCAGCATAATCATCAGGAGGTACGCACCGAACACATTCAGGTAATTCACCAGAAAACCGGAAAGCATCATCCCGAGAACACCGCCGCAGTCGAAATCGTAGCGAAAAAAATCAAGCGTCCCCACATAAAGGCTCATCAGCATCTCGAGCGCCACAAACAGCAAACACCAGAGCGCCATGCGAATATAATATATATAGGGAAAAACCGGGGCAAACAGGATCTTCACCGCCAGCAGAAAAACGGCCGCCGGAACCAGATAAGCGCCCAGACCGAACATATGAAACAAGGCGCTCGCCCCGTAAGCCCCCACCAGCCCCCCCAGGTTGCTGATCTTTTCCGGCAGCCGGGCGTAGCCCGTGGTAAAGGACGGATCTTCCGGGGAATAGGTCAGCAGGCAGCAGAACAGAAAAATGGAAAATCCCACCAGAATGATGCCGGTCACTTCGATGACCGGGTTTTTAACGTTCCTTTTGGCAGCCATATCTGAAATTAATAATGCAATATCAAAGTGTTAAATTAATTTTCGTATCAGGGATTAGTCTAGAGGATACCGGTTTTACAGTCAATAACAAAATCAAGAACCACCAAAACCGCCGGCGGCCAAACCGCATTTCATTTCAGCCGGCAGCCGCCCAAAATCCTTGACATTACGGGTGAATCATTATTAAATACAGCTTACGCAATCACCCTGAATTTTTTTGATAGGAGTAAAACATGTCCGTAAACAAGGTAATTCTGGTAGGCCGGCTGGGCAAAGATCCCGAAGTCCGCTATTCCAACAACGGAAACGCCATCACCAACTTCAATATGGCCACTTCACGGGTTTATAAAGATAAAAACGGTGAAAAAGTCGATGAAACCGAGTGGCACCGCTGTGTCTCTTTCGGCAGAACCGCGGAAATCTGCGGAGAATACCTTCATAAAGGCAGCCTGATCTATGTCGAAGGCCGACTGCAGACCCGGGACTGGGAAGACAAGGACGGCAACCGGCGCTGGACCACCGAAATTATTCTGGAAAACATGAGAATGCTCGGCAGCAAAAACGACAGCAATCCCTCAAACCGGGGCAGCGACAACCCCTTTGACAAGGGGCCCGCCAGCATGCCCGATGACGATGTGCCCTTCTAAGGGCCGACCATGTAAAAACAGCCCGGCAGCCGTTTGATTCTTTACCATTAAACGGCTTTCTGATAATCCCTCCTTTGCTTCCCCGCACCTGTTGAACAATAAACTGTCTTGCAAAGCAAGAAAATTATTGAAAAAAAAGACAATTTTTTCTTTTCTCCGCACCAATAAAATCCGCCTTTCTTCCAAGAATTTATTTTCACTTTCTTTTTTTTAAAAAAAACAAAAGAAAGCCTTTGGCATGTTTTTTGTTTGACTGATCAATTATTAACCACCGGCAACCAATATCAGACCGAAACAAACGGTACTTCCAGTGTATTTTTTTTCATAAACCACATGACCGGTAAATATATGTTATCTTTTTTATATCCCTGAAAAAAAATACGCCCTCCGGAACAAGGACCCTGTCATGACCGGCAAAAAACCTGCTTTAAACACCATCAAAACGCTTCCCTTTCGAATTATTGTTCCGGCCCTGTTAAGTATTGTCCTGATCACACTGGCCTTTTACACCATCGCCATTCCCTATTTTGAAAAAACCCTGATCGATCACAAAAAAGAACTGGTCCGGGAACTGGTCAACACCGCTCACAGTGTCCTTGAGGAGTATGCCCAGCGCGAAAAGAGCGGAGAGCTGACCCGCGCCCAGGCACAGCAGCGGGCCAAGAAACGGCTCTACCACATGCGTTACGGCAAAAACAACAAAGACTATTTCTGGATCAACACCATGGAACCCCGCATGGTCATGCACCCCTACCGTCCGGACCTTGAAGGAAAAAACCTGAGTTATTACAAAGACCCCAACGGAAAAGCCCTCTTTGTTGAAGCCGCCGCGCTGGTGGCAAAAAAGGACAGCGGCTTTGTCGAATACATGTGGCAGTGGAAAGACGATCCCGCACAAATCGTAAAAAAAATATCTTTCGTGCGGGGCTTTGCGCCCTGGGGATGGATTGTGGGCTCGGGTATTTATATCGAAGATATCCATTGGGAAATCTCTCTCATTGTCCGGCGCCTGGCCCTGACCCTGACCGTGATCCTGGGCATCACCATTATTCTGATCATGCACGGAATATTACAGGGCATCAAAAACGATGCGCTGAAAAAAGCAGCTGAAAAAAAGCTGCTTTGCAGTGAAAGGAAGTACCGGCAACTGGTGCAGAACGCCAACAGCATCATTCTGAGAATGGACCGCAGCGGAAACATCACCTTTTTCAATGAGTTTGCCGGAAAGTTTTTCGGCTATATCCCGGAAGAAATCCTGGGACGAAACGTGGTGGGCACCATTGTACCGGAAACAGACACCAGCGGCCGGGACCTGAAGAAAATGATCGCGGCCCTGTGCGCCCGCCCCAACGACTATGCCGGCAATGAAAATGAAAACATCAAAAAAACCGGCGAGCGGGTCTGGGTGTTCTGGACCAACCGGCTGGTTGCGGGTGAAAGCGGAGAGGACGCGGAAATCCTGTGCGTGGGAAACGATATCACCGAACGCAAAAAAGCGGAACAGGCGCTGGGGGAACGGGAAACCAAGTTCCAGATGCTGTTTGAACACATGACCAACGGCGTGATCATCCAAACCCCGGTGGATGATGGCCGTGATTTCATCATTCAGGACATCAACCGCGCCGCCGAAAAACTGGAAAATATCGAAAAATCAGCGGTCATCGGCAAACGGCTCAGTGAAATCCTGCCCGGGGGCAAAGACTCCCGGGTCATCGAACTTCTTCGCCAAACCTGGCGCTCCGGAACCCCCCGCCATATCCCTGAAAACCGCTACCATGACCGGCAGCACGGCGAATCCTGGCGGGAAAGCTGGATCTACACCCTGCCCAGCGGTGAAGTCGTCAGCCTGATGAATGACATCACCGAAAAAAAAGCCCTGGAACAGGAGGCCCTGCGCTCCGCCCGGCTGGCCTCCATCGGCGAAATTGCCGCCGGGGTTGCCCATGAAGTGAACAACCCCCTGAACGGTATTATCAACTGCGCGGAGCTGATCAGCGACACCCTGTCGGAAAAAGAGCTGGACACCCGGTGGGCCGACGCCATTATCCGGGAAAGCCGCCGGATTGCCACACTGGTCAAGAGCCTGCTGTCCTATGCCCGCCCCAGAGAGACAGCGGATGAACCAGGATCGGTAAAAGATATTCTCGATGAAACTGTGCTTCTCACCCAAAAAAGCTTTGCCCGGGATGCCATTGCCATTTCGTTTGAACCCGCGGATGCCCTGCCGCCGATCCGGCTGCAGCGCCAGAAAATCCAGGAAGTCTTCATGAATATCATGGCCAATGCCCATTACAGCCTGAACGAAAAGTTCGGAACGGAAACCGGTAAAAAACAACTGAAGATCAAACTCTTTCCGACCGTGTCGAACCACCGTGCCTGTGTCCGGATTGTTTTTGAAGATAACGGCACCGGTATTCCGCAAGGCAGCATGGACCGGATCTGCGATCCCTTTTTCACTTTAAAACCCGCCGGCCAGGGCACTGGCATCGGCTTGAATATATGTTACAACATAATACAGGAACACGGGGGCAAGCTGTCATTTGAAAGCCGGGAGGGAAGTTATACCCGGGTATTTGTCGATCTGCCCGCACCGGATTCCTGAAAACGTAAACAACCGTGAGCAGATTTTTATGTATTTTTAAATAATGATTCCTTATTGACCTCAAACACAGGCCACGGATTTGATCATGCCGAACCCAAAAAGCAACCCCCCGGACAGGATCCTGATTCTGGATGATGAAGAAACCATTCGGGAAACCTTCAGCGCCTTTCTGACCCGGGAGGGATTTGACGTCGTCTGCACGGCCAGCTACCGGGAAGCCCTTCAGACCCTGTCTGAAAAAAACTTTCAAGCCGCTGTGATCGACCGGATGCTGGGCCAGGGCGAAAGCGGCCTGGACCTGATCAAAGCCCTGAAACCGCTGCAGCCGTTCTGTGAAACCCTTCTTATCTCCGCCTTTCCCACCTTTGACTCGGCCCGGGAAACCGTCCAGCTGAAGTCTTCGGCCTACCTGACCAAACCGGTGCAGAAAGAGGAACTCTGCAAACAGGTCCGATTGGCGGTCCGGGAAAGCCGCAGAAAAGAAGCTGAGGGGAAAAACAGGGAACTGTTTCGGTCCCTGTTTGATGCATCGACCAATCCGATCGTCATTTCCGACACCCGGGGCGGCCCCGCTTTTGTCAACCGGGCGTTTAAAGAACTGTTCGGATACACGGCCGAGGAGTTAATATCCCCGGACCGGAAAAATCCACTCGTCCCGGAAAGCGACCGGAAACAGTCCCTGTCCGAAGTCAACAGCGTTATTGCCGGCACCCGGGTTCCGGACCGGGAAACCGTCCGCCTGACCCGGAACGGACAGGAACGGATCGTCCGCACATCATTATCCCTGTGTAAAACCGCGGCCGGCGCATCCGGCTACCTGCTGGAGATTATGCATGATCTGACCGAACAGAAAAAAATTGAAAAAAAACTGATTGAATCCGAAAGGCTCAGCATGCTGGGCCAGCTGTCGGCCAAGGTCGCCCATGAAATCAACAATCCGCTTCAGGCGGTCCGGGGCGGCGTCGAGATGGTACTGGACAGCAGCGCTCTGGACCGGGACGATAAAGAGCTCCTGGAAACAGCCGTGGAAGGCATTGACATCATTACCCACCTGACCCGGGAATTCATGGGCATCGCCAGACCCCAGCCCCGCAAAATCACGACATTTGAACCGCACCGGCCCATTGAGCAGGCCATCCGGTTTCTGGTCAACACCGGCGCCATCAAACATTTCCATATCGAAAAAATATTTGCGGAAAATATTCCGAACCTCACGGGGGACCTGCAGCAGCTTCAGCAGGTCTTCATGAACCTGATTATCAATGCGGCCCATGCCATGAAAAGCACACCGGAAAAATCGCTCTATTTCAAAACCGGCTATGACCGGGAACAGAATAAAATCGTCTTGTCCGTCCGGGACACGGGCTGCGGCATGTCCGCCTCTGTCAAAAAGCAGATCTTCAGCTCTTTTTACACCACCCGTTCCGAACAGGGCGGCACCGGGCTGGGCCTGGCCGTGGTGAAAAACATCGTCAGCCAGCACAAGGGCGCCATTTCCCTGGACAGCAGTATCGGCCAGGGCACAACATTTATTTTGACTTTTCCGGCAGAAGACCCGTGACCGGAGATGGGGCAAAGGCCTTTAAAACCGGTCATCATAAAAAGGCGCTATCCGTCAAAACAACTGTTTCACTATCGGCAAAAATTTTGTCCGCATCAACCAACGCAAAAGGTAATCGTATAAATATCAACAAAAACAGGAGGACCAAGCAATGTTAAAAGACATGAGACTGGGATACAAAATCGGCGGCGGCTTTGCCGTCGTTCTGCTGCTGACCGCCATCGTGGCCTATACCGGCTGGAGCGGCATGGAAAATGTGGTTAACCGAATGCAGAAGGCCAACGGGTCCAGCATGCTGATCGAAAAAATGCTGGAGGCCCGGGAAGAGGGCAAAAGTTATATTATTAACGGCGACACCAAGCATATCGACGAATTGGCAAAGTATATGGACACGCTCAAAAAGGATGCCGCCGCCCTCAAGGCAACATTGCAGGACCCGGTCAACATCGAACAGGTGGAAGACGCCCTGGCCGGGTTTGATCTTTACGGCAAAAAGTTTGAGGAATACACCAAACTGGACCGAAAAGGGAAAGCCCTCGCCCTGACCTGGAAAAAGGTGGGCGAGGACTTCAACAGGATCACCAGCGGCATCATCAGCAGTCAGATCCTGCCGGAAATCCAGAAAGCCATCTCGAGAAACAACGTCTCACAGCTTGAAAAATGGTCCCAAATCAGCAATATCCTGTCCAATGACGTGATCAACAATTTCCTGCTGCTGCGCATATCCGCCATTTATTTCATCATGAAAAAAAGCGAGGCTCAGTGGAACGCGTTTAACGCGGCGCTGGACACTCTGAACCGGGGACTGGATAAATGGACGGAAGCCGCGTCGGGCAACCGGGCACTGGAAGCGGCCGGTGAAAAGATTGTCGCCGGCATCGAACAGTACAAAAATGCCGGGACGGAATTCTACCAGGTTTTCAATGAACAGAATAAAATCAACGCCGACATGCTGAATGCCGCCGTCACCGTCCAGAATGTTTTGGATGAGGGCAGAACCGATCAGGCCCGCAAGATGGAAAAACAGGTACAATCCTCGGAACTCATTATCGTGGCAATTGCCCTTATTGCCGTTATTTTAGGCGCCCTCACCGCTTTTTTCATCACAACCTTGATTACCCGGCCGGTCGCCAAAAGTGTCGACCTGGCCAACGCGGTAGCCGCGGGCGACCTTTCCAGGACCCTGGATATCGACCAGAAGGACGAGGTGGGAATTCTGGCAAACGCCATGAAAAAAATGGTGGCCAATCTCAAGGAAACCGCCGAATTGGCGGAAAAGATCGCCGACGGCGACCTGACGGTCCAGGTCAAGACCCTGTCCGACAAGGATGTGCTGGGCCATGCCCTGAAAGACATGGTCAAAAAACTGGGGGAAACCATTTCGGAAATCAATATTTCTTCCAGTAATGTGGCGGCCGGATCAGAAGAGATGAGCTCCACCAGCCAGTCCATGAGTCAGGGGGCCACGGAACAGGCCAGCTCACTGGAGGAAATTACCAGCTCCATGAATGAAATCGGCTCCCAGACCAAGCAGAACGCGGAAAATGCGGGTCAGGCCAAACAGCTGGCCGGGGAAACGTCCGGCGCCGCCGAAAACGGCAATACCCAGATGAAGGAAATGGTCTCGGCCATGAACGAAATCAATGAGTCCAGCCAGAATATTTCCAAAATCATCAAAACCATCGATGAAATCGCTTTCCAGACCAATCTTCTCGCCTTAAACGCCGCGGTGGAAGCGGCCCGGGCCGGCAAACAGGGAAAGGGGTTTGCCGTGGTTGCGGAAGAGGTCCGGAACCTGGCCGCCCGCAGCGCCAAAGCGGCCAAGGAAACCGCCGACATGATCGAAGGCTCTGTTAACAAGGTCGAAGTCGGCACCGGCATTGCCAATAAAACGGCCGAAGCGCTGGAAGAGATCGTGACTTCGGTCACCAAGGTCACCGACCTGGTCGGCGAAATCGCCGCGGCCTCCAACGAACAGGCCCAGGGGGTCAGCCAGATCACCCAGGCGCTCGGCCAGATCGATCAGGTCACCCAGCAGAACACGGCCCATGCCGAGGAAAGCGCGTCCGCGGCTGAAGAGCTGTCCAGCCAGGCCCAGCTGCTGCAACAGCTGGTCAGTACCTTTAAATTAAGCGACAGCGGCCAGAACCGCACGGCAACCCCCGCTTATACTCAGGGCAAAGACCCTAAAATGCTGGCCGGCACTGCGAAACCCAAGGCGGAAAAAACCACGGCAAAAGGCGGTGATGATGCCTGGGGCGGCACCACCCCGGAAGAGGACACCGCCGCCCGGGCAGCTGAAGAGCCCCGACCGACCATCCATCTGGATGATTCGGAATTCGGTAAATATTAACCGCCAAACAAGCGGCGGATCAGCAGAACAAGGAAACCACTGTAACGGAGTCATGAAAAATGTCCCTTGATGAAAATGCAGAAATGCTTGAAGGTTTTATTGCCGACTCGCGAGAGCTGCTGGATGAGATCGAACCCATGCTGATCGAGCTTCAGCAGGCATCGGAAGACAGCGGCGCTGCAGACACGGATACAATCAATTCCATATTCAGGTTGTTTCATTCCCTGAAAGGCGCTGCCGGTTTTCTGGACCTGAAAAACATCACCCGGGTCACCCATGAAGCGGAAACCCTGCTGAACCTGATTCGGGACAACAAGTTTCCTTTAATCAACGATCACACGACCGCACTGTGCCGGGCCTGTGACCTGATTCATGCGCTCATGACAAATATTGAACAACAGGGATCCGATAAGGGCCTGGAAGATACGGTCGAAACAGTTGTTGCAACCCTGGCACAACTGGCCGACAGCAATTCGGGAGCAAAAGAAACGGCCCCAAGAGCACCGGAAGGCGATGAGGGTTCCGGTCAGGCGCCGGGACCGGACCAGGAAAAACCCCTGACCCCGGAGTTGCTGTCCGGTTTTATCCAGGAATCGGATGAGCTGCTGGAATCCGTGGAATCCGCCCTGGTGGGACTGGACACGTCCGACAATCGACAGGACGACCTGGACACCGCTTTCCGCAGCATCCACAGTTTCAAAGGCAATTGCGGATTCATGGGATTCAAAGATCCGGAACGGCTCAGCCACAGTATCGAGACCGCACTGGCGGGAATGCGGACCGGGGCCATTCCCTGCTCTGAGAACAATATCAACATCCTGCTGCCGGCCATTGACGCCTTGCGGTCGACTGTTGCAGAACTGTCCAAAGGCGGATCGGACACCATTCAGGGCTGCGACCTGATTCTTGAAATCCTGGAAGATCTCACCGGCGGCAGACCGGAATCGGATCAGCCGCTCCGCCTGGGCGAAATCCTGGTGGCCCGGGGAGAAGCATCTTCCGCAGCGGTCAGAAGCGCCCTGGAAGTGCAGGGAAAACCCAGGGATAAAATCCTGAACTATATTCAGGAACCCGCCGCCGATAGCCCGGACCGGCCGGAAACGGACCAGAAGAGTCCGGGGACAAAAAAGGTGATGCGGCGCGATATCCGGGTGGATCTCGACAAGCTGGACCTGATGATCGACCTGGTGGGGGAACTGGTCATTGCCCAGTTGATGGTCACCCAGAACCCGGACATCCAGGATTATGAACTGGAAAATTTTGACAAGGCTTCCCACCATCTTCAGCGGGTCACTTCGGAACTGCAGGACATTGCCATTTCCATCCGCATGGTGCCGCTTTCCGCCACTTTCAGAAAGATGATCCGCCTGGTCCATGATCTTTCACACAAATCGGGTAAAAAAGTGAAACTGGACCTGATCGGCGAAGACACCGAAGTGGACAAAACCGTGATTGAACAGATAGCGGACCCCCTGGTCCACCTGATTCGCAATGCCATTGATCACGGGCTTGAACCCGCGGCCAAGAGAAAAAACCTGAACAAAACCGAAACCGGAAACATTACCCTTGAGGCCAAGCATGACGGCGGGGAGGTGCTGATCATCATTCGTGACGACGGCGCCGGTCTTGACCGCAACAAAATCTTTGACAAAGCCCTCAAGCAGGGCCTGGTTACCGAGAAGGACCGGAACATGTCAAATGAAGATGTTTTTAAACTGATCTTTGAACCGGGTTTTTCCACCGCGGAAAAAGTCACCGACGTCTCGGGCAGAGGCGTGGGCATGGACGTGGTCAAAAAAAACCTGGAAAAAATCAAGGGCACTGTCGATATCAAAAGCAACCCCGGGGAAAGCAGCACTTTCACGTTGAAAATCCCCCTGACCCTGGCCATTGTCGACGGCATGCTGGTCCGGGTGGGACAAGCGCTGTACATTATTCCGCTGCTGGCCATCCGGGAATCTTTCCGGCCGGAACCGAAAAACATTACCTTCCTTCCGGACGGCCGGGAAGTGGTCCGGGTCCGAGAAGAGCTGATTCCGGTCACACGGGTCTACCACCTGTATAACGTCAAACCGGAGCATACGGAACTCCATGAGGGAATTTTGGTCATTATTGAAAACCAGGGAGAGAACCTCTGTCTTTTCCTCGACGAGGTCATGGGGCAGCAGCAGACCGTGATCAAAGCCCTGCCGGGCTACATGTCCGATATTGATGGGGTCTCCGGCTGCAGCATTCTGGGGGACGGACAGGTGTGCCTGATCCTTGACGTGGGCAGCCTGATCAAAAAATCAAAAAAAACGTCCGGCAAAATAACGGAGCAGGAAGAACCGCCGGGCGCTGGTTAACCGGACTTCCGAACACTGGTAAAAAGAATTAATCTTCGCAATATAATTTATATCAATTTCATAGATCAATAAAATGGAGGCATTTAACATGACTGAAAATAAAGGAAGAGCCGTTGCCGAGGCAACCCCGGATGAGGATGAGGACGATGAGGACACCCAAAAGGACAAGTTTCTCACCTTCACCGTAGGCAATGAGGACTACGGCCTGGAAATCTATCACGTCACCGAAATCATCGGTATCCAGAAAATCACCGAAGTTCCGGACATGCCGGACTATATCAAGGGGGTCATCAATCTCCGCGGCAAGGTCATTCCGGTCATGGATGTGCGCAAACGATTCAAATTCGAAGCGCGCGATTACGATGACCGCACCTGTATCGTGGTGGTCAATATCAACGATACCTTTATCGGCCTGGTGGTGGATACGGTCAAAGAGGTTTCGGATATCCCCGAAACACAGATCGAACCGCCGCCGGCGGTCAGCGAAGGCAATCAGCAGCTGTTTATCAAGGGCCTGGGCAAGGTGGATCAAAACGTAAAAATTCTTCTGGATGTGGATAAACTGCTTCATCACAACGACCTGCAGAAAGTCGGCGCGGCCGCGCAGACCGCCGCTGTTTAATCGGCCGGCCTCAATCCGGTGAAGCCGTGTTTCATTGCCCGGCAGGAAAATTTTTAATCAGAAAAATTATTTTTTACTAATGCTGACAATCGCACCATCCGGCAGACCCATGGAATCCAAACCGCCAACAGGCCCGGCTGCCTCCCGACTGATGACCCTGTCGGACCGGGAGTTTCGGCTGATTCAGGAACTGGTGTACCAGCGCTTCGGCATCAACCTGACCGAAGGGAAAAAGTCTCTGGTGGTGGGACGGCTGCAGAAAATCGTCCGCAGCATGGGCATGACCACCTTCAACGATTACTATGAGTTTCTGATCAAAGACAAATCCGGAACGGCCACCGACGCACTGATCAACCGGATATCAACCAACCATACCTTTTTTTACCGGGAGCATGCCCACTTTGATTTTTTCCGCTCGACCGCGCTGTCCGCCATTGAACAGATGCTCAGCCGCTCAAACAGCAGGGACATCCGCATCTGGTGCGCCGGATGCTCTTCCGGTGAAGAACCCTACATGCTGGTCATGATCATGCTGGACCACTTCGGCCCGAAATACGACGCCTTCAGCGCCGGTATTCTGGCCACCGACATCTCGGCCCGGGCCCTGGGACGGGCGGTCCGGGGCGTCTATTCCGATGAAAATGTCGCCCATGTACCGCCGTTTGCCAAAAAATATTTTCAGCACATCGGGCCGGACCAGTGGGCGGTTTGTGACCGGGTCAAAAAAGAGGTTGTTTTCAGAAGATTCAACCTGATGAACGAAAAATTTCCCTTTAAAAAACCGTTTCATACCATTTTCTGCCGGAATGTCATGATCTATTTTGACCAGGAAACGCGGAGCCGCCTGATCACCCGCTTTCACAACCATCTGCTCCCAGGCGGCTATTTCCTGATCGGACATTCCGAATCCCTGGGACGCGAACAGGGCCTGTACAGCTATGTCATGCCCGCTGTCTACCGTAAAGTATAAAATGTTCCGCCCCCTGCAGGGCGAAACGTAAAAAGACAAAAGACCGATAACAAATCTTGTGGAAAAACATGGCCAAAAAAAGAATTAAAGTCCTGGTGGTGGACGATTCGGCACTGGTCCGGACCATCCTGTCTCAGGGTCTGGCCCGGGACCCCGGCATCGAGGTCGTGGGCTCCGCGCCGGATCCCTTTGTGGCCCGGGACAAAATTGAAAAATACCTGCCGGATGTGCTGACCCTGGATGTGGAAATGCCGCGCATGGACGGGGTCGAATTTTTGCGCCGGTTTATGCCCCAGTATCCGCTGCCGGTGGTTATGGTCAGTGCCCTGACCCAGACCGGCAAGCGAATCACCCTGGATGCTCTGGAAGCCGGCGCCGTCGATTTTGTCGCCAAACCCAGCACCAATGTCTCACGGGGGCTGGAAGAAATGATGCTGGAACTCCGCACCAAGGTCAAGATCGCCTCCACCGCAAATGTTTCCCACTGGAAAGCCAAACGTCATATGCCGGCGCGAAGCATCATCTCCCAGCCGGCAGCACTTTCGGAATCCACCGACAAAGTGATTGCCATCGGTGCGTCCACCGGAGGCACGGAAGCGATCCGGACTGTCATCGAACAGTTTCCGGCAACGGCCCCTGGCGTAGTGATCGTCCAGCACATGCCCGCCGGCTTCACCAAGGCGTTTGCCGACCGCTTAAACACCCTGTGCCTGATGGAAGTCAAGGAAGCGGAAAACAACGACCGGGTCATGGCGGGCAGAATTCTGATCGCCGCCGGCGACTATCATATGCGCGTCCGCCGTTCCGGCGGTTTTTATCACGTTTCATGCACCCCCGGCGAAAAAGTAAATGGGCACTGCCCATCGGTCGATGTGCTGATGCATTCGGTCGCTGAACACGTGGGCGCCAATGCCGTGGGCATCATGCTCACCGGCATGGGCGGCGACGGTGCCGAAGGCATGCTGGCCATGAAAAAAGCCAATGCCCGGACCATTGCCCAGGATGAAAAAAGCTGCGTGGTCTTCGGCATGCCGAGAGTCGCCTTTGAAAAGGGCGGTGCGGAAAAACTGGTGCCGCTGCCGGATATTGCCGCCGAGGCCATGCGGCTGGTCACGGAGAAAACCTCATGAAAACCATTATGCTGGGCGTCGGCGATCTGGGCTGTTCCAATGTTCCCGGAGAAGTGGTCAAAACACTGGCGCTGGGATCCTGTGTCGCGGTTGTTCTGCTGCACCCCCAGGCCAGAATGGTAGGCATGATTCATGTGGCACTTCCCGAGTCGAAAATCGATCCCCGGAAAGGCCGGGAAAAGCCCGGATACTTTGCCGATACAGGAATCCCGGCGCTGATTGACAAGATGAAAAAAGGCGGCTGCAACGGCACAGACAAAAGTTTTATTGTCAAACTGGCCGGCGGCGCCTGCGTGATGGACCCCAACAACACCTTTAACATCGGCAAACGGAATTTGATCGCCATTAAAAATGCGCTCTGGTCCCGGGGCATGGGCGCGGTGGCGGAACATGTGGGCGGTCATTTCAGCCGGAACGTGGAAGTGGATGTCAATACCGGAAAAGTGATTATCACCTCTGCCGGCCGGGGAGCATGGGAAATTTAATTCGGAGCACCTGAATTTTTTTGCTACAATAGGTATTATTTCAAAAACAGAAATGGAGTCAAAAAATGGCAAAAATAATCATCGCTGATGACGAACGGATTATCTGTCAAACCTTTCAGAAAACGGTTGAATCCATGGGACACTGCGCCATTAAATGCAGTAACGGCAAAATTGCCTGGGCGGTTGTTCAGGACAATCCGGAAACCGACCTGATCATCACGGATTATGCCATGCCAGAAATGGACGGAAAACAACTGCTGAAACTCGTCAAAACAGACCGCAAACTGGCCCATATTCCGGTCCTGGTCGTATCCGGCGTGCTCCGCCCGAAAGACATCTCCGATCTGCTGAAAACCGGGGCCGCCGAGTTTATGCCCAAACCGGTAAGGATCAAAGATTTAAAGGATTTTGTCCAGAAAACGGTTTCCGAATAATATCCCAGCCGCCACACCGGAGGATTTGGTTTATGTCGGTCAAAGAAAAAATCATTGAAAAGGTAAAACACATTCCACCGCTTTCGGAAAGCGCTGAAAAGCTGATTGCCATGATGAACGATCCGGACCACAACATCGCCTCCATCCTCAAAATCATAAATACCGATGCCGCATTGACCGCCAGAGTGCTGACCGTTGTCAACTCCGCCGCCCTGGCCCTCAGCGAACCCATCACATCCATCTCCCGGGCGGTTTCCTATCTCGGTGACAAGAAAATTCTCGATATTGCCCTGGAATTCTGCATCAACGACCTTCTGCAGAAACCCCTGGAAGGATATGAAGGCAAACAGGGCGCGCTCTGGCAGCACAATCTGTGTACCGCCATCGCGTCAAAAGAGATCGCCCGCTTTACCCGTACAGAAACCTGTCCGGACCTGGCCTATACCGGCGGCATTCTTCATGATATGGGAAAATCCGTTCTGTCCGATTTTCTCCGGGGAACCGCTGCCGCCTGTACCGCCGATATCGACACGGGCAATGCAAGCGATTATCTGGCTGCCGAGGAAAAAAGGTTGGCCACCAATCACTGTCATGTCGGTTCCGCCATGGCCAGGGTCTGGGGGCTGCCCGATCCGATTCCCGATATCATCAAATATCACCATCATCCTGAAAACGCCGATACCGGTATTCGCGGACTGGTGTATGCGGTTCATCTGGGGGATATTCTCGCCATGAACCTGGCTTCGGACTCGGGAAGCGACGCGCTCAATTACCGCCTGGACAGCAAGTATACCGAATATATTGACATTACCCCCGATAACATACTCAACATCATGCTGAAGGTGGGCGATGAGTACGCTTATACAAAATCACTGCTTTTGAAAGAAAAGGACACCGCGCCATGAAAAAAATAGTCATTGTCGATGACTCGACCACCGCCCGAATGATTGTCCGCCGCTGCCTGGAAATCAGCGGTCTCAGCGAAGCCGAAATGCTGGAAGCCGCCCATGGGAAGGAAGCCCTGGCCCTGTTCAGGGAGCATTCGGTCGATCTGGTCATTTCCGACCTGAACATGCCGGTTCTGGATGGTGAAGGTCTGCTGAAATGGATGAAAGCCAGCCCCAAACTGAATGATATACCGGTTGTCGTCCTTTCCAGTGCGGTCAACCCGGCAAAGGACCGCGCCCTGCTGGATCTGGGGGCCTACGCCGTCATCAGCAAGCCCATCTCACCGGCAAAACTCAGTGACGCCCTGGGTGAACTGTTACCGAAAAAGGAGTCCGGCTATGGGTATTGAACAAAAAGAACTTCAAGGACTGGTTACACAGGCGGTTAATGAAACCATTGAAAACATGGCCTTTATGATGGTCGATACCGCCACCGACACCCCGGAAGAAATAACACAGGACAACAGCATTACCGCGTCTCTGCTGATTCTCGAGCCCCTGCCCGGAGAACTGGGTCTGCAGATGCCGGTATGGCTGATCACCAAAATCGCCGGCGCCCTTTACGGCAAAGAAGAAGCGGAAGTCAACGAAACCCTGCGGCATGATGTTCTTTCAGAACTCTTAAACACCTTAACCGGCGCCCTGATCAGAAGAATTCTGCCGGAAAATGCCGAGTACAAGCTCGGCCTGCCGGAATGCGGAGACCGGGTTTTCCTGGATCACGCGTCGGATTCGAAAAAGTTCACTTTTTATATCGACCACCAACCGCTGATTATTTACACCTGGATGGAGGCATTCTTCAACTAGAGCAGTTTCTTTATTTCTATAGCCTCAAAGTTATTGAGCAAACAACTAAAAAGAGAGGAAAAAGGTTCGACATAGAATTCCAAAGTTCAAATTAAAAATGCCCAATGAAATCCAAAACCCCAATGTCAGATATTTTTGGGTTTTGACATTTGGACTTTGACATTCATTTTTCATTTGGGCTTTGACATTTGAAATTTAACTTTTAGATTAAACTACACCGGAAGTCCCTTTAAAGGATTAAAGAAAAAGCGCCCTGTACGGATTATGCAGGGCGCTTTTTTTATGCGTATTTAAAAGGGTTCGGGACAGGCTTACATCATGCCGCCCATGCCGCCCATACCGCCGCCCGGAGGCATCGGCGGCATGC
>Ga0272441_10003327_pt1 | contig 30702 bp, 28 predicted proteins | sample SSMProp6N_FD_193582 | JGI IMG/M metagenome (GOLD analysis project Ga0272441, IMG submission 193582) | Marine sediment archaeal communities from Little Sippewissett salt marsh, Falmouth, MA, United States - SSM-Prop-6N | ecosystem: Environmental > Aquatic > Marine > Wetlands > Sediment ... | reverse complement strand
ATCCGACCAGCTTCGTCTCCTCTAGTAGCCGGCTTACAGCTCCAAGAGCGAGAGGGTGGACTTGGCGGGTGAGCTGCTCGAAACCCTTCATCTTCTCGTCAGGCCTCGCACATCCTACGCGGTCAAGCAATGCGAAGTACCCGGTGACGTCTTCCACTGACACTGGAAGCCGGTTTCGGGTATCGCCTTCTGTCGGGTTGTACGGGCCACGTGGTATGGTCGCGTCAATGGGTCCAAGTTCCGCCTTCTTCGTCATCACGATCTCATCGGCGCCGAGCGCGATCACTGTGGCGGCGCTATGCGCTCGATACGGAATCAAGACGCTGAAGGATCCTTTGTGGCAGTACTCGCGAAACATCGACACAAGCATCCACGGCACATCGCTCGCTCCCCCGCGACTGTAGATGAAGAGGTCCAGTTTTGTCCTGTCACCTTCCTCAAGCGCGAGGATGTGGTCATGAACAATCGAGACGACGTCCGGCATGATTGCGGCGCCAAGGTTGCTTCGGTCACTTGTGACATACGCTATGACATGCGACGATCGCTTCTCCTCGATCGCCTTTAGTAATTGCTTTCGTTTCTTCCGCGACATGAGTCTCCTCCGCTACTCTAGCCTATGGTCCTTCACGGTAAGCGGAGAACAGACTACAGCGGCTAGAACCTTGCATGCAAGTTGGGTAGGACCCAATCCTCCGGGTCTCTGAAAGGCAACCTCACCTACCCCGCTCCTACGTGAATCCTGCCGCTTGCGCGGATTCAGTTGATATGCCGTCGGTGTTGCGGACGACCTGTCGGCGTCGCTTGCTTTGCTTGCTCACACAGAGAAGGTGCGGCACGTCTTCTCTCGTAGAAGCACAGCCGCGGTCCGTCGAGCAGGAGCAGTCGATCCTAGGCCGCCGCCGGGTTCATCACCCGTCCGACGAACAGAATCATCCCGGTTGGGATGTCACGGAGGACGAACAGAAACGGGCGGTTGATGGTCAGCACGACCGGCGGGCCGGGATAGCTGACGAGTGATACGACGACCGCCGTTGCAGCGGCGGCTTCCGTTCCGGCTTCGTCGACGGCCAACCACGCCTTGTGAACAATGTCGGAGATGAAGAGATTGCGCGTGCCGTCGATCCCGGAGAAGTCGGCCGCGCCGCCGAAGGCGTCGCTCATGCCCAACGCGGTGAGCGGATCGACAAGCGACAGATCGCATTCGATCTCGAATTTCGGAAGCCGAAGATCGACCTGACGCGGCTGGATCGAATCGACGATGCTCTCGCATTGAGAAGCATCGAACGTTGACTCGAACGCCTCATACGCACCGCGATCGGGGACAAACAGAATCATCTCCAGCGTCTCGCCGTTGTACGGAAGCGCGACAGCCTGCCCCCCATCCCAGACTGCGTATCCGAACGATGCCTCCTGATGCATCATCGACACGTCGACGGTATCGCCATCGAGCCGCTCGAACATCCCGGTGGCGGTCTGCTGGACGTCAAATGGCTTCGACCACGGGGCGTTGAAGTAGATCGCATTGGTCAGCACCAGCCGGACGTCCGAGCTGATCGATCCAGGGGGCAGGAGATCGACGATCCTGTCGTTCGTCTGGTCGCTGATCCAGTCATTCATCGCTGCACGTGATCCCTCGGGGTCGTCAACGAAATCGAGTAGCTGCAGGCCGGAGCCGTAGTTGATCGCCAGTGTATCGAGATAGCTTCGCAGGAAGCTGTAGCCGCGTTGTCCCCATGCTGTGTTGATGATGTTCAGCTGGAATCCCTGTCCTTCGTACGGATACGAGACCTCGCCACGGGTGTTCAGCGCAAGATCGATCCAGTTGAATGCGGGATGCAGGTCGTCTTGACTCAGCTCAAACCGAAGTGCATCGGCGATCTGGCGTTCGGTTTCGTCAACCGCCCCAGCGTAGGCCATCGCCAGTGCAGAGCGGATGCTGTACGGGGAATAGAACAGGCTCGCATCTGCATCGTCGTTGTGCGATAGCAAGGCAAGGGCAAACGCCGTGTTTCCTGCAACGAGCGCTTCGATGTCATGGGGCGCGACATCAGGGTTCATCTCCCGAGGTAGCGATGACTTTGCGACATCAGCGTCAGTCGGGAGATCGGGCCACAACAGCCCGCATCCAGCCACCAGTCCGACAGTCGCCGCGACGGACAGCAAGCGGACGGCTAGCTTCCAGGAAGCATGTCGAATGGATCTCATGGTCGATTCCTCCTTTGCCTGTCCATCGTATCCATCGCAACCGACGCGGAACACCCATCGGTTCTCCTATGAACCGCACGATGTGCATGCCGTCTGGAGCGATCCAACGACCAACATACCGATTGCGCGAAGCAGTTGGCAAGACGCTCGACGGCTCAGTAGAGTTGGTTTGGCGTCATGATGCGTTTGATGCCGGCGGTGAACAAGGAGGTAGAAGCATGACGAAGAAAGCGTGGGGCCTGCTACTGCTGACGATGGCCGTTGCCGTCGGTCTGGCTGCTTGCTCATCGAATGAGGGGACGACACAGCCAGCTGACGTGGCGGACACAACAGAAGCGCCGGTTTCGGAGACCGTGGCGGGTGACGAGGTCGATACGGAGGCGCAACCTACAACAGCTCCTGAACCAGCAATATCTTCAGTTCAGGATGAGACATCAGTCTCCACGCCTGAGCTGCAGCCTGTGGAGCCACAGTCCATCGAACCATCCTCGCCTGTGGAGCCAGCCGGAGAAGACCTGATCAGTCCGGAAGGTGCATTTGCGGGCGCATCCGAAGCGCTTGCGGAGCTGAACAGCTATCGCTATACGACCGTGTTCTCGTTTGTGGGTGAGGAAGACGGCGAAGTGGAGGCGGGATCGATCGAGTTGAGTGGAGTGGTTGCCGGGCCGGACGAGAAGCACCTGATCTGGACAAGCCTAGAGGATGAGGAGCGGTTCGAGATCATCCAGCTTGGACAGCGGGCATGGGTTCTCAGCGATGGGGCGTGGGAAGAGGCTCTAGTCTTGGTCGCAGAGGCGATGAGCCAAGCGGTTCTCATCTATGCGCCATCTGTGGCATGGGGTGGTGTGTTCGGAGAACTCGAACCGACGGCCACCTATGTAGGGAAAGCGACGGTCAACGGCGTCTCCGCGTACCACTACACCTCGACGTTCGAGCAGTGGGGTGGATACTGGCCGGGCCAGCTGGAGAACGCCGCCGGCGATGTGTGGATCGCCGAGGCTGGCTATCCGGTCAAGTACGAGTTCTCTGCCACCGGAGTTGATGAGGAAGGCGACAGCGCAACGATACTATGGCGGATGGACCTCGTCGACGCGAACAGGGAGCTCACGATTGAGCCGCCTGGCTCGGGCAGCGCCGGCATGTAGCGGGTGCTGCAGTCCCGATGCTATTCGACGCAGGGACGAAGCGACTAGTGCGATTCGTCCCTGTCTGCTTTGCTCACTGTTCGTCCCAGAAGCCAGAACATCGCCGAGGTGACGACGCACAGCCCGGCGAACATCCACACCCAGCGCGGGAAGCCAAGCCAAGCGATGCGGGCATCGCCCCAGTTCCAGACATCGTTGCCAATGACAAACAGGGCTGCGAATCCCATCGTCCAGCCGACAATCGCATGACGACTTAGCCTCGTGTATCTCGCGGACGCAGAGCGTCTTGCTGTCGATCTGGATCGAGATTCCAGTAGCACGCTTCCGATGACGAGAACGAGTGTGGTCCCCACGAGGATGGGGATGACAGGAAGCGTGCCGAACGTCGGGAGCTGTTTCAGGTAGTAGGCCGCGACGAGCCCTTCCCCCACGAGGATGGAGGCGATTGCAGCCGCAGGCCACATCCGCCTCCAATAGAGGGCGCCGATGATCGTTGGAAAGAGCACGGCCAGGCCAGTGAACGTCTGTGTGGCAAGAATCCTGAACGTTGTGGGCGGACGGTACGCAATCGCCAACCCGACGAGTGCGAGCCCCACGACGAAGCTCTTGCTGATCCATTGAGGCATCTCGCTTTCTTCTGAATCAGGATACTCCGAGCTACTGCCTCGGGGAGCGAGGTGCTGCCGGATGGGTCGCACAACATCCCTTGCGAACATGGAGGATAACGTGAGTAGCTGGGAGTCCAATGTCGACATCAGCGCGGCCAATGCCGCAGTCAGTACGAGCGCTTCGATGACCGGTGGGGCGTGTGTGGCGAGCATCAACGGAAGGATTCGATCTGCGGCTGCTCCCTCCGGAAGCGTTGGAAACGAGATCCGCCCAAGAACCCCGATCGTGACTGGGAGAAGGAAAAGAAAGCCGGTCAACAGGGGATACAGCGTCATTGCCGTCATCAGCCCACGCGGACTCTTGGCGGCGTAGAAACGCTGAAACAGCTGCGGGAACATTGGATCGCAGAGAAACCAAAGCAGCATGTAGCCAAGCCAGATGCCCGGAGAGTAGATGTTGCCCAGCCCTGGGCGAGCAAACAGCTCTGGAAAATCCTTCATTACGGCGTGATTCGCAGCCGACAGCCCGCCAAACCGTCCGGCGATCAGCCCGACAGCAACGACGAGCAGAGCAATCATCATGGAACCCTGGAAAACGTCGGTCCGCACGACGCCGCGAAATCCGCCCCGGAACGTATACAACAGCATCACGAGTGTAATCAGCACCGCCCCAGCGAAATACGGAATCCCAAGCAGCGACTCAAGCGCATAGCCGGCGGCCATCGGCTGCATCGCGAGATACGGGATCGTGAACACGGTCATGACGAGGAAGAACAGGAAACGAAGCACGGGACTCCCTGTCAACTGATGGACGAGTTCCGGGGGCGTGACCAATCCGTGCTCCTTCCCAAGCTGCCATGCCGGGCGGCCGATCAGGACGAACGTCAACGCCATGAACCCGGTTCCGAATCCCATGATAGGGTAGTAGGCGTACCCGCTTTCCCAGCCGGCGCCGGCGAAGCCGAAGACCGTGAACGCGCTGAAGTTGGTTGCGGCCATCGTGAGGAAAAGAACCCAAGGCGTCGTCGTTCGTGAAGCGATGAAGTAGTCCTCGCTTGTGCCGCGTGCGCGACGCATCGCCCAGAAACCGATACCCACAAGGACAGCGAAATATCCAACTACAACTCCTACCCGTACGATCATTCATCCTCCTGACAATGCAATACGCCACCCAGTCGAGGCTGGGTGGCGCGTGCCTGTTTCATACCTCGCCCAAGACCTTAGCATGGGTTGGCGTCGTGTTCCAGTCCACGCCAGCCGCTCGTGGCGGATGGCCGCGCTTGCGGAATCTTCGAGCGGGGGCAAGCCGTGCGTTGGTGTCGTCAAGGGGGGGCGAACTGGAGTACAGTATGCCCATGAACGAGAACGTATCGAGGCTGAAGGGAGTCTTTCCGCCGATTCCGACGCCATTCGATGTTGCCGACGAGTTCGATCCACTCCGCTTGGCGGAAAACCTTCGTTGGTGGAATCGATTCGATCTCGCGGGGATCGTCGTGTTGGGATCGAACGGAGAGGCCGTACTGCTCGAGGAGCAAGAGAAGTTCCAACTCATCGAAGCGGCCCGAAGAGAAATCCCGGGGAGCCGGCTGATGATTGCCGGTACGGGTGCACAGTCCACACGGGCAACGATCCGATTGACTCGGGCTGCCGCATCGGCCGGTGCCGACTTCGCACTGATTGTCCCGCCCAGCTACTACCGAGGGCTCATGACGGACGAGGTGCTCGTGCAGCACTATCATGCCGTCGCAGATGCCGCTTCGATTCCCGTCATTCTCTACAACATGCCGGCCTGTACCGGGATCGACCTGAGTGACGAGCTGGTACTCCGTCTTGCACAGCATGAGAATATCATCGGTCTGAAAGACTCGAGCGGGAACGTCGTGAAGATCGGGCGGATCCACAGCGAGCTGGGGGGGCGGTTCCAGCTACTGGCTGGTTCGGCGAGCTTCCTTCTCCCAGCACTGACTGTGGGAGCGGTCGGAGGCGTGCTTGCGCTGGCCAACATCGCGCCGGAGCAATGCATCGAGATCCACCGGCTGGTTCTGTCGGGAGATTTGGCCGCGGCCCGTGAACTGCAGCTCCGGATGGTTCTCCCGAACAGCGCAGTCACGCGACGATGGGGCGTGCCGGGATTGAAGGTGGCGATGGAGATGGTCGGACTGTACGGCGGACCGGCACGCGGGCCGCTCCGAAAGCTTGATGCATCAACACGCGACGCACTGCGGACAATCTTGGTCGAGGCGGGGATTGTCGATCGAGAGGAAGGGGAACACGCACGATGAAAGGTAGAGAGCTGCTGATGATCCCGGGGCCGATCGAATTCGAGCCCGCTGTGCTGCAGGCGCTCGGGGCTCCGACGACGAGCCATGTGGCGCCCGACTTCATCGAAACGTTCGGAAGATCTATTGAGCGGATGCGCGAGGTGTGGGCTGCTCCATCAGGGCAGCCGATCATCCTTGCCGGGACGGGGACATTGGCGATGGATACGGTGGGGGCGAACCTGATCGAACCAGGCGATCGGGCACTCGTATTGAGTACCGGCGTATTCGGTGATCGGTTTGAAGATCTGCTGTCTCGTTACGGCGCCAAGGTCACCACCATTCGCTTCCCGATCGGCGAGACGATCGACTTTGCCAGGGCTGAAGCCACGCTTTCATCGGGTGAGTTCAAGCTTGTGACAGCGACGCATGTCGACACGTCGACGGGGGTTCGGATCGATGCCGAACGGTTCGGAGCACTTGGCGAAGCGCACGATGTGCTGACGGTGCTCGATGGCGTTTGCTCGGTTGCCGGAGAGGAACTCCGCCAGGAGGCGTGGGGCATCGACGTCGCATTGACCGCGTCACAAAAGGCGATCGGCGTTCCGCCCGGCCTGGCGCTGCTTGTCGTCAGTGAGAACGCGCTTGACGTGTGGAAGAAACGAACGGCGAAAGTCTCCAACTATTACGCCGATTGGGCGAAATGGCTGCCGATCATGGGGGCGTACGAGAAGCGCGTTCCAAGCTACTTCGGAACGCCCGCAGTGAATCTTGTCTGTGCTCTCGATGTGAGTCTCGGTCAGATACTCGCCGAGGGGATCGACCGGCGGTTCACGCGGCACCACCTTCTGGGGATCGCGTGTCGTGCGGCGATCCGAGCGCTTGGCCTTGGCCAGATCCCGATAGGTGATGATCATGCGGCAAACACGCTCAGCGCACCGCGGTACCCGGAAGGGATCGACGGAGCGCAGTTCCTGCCTGCGGTTCGCGGAGCGGGCGTGATCCTTGCAGGGGGGCTCCATCCGGAGATTCGTGCGGAGTACTTCCGGATTGGGCACATGGGCGCGACGAACCCCGGGGATCTGCTGGCGACGATCGGCGCGATCGAGACAGGATTGAGCGAGTGCGGGCACCGCTTCGAACCAGGGTGCGGCGTTGCGGCTGCACAATCCATTCTGTTGGGGTAGCATCGTTCGATGCGAAGCACGCGAGGGAGGACTTGATGGGGAGGAGACGGAAGAAGAAGGAGAAGAAGACGGCATGGATCGTGCGCTTGGCATGGCGGCTTGGGTGGAAGCCCGGGCGGGTGATGCGCGAGGTGCTTGAATGGATTGAGGTCCTTGCGGTCGCGGGTGCACTCGCGGCGTTCATCATGTGTTTCATCACCGTGAGGATGCATGTGCCAACCGGCTCGATGATCCCGACGATTGATCCGAAGGACTCCTTTTTCGTCGATCGCGTCACATACTACTTCCGCGATCCGAAGCCGGGTGACATCGTGGTCTTCCGGCACACCGAGCAGGTTCTGGCTCGATCGATCGAACAGGGTTCGGTGGCAGAACGTGCCGGTGTGGTGCCCGGAGTGCAACTCCTCTATCTCAACAGCGTGCCCGTCTACTCGACGGAGATGGCGGACACCTACCTCGCTTCCCTCGAGGACGGAGTGCCGATGCGCCTGACCGTCATCGGGGGACTGCAGTACGATTTGGACGCCAAGCAGCCTGATCAGTCGTCGTTGAAGGATCTTGGGATTTCGACGCGTGAGAAACGGATGCGCTACGTCAAGCGACTGATTGCGGTGGGCGGTCAAACGGTGCAGATCATCGATGGAGAGATCTACATCGATGGGGAGAAGCCGACCGACCCGCGGTTCGACCGCGAGTACTACTCGGACGATCGGCGCTTCCGATACGGAGTCGAGCCCACACTCGTCCCCGAAGGGCACTATTTTGTCCTTGGAGACAACTCGCAGAATTCTTTTGATTCACGGTTCTGGGGCTTCGTAAACAAGAAGGATTTCATCGGCGAACCGTACCTGCGTGTTTGGCCGTTCAGCCGGTTTGGCCTGATGCACTAGCGGCGAGCATCCGGCGTGTCGAATCGAAGTTGCGGAGAAGCATAGATGACATCCGGGGCGGTGCCTCCAGAGAGGATGCCTGCGATGGTCTCGGCCAGTACCGGATGAGTGTGCATGTCGACATGATCCATCCCGATGCATGCGATGTTCTCGGCTTCGGGTAGGTACGCTGACGCCATCAAGACGACAAGATCCGAGCCCTGCCAAGCGAGCCCGGCGGCGACGCATTCGCGAAGGCAGAGTTCTTCGTCGAGCCGTAGGCCACAGCCGAAACACGTTTGCCCGGCCAGTGACAGGTAGCGGACTCCGGGATGTAGCGAAATCAGCCGGTCGCTCACTACCCGGTCACGGTTGAGCTGCTCAAGGAACGTGCCTTCCGGACTGAGCTGGCGCCCCAGATGGCTCAGCCAATCCCCGAACGACGCAAGGAACGCACCGTGATGTGGGGCGGCCAATGTGATCAGCGTACGGACATCATCACGATAGACGGTGCCATGGTCAGGGAAGTCCTCGGAGCCGAGAAGCTCCTCGAAGTCGTCAGCCTCGATGTACGCACGCGCAACCAGGGCTCCCATGCTGTGGGCGACGATATCCAGCTGCACAGCGGAGAAGCGTGCTTTGATGTGTTCGATCTCGTCCGAGAGGCGCTTGGCGTAGAAGCGTAGGTCGCGCACGGTTGGCTCGTAGCCGAGTGCGTAGCCGCTGAAGAAGACGTCGCAGTGGTCTGAGTCTGTGGCAGCGAGGAAGAGAATGTCATGCCCGGGCTCGATCGCCACGACTCTCGCGTTGAGAACCTCGTTTCCTGAAAGCCTTTCTGCAACGGCTTCCCAGACCTGCGTGGCCCGGAATCCCGGAATGGGCTGGAACCCGTAGACGAGGAGTACAGGGGGATTGGCCGCGCAGACGAGGAGAGCGTTCGGGATGCACACCAAGAGTAGACATCCGCCAAGCATCGCGCGTGCCAAGTTCATCTGCATGCAGGGGCTCACCTCTCCGTATTCTACACACAGTATCCAGATAGACGGATGTCAATCCGAAAGGGCGGCTTCCTGGCTGTGCGGTCCGTTGGGCACGGTGTGGGTCCGCGGGACGAACGAGATCGCTCCGGTGGGGCAGCTGTCGACGCAGAGCCCACAGCCGAAGCAGTGCGTCGGATCGAGCGTGGGTTTCTCGTTGTTCTCCACGATCTCCCAGGCCCCAAACGGGCAGCGATCGATGCAGATGCCGCACCCGATGCACGATCTGGCGTCATGCGAGGCGGTGTACCGGGATTCCACAACTTGGCTCCGAGGGTCGCTGTGCTTGAGCTTCTGGAACAGCCAGCAGCAGCAGGAGCAGCAAGAACAGAACTCCGTGATCGGTCTTCCCGGTTTCCGGAATGCAAGATGCACCAGTCCGGCTTCATGGGACATCCTCAACGCTTCCAGCGCGCGCTCGACGCCTACCTGCTCGAATCCGGCGAATTCACGCGCCAACTCCTCCTCTGTGTGATTCAGTGCTAGACATGTCTCCACCGGAGCGTCGCAGTTCTTCGCTTCCTTTCGGCAGATGCACGGCCCCAGCGCAATCGACGAAGCATCTCTTAGGATGTCCTCTGCTTCGCGGAAACTGAGCACGGTCTCGCGGGCGTTGATGGCAACATGAACGGGGATAGTCATGGCGACGTACTGATCATTGGTCGCAGCGACCTCGTCTGCCATGGAGTGCCTCCTTTCGAACTGAACGTGATGCGAGTTTAGCGGATCGTTGGTGCGAACGCGGTTGGCTGCGCCGACCTCCATGAATTGGGATACCATCGACAACGATGCATCGGAGAGGGAGGAGACGCATGAAACACGACATTCAGTGGGATGAAGGCTCATCTAGATTGCGGGAAGCGTTTGCAGCTGGCGGCGCATTCATCCTAGCCGTCGACCGGAGCGGAAAGGTGAACCCGATGACGATCGGCTGGGGGCAGGTCGGCGTCGTCTGGACTCGCCCGATCTTCACGGCCTATGTGCGGGAGAGTCGCTATACACACGAGTGCCTTCTGGCGGCGGACACATTCACGATCAACGTTCCCCGTGCGGGAGAGCTGGTCGACGAGCTGGCGTTCTGTGGGACCAAGTCGGGGCGCGATCTCGACAAGACAGCCGAGGTTGGCCTGAAGCTGGCCGAGGGCAGAGCCGTTGATACACCGATCCTCGCGGACTGCGTACTGCACTATGAGTGTCGCATCGTCGCCCGTACGCAACAGAAGCGGGCGGACCTGGATTCCGAAGAGATTCTTGGCCGGTTCTACCCTCGCGGAGATCATCATCTGGTGGTCTTCGGAGAAATCGTCGCTGCCTACGCCGCCTTGGGTTGACGGTCGTTCGATGAACCGGGATCTTGAACGACGGAGATGACGACTTCCTCGCGAACGCTGGCGCGTGCAGGGACGGAATGGCGTAGGGTCACGCACGCCCCGATCTTGGCATCATCACCGATGTGAATCGGGCCGAGGAGCGTCGCGTTTGCCCCGAGCAGTACACGGCGTCCGATCGTGGGATGGCGCTTCCCCCCGTTGCGCTTGACCCCTCCCAACGTAACGCCTTGGTACAGGAGGACGTCGTCGCCGATGACAGCTGTCTCACCGATCACCACGCCCATGCCGTGGTCGATCACGATTCGCCGACCCAGCGTTGCGCCAGGATGGATCTCGATGCCGGTTCGCCGCCGAACGATATGAGAGACGTATCGTGCGAGTAGCCTTGCTCCGTGAAGCCACAGCCAGTGGCTGACCCGATGCGCCCAGATGGCCCATACGCCAGGGGTTGCGAGCAAGATCTCCAGCGTGTATCTGGCGGCCGGATCGTTTGCCTTCACCGCCCGGATGTCCTCACGAATTCGTCGGAACATCATCGACCTCCCAAAGCGGATTCGACAGGTACTTCTCCCCGCCGTCCGCGAATATGACGACAATCGTCGCGTCGTTTGATGCGGGCTGCTTCGCGAGTGCGGTCGCTGCAGCAAGTGCTGCACCTGAGGAGATGCCGACGAAGATCCCTTCGTGTCGGGCGAGGTGGCGCGTCCAGTGCGCAGCTTGCTGATCGCTCACCGCAACGACCTCATCGACTTGCGAGAGATCGAGGATCGAGGGTTGGAAGCCGGCGCCGATCCCCTCAATCGCGTGCATCCCCTGGCGTCCTTCGCTCAACCATGGCGATCCAGCGGGTTCGACGCCGACGACACGAACAGCCGGCTTCCTGCGCTTCAGGCTCCTGGCGAGGCCTGTAAGCGTTCCGCCGGTCCCGATCCCGGCGACAACGATGTCGACTGCTCCATCGGTATCGTTCCAGATCTCCGGCCCCGTCGTTTGCTCATGAATGTCGGGATTCGCCTGATTGTCGAATTGTCCCAGGATCAACGCATTCGGGATGCAGGCGGCAAGTCGTTGGGATTCTGCGATAGCGCCGTCCATCCCCTCCGCTCCGGGAGTCAGAATGACCTCTGCACCGAGCGCCTTAAGCAACGCTTGACGTTCAATGCTCATTGAATCCGGCATCGCTAGGAGGACGCGGTACCCTCGGATTGCCCCAATCATGGCCAGGGCGATCCCGGTGTTCCCTGAGGTCGGCTCGACGAGCGTGCTGCCTTGCTTTAGCAGTCCCTGTCTCTCTGCGGTTTGGACCATGGCCAGAGCGGTCCGATCCTTGATGCTCCCGAGCGGATTGAATCGCTCGATCTTCGCAAGGATCTCTCGCGCTTCTCCGTTGTCCGTTCGATTGAGTCGGACAAGCGGTGTGTTGCCTATCACATCTAGCATGGAGTTGGCGATCGCCACGGTATCTCCTTGAAAGTGGAAGAACGTGTGGGGCGGGTTCGAGCTCCGGACAAGAACCGGCTTCTTCTGATCTCTAAATGGAGTATTCGATGAGGGCGCTGACTAGCAGGTTGCCGCGGCAGTGAAGCGACAACAAACGCAACCACTCCTGAACTGATGTTTCTGCTGCACGTCGCTCACCTCCGGGCGTATTGTTGGATGCAACGAGCGTACAACGGACACACCGGTCCGTCAAGAGCCATCGCTTGCGGCGAATCTCCGGAAGCAGCTAGGGGACGCGTTTGGAGAAGCTAGCGATCGTCGGCTGTACAAGCTGCTCGTAGTCGGCATAGGCGAGGCGGATGAGCTCGGAATGCGTGCCGGCATTGAAGGCAATCTCGAGATCTTCGCTGAGTGCAGTGGAGCAATAGACAGCCATATCATAGAGATTCCCGAACGGAGGCATCGCGCCGACATCGCATGCAGGAAAGAACCCCTTGAACTCCTCTTCGTCCGCGAGTTCTGCGGTCTCTGCATCGGTCACGACACGAAGCCGGGCGAAATCAATCTGGTGCGAGGCCGGCACGACGGCCATCGCCATCTGTCCATCGATCTTGACCATCACGGTTTTCGCCATCAACTCACCGGGGATATGGGCCAACGCTGCGACTTCCTGGGCGGTATACGCTGCAGAGTGCTGCACCGACACGAACTTGATTCCATTGTCGTCGAGGAACTGCTTCAGCTTCTGGATCGGCATGATACCCTCCCTTTCAAGCGCTCCGACTGTCTGTCCATTCGCCAAGCACACCATAGTCATCGCATCGATGTCAGACAACTGGTCTTGAGCTTGCAGCTTGCCAATCGGGCAGGTCGTCTGGAAGATCTTCTCTTTGGAGGGATCGATGAAACTCTTGACCGATGCTTCGAGTGCAGCCGAAACCCGGATGTCGATCCGGGCCGGCCGTTGGACCGGACCGACGGCAGGCCTCGCGCCGGGCCATGTCCAGGCAAACCTGGTTGTACTTCCGGAGGTCCATGCCGCCGACTTCAAGCGATTTTGCGAAGCCAATCCGCGTGCGCTTCCATTGCTCGCAGTGACTACCCCAGGATCTCCAGTTCCCGAGACGTTGGCTCAAGACGCCGATCTTCGCGTCGATCTCCCGAAGTATCGCGTCTATCGAGATGGAAGATCGTGCGAGGAACCCCACGACATCGTGACATTCTGGCGCGGCGATTTCGTCGCGTTTCTGATCGGGTGCAGTTTTACGTTTGACGCGATCCTTCGTGCGAAGGGGATCCCGGTTCGGCACGTCGAACTGGGCCTCAACGTACCAATGTATCACACGAGCCGGGAGACGGTTCCAGTTGGTGTTTTCTCCGGTCCGCTGGTCGTCTCGATGAGGCCGATCCCGCGGGGCGATGTCGATCGTGTGGTGCGAATCACCCGTGACCTCCGATTGCGCGTCATAGGCCATCAGACGGATGCGTTTCGATCGGCGAGTCCGCGTCAAATCACTCCCGTGGCGCATGGCGAACCGGTGCATGTCGGCTCGCCCGAGCTGCTGGGAATCTCGGATCTTCAACGTCCAGAATACGGTGATCCAGTACCCGTTCATGCAGGCGAACTGCCCATATTCTGGGCATGCGGTGTGACCGCTCAAGCAGCAGCGGTGCACGCTCGCCTTCCGCTGATGATTACCCATGCCCCAGGCCATATGTTCATTGCCGATCTCATCGCTACCGATGTGTTTGATTCGGACCCCAACTGAAAAAGGAAGTCGTAGTGAGTCCGTGCGGATTCAGTCAGACTTGAGGAGTTGCATCCGAGGACTTATACTGAACCCGCACATTCCATGGGAAGGCCTGTCAGGAGGCTCAGTGGGCGGTATCGGTCGTTACGTTCTTCAGCGGATTCTGCTGACAGTTCCGATGATCTTCATCCTTCTTACAGTTGTCTTTCTTCTCCTGCGTGTTATGCCGGGAGATCCTGTAACCGCGATGCTCGGCGGCAAGAACGTCTCGGCCGAGGTCATTGCTGAGTACCGAACGAAGCTTGGATTCGATCAACCCATCTATATTCAGTATGCCCAGTATTTGGGGGGCGTGATCCGCGGTGACTTCGGGGAGTCGACCCGAACGGGAAAACCTGTGCTCCAGGAACTGTTCCTTCGATTCCCAGCGACAATTGAGCTGGGCTTGTTTGGGATTTTCGTGGCCGGAATCTTCGGGTTCTCCACCGGATTGCTAGCTGCAACCAAGGCGGATCGGCCAGCCGATCATGCGGTGAGGGTTTTTCACATTGCATCGTTTGCGATGCCGCTGTTTTGGCTTGGCCTCATGCTCCAGGTGATTTTCGCCGTCAAACTCGACTGGCTGCCCGTCGCCAGCCGCCTTGGCGGCAGGATGGCGTTCAGCTTCCAGCCAATCACTGGATTTTATGTCCTTGACGCAATCCTCCGATGGGATGGCAAGGCGTTGGCCGATGTGTTGAGCCATCTAGTGCTTCCGGCGGTAACGTTGGGTGTTGCGCTCACCGGGTTGCAGGGACGCATTACGCGGGCGAGCATGCTTGAGGTGCTCGAGATGGACTACATCACCACGGCGCGAGCCAAGGGCGTTCGAGAGCGGGTCGTTATCCTCCAGCACGCACTGCGCAACGCGTTGATCCCGATCATTACCGTGTTCGGCCTGCAATTCGCTGTGCTGATGGGAGGAGCTGTGCTCACGGAGACGGTGTTCTCCTGGCCTGGCATTGCGAGCTATCTCGTGCGATCGATCGATGCAAGAGACTACTACTCCATTCAGGGAACGGTGGTCTTCATCGCATTGTTCATTTCGACGATCAACCTGATCGTCGACATCTTCTACTCCGCAGTCGATCCGAGGGTGAGGTACTAGAATGTCCGACCTGATACCGCAACGTCGTTCATCGCTTGTCGGCCTTCTGGACTGGGTGGTCCGGAAATTCACCGGTGGACGTGCTGCGCTCAGAGGCCAGAACGTTCTGAAGATAGGGATTGTGGTTGTTGCCGCATTCGTCTTCATGACGGTGCTTGCGAACCAGGTTCCGTCACTCAACGGATACGATCCGACGCTGTACCGCGATGGGACGCGATTGGAGGGTCCAACGGGCTCGCATTGGATGGGCACGGATCAGCTTCAGCGAGACGTATTCAGCCGGATCCTCTCAGGGGGTAGGGCGTCGTTGACGGTTGCGTTCTCGGCGGTTGCCCTGAGCATGACGATCGGGTCCATCTTGGGTTGGCTTTCGGGCTTCACCGGCGGATGGGTGGACCGAGTCATGTCACTCACGATGGATGCAATCTACTCCTTCCCATCGATGATTCTTGCGATCGTGCTTGTTGCGATGTTCGGTTCGGGGCTAATGCCGATGATCTGGGCCGTCGGATTCGTCTATATTCCGACGTATTTCCGCGTAACCAGAGCCGAGGTGCTTCAGGTGCGCGAGACAACCTATATCGAGGCCATCCACGCGATCGGGGCCAGCAAAACTCGGATCATTTGGCGACATGTCGCTCCGAACACGGTCAATGCGATCATGGCGGTGTCTTCATTCAATCTAGCCGATGCTATTCTCACCGTCGCTGCGCTGTCGTTCCTTGGTTATGGGCTTCCTCCTCCGGCTCCCGATTGGGGGTTCGACATCCAGAACGGCCAGAAGTATCTCCAATCAGGGGCCTGGTGGCTGATCACGTTCCCGGGAGTCATGATTATCACCCTGTCTCTTGGGTTCGGCTTGATCGGAGAAGGGATCAGCGATTTGGTCAATCCAAAGAGAAAACGGAAGAAGATTTGACTTCCCTGAGAGACGCGTGCTACTGTGGCTTTTAAGGTGTCCTCACGCTAGATCTAAGCATAACGAAAGCGTTCGCATTGAGCGAACGGGACTGTATGTGAAGGAGGTAGTGCGATGCGGAAGGCTCTAGTTGGAGTTCTGGCACTAGCCGTGGTGCTGGTTGTCGGAGGTTATGCCGTTCTTGCAGACGATCCGTTGATCATCGGAACAACGGATCGTGTGACGGAGCTGTCTTTTGCCAACAGCTACGATCACTTCTCGTGGCATGTGCTTCGCAATACGACAGATTCGCTCACGAAGTTCGATCCTGAGACAAGTGAATTCGTCGGTGGAATTGCTTCATCATGGGATGTTTCAGCCGATGGGCTGGTGTGGACGTTCTATATCCGGCCGGGTATCACGTTCTGGGATGGCGAGGCATGCGATGCGGCCGCGGTCAAGTACTGTCTCGACCGCACGATCCGTCTCGATGGTCCTGAAGGTGGCGTTGGCCTGATCAAGCCCTACATCGACAGTATCGAAGTGCTCGATACTTTGACGGTTCAGATCACCCTGACACAGGCGGACGCGGTGTTCGACCAGCGGATGTCGGATCAGATTTCGCCGTCGATGATCTACTCGCCGAACTCGGTTCCGGAGAACGATTTTGCCAACGGCCAGTACGCCGGCACCGGTCCGTACAAGCTCGTGGAGCATGTTGCTGACCAGCACGTCATCTACGAAGCATATGAAGGCTACTACGGTGTTGCACCCAAGACGGCTCGCGTTATCGAGAAGATGTACGCTGATGCTGCGACGCTTCGTGCCGCAATCGAAGCCGGCGATGTAGACGTCGTCTTCCGAACCCTGGCTCCCCAGGATGTTGCGGATCTTGAGGCGAATCCGGACGTCGTCATCCAGGCGTTCCCGCCGAGCCCCGGCGTGCGTTACCTGCTGTTCAACGTGACGCAGCCACCGGTGGATGTCCCGCAGGTTCGCCAAGCGATTACGTACGCAGTGGACCGCCAGGCGATCGTCGATCAGGTTTTCAGCGGCTCTGTGGACCCGATCTACACGATGGTCCCAGGCGTAGATCCTCCGTTCTTCGGTGCCAAGGACACCTTCCCGAAGCGGGATCTTGAAGTCGCCAGGCAGCTGCTTGCTCAGGTTGGCTACACCGCAGACAACCCGTTGGACGTGAACCTTTGGTACACGCCGAAACACTATGGGACGTTCGAAGCAGACGTTGCCGCAGTTGTCAAGGGAAGCCTAGAAGAGACGGGTGTTATTGACATCACGATCCAGGTCCTTGAGTGGGGTGCATACGTCGAACGGATGAGTTCCGGTGGATTCGACATGTTCTTCCTTGGGTGGCATCCAGACTACTATGAGCCGTCCAACTTCCTTGCGCCGTGGACCACCGAGTCCCCGGAGAACATGGGAACCTACTTCAACCACCATCCCAACGCTGTGGCGTATCAGAACATCATGACGGTTGCTACAACGACGGTCGACACCGCTGTGCGTGCGAAGCTCTACGAGGCGATCCAGGTCCTCAGCGCGCAGGACGTGCCGTGGATTCCGCTTTGGGCGATGACCGACGAGATGATCGCCGCTTGGCTGCCCAACGTGCATGGTGTGAAGGTTAGCATCACGATGGACATCGAGATCTCGAAGATCTACAAGGACTAGCTGCGAAGCAGCAGTCTCATGCAGCAAATGATCAGGCGGGGCCATCACGGCCCCGCCTTCTTCTGTGGAGTGCGCCTGTCTCCTTGTTGCGAATACGGGAATATAAGCTAAACTAAGAGAATGTCGGCGCACAGGGTCAGGGCAATGAGGACTATGCGTATTCCGCTTGTTGCACTATACATCGTGGTTTCGTTTGTGGCGTCTGCACAGTCCGATTGGGTTGTTCAGTCGACCTCGGATCTCTGAGTCTGGAGCGCCTTGCAGCTTGACTTCCGTGTTCTCGACGGCATCCAGCAGATCCTCGACTCCGGCGAGGCGTATTGGCTCCCGGAACCCCTATCCGCAAACTGCACTCCACCACAGACCGCCCCGCTGTCGATGACGTTCGCTTCAAGGAATGTGCCGCTGGCGACGATCGCCCTGTACGATGACATGGAGACGATGCATTGCGATCTCGATCGGTTCGATCTGCGCGGCTTGGCCGGTTCCGGTTCGCTGCTTCACATGGGCGGTCTTCACACGGCCGAATTGCTCGATCGGCTTCCCGAGGGCACAACGATCGGCAGTCTATCGTTGCTGTTCGCTTATCGCAGTCCCGATGAGGAATGGAAACGGCTTGTCGCCCATGAGTTGGTCCACGCGTTGCAGTTCCTCCAGTGGGACGTCTCCTCGACCGCCGCGATTTACCCGTACGTCGCGTTTCTGCAGGAGGGAACGGCGAGATACTCCGAGCATGCGCTCGGTTTCCTGGAAGATTTCGCGCTTCGGAGTGCAGGCCCGGTCTCCATCTGGCTTGCGGAGGGACTCGACCTGCGGAAGGCCCCGGAGTTCCTGCTGTACGGAATCGGGGCAAGCATAGTGGACGCCCTTGTCCGTCGTAGACCGCCGGACGTTCTGTGGTCCGCATTGAGTGGGCCATGTCGATCGGCTATCAAGAATTGGTTCTTCGCGTCGTGGTTCAGTTGTGACGCGGCATTTGCTGACGCGTATGGGCTGTCCTGGGACGCATTCCTCGATGCATGGTCGAGCGAAGCGGCCGCGGTTGTCCCACCAACGGGAGCGGAGCTTGTCTACCGCTGGCTACATGACGCCTATGGGCTACGCAGCCGCCTCCTCGAACCGTTGCTCAGTGCGGAGGTGGTCGACTGGATCGACAGGGTGGAAGAGGCCATCTACGCCGGGATGGCCGAGCCGTCCCAGTTGGACGAACTCGACGACATCCTCCGGGCGGCGAGTGGCCAACCGACGCCAGATGTCTTTGAGGCGCTTCACGAGCGGGAGGCAACCGTGATCGACTACGCGCGTGAACGCGCAGGTGCTGTTGGGCAAGTGGCCGAAGTCCTTCGCCTTGGGATCCTTGCGCGCAGAGGAGACGTGGCTGCCGAGGAGTATGTGAGGGCCTTCGTCGATGTGGTGAACGTATATGTGCCGATCGCTGTGCAGCAGCCGATGGACCGATAACTCTAGCTGCGGCTGGAGCTTGTAGCGAAACTCATCGTGTGAAGGTCAGCCGTCGTACGATTCCCACATCTGACGAACTCGCTCGGCGACGTCGAGTTCCATATCGAACGGTGGCTCGTTCTCTCGGGGCCGCTTGTCCGATGCGTCGTCCGCGATGTTCACCTGATCGAGCGTGCGGAGCACGTCACTCGTGAAGAAACGGCACGGTTGAGCGTACGTGTGGCGATCCGACAGTGCATGCCACTTGTGGTAGTAGCGCAGTGGCCACGTAACGTAGAGAAACTCCTTTGCGCGAGTTAGGGCGACATACGTGAGACGACGTTCCTCCTCGATCTCTTCCTCCGAACCGGTTGCTAGATCGGAGGGAAGGAACCCGTCGGCCGCATGAATCAAGTAAACGGCATCCCACTCGCATCCCTTGGCGGAATGGATCGTTGACAGGACCAGCCAGTCCTCATCCCTGTACGGAGCGCCAGCCAGATCCGCAGTCGATGTTGGCGGATCGAGTTGCAGATCGACGAGGAACTGCCGCCGCGACTCGTACCCGGATGCAATCTGCTCAAGAGAGATCAGATCGCGCATACGCACGGTCGGATTGTCATAGACCCTCGGCAGCAGCGGATCATAGAACGCGCGGATTCGTTCGATCTGAATTGCAGGATCCTTCGTCCCCATCGGCGCGACCTGTGCAAGAACCTCCGCCAGCGATGCGAAGACTTCCTTTGCCGCCGGGGGCGGCGTGAACGAGGCAATCGAACGAGGATCGTTCTGATGCTCCGCGACATGGTCGATGATCCGCGATGCAGTCATTGGTCCGATGCCGTCCATCAACTGCAGCACGCGGAACCATGCCAGCTCGTCGAGTGGGTTCTCGAGCAGCCGTAGGAACGCCACAAGATCCTTGACGTGCGCTGCCTCGAGGAATCGCAGTCCGCCATACTTGTGGTAGGGGATGTTGCGGCGTGTCAGCTCAACTTCAAGCGAGTCCGACAGATGCGCAGCACGAAACAGAACGGCTTGCCGACGTAGTGGAATTCCTTGCTCGTAGTGCGTAAGGACACGATCGATGACGTATTCATTCTGTTGTGTCTCGTCGGTACACGTGATCAAGCGTGGCATCTGTCCTGTCAGCTTCTCCGACCAGAGGTCTTTCGTATATCGTTCGCGGGCCTGAGCGATCACCCGGTTCGCCGTATCAAGAATCGGAGTTGTCGATCGGTAATTCTGTTCGAGCTTGACGATCGTCGTGTCCCCAAACTGTTTCGGGAAGTCCAAAATGTTGCGCACCGTAGCGCCGCGGAATTTGTAGATACTCTGGGCGTCGTCGCCGACCACCATGATGTTGTGGTTGCCGGTTCGCATGCCCCGGAGGATCTTTGCTTGCAGCGTGTTCGTGTCTTGATACTCGTCGATCAAAACGTAGTCGAACAGGCCAGACAGCTCCTTCGCGACGGACTCGTCTTCGACAAGCAAGCTCCAGTAGAGAAGGAGGTCATCGAAATCGAGGACGTTGCGTTTCTGCTTCCGCGAGACGTAGCGCTTGAATAGCTCGCGCAGCTCATCCGTCCACTCGTCGCACCACGGATAGTCTCTTTCCAACACGCGCTCGAGGCTGTCGGACGTATTCACGCAACGCGAGTAGATTGCCAGACAGGTCGCCTTGCGCGGAAACCGCTTCTCCTGTTTGTGGAGCCCAAGATCATGCCGGATGAGGTTGATCAGATCCCCAGCGTCGCCTTGATCAAGGACGGTGAAATCCTGACGGAGCCCGACCCATTTCGCGCGTGTGCGAAGCAACCGGTTGGCCGTAGAGTGGAACGTGCCTCCCCAGACGCGGCCGACGGAAGATGTTCCTCGGGCTGCGATGCTCTCTGCCCGTCGGAGCATCTCATGTGCCGCACGGCGAGTGAAGGTGAGCAGAAGGATTCTCGATGGATCGGTTCCCTGCGAGATGAGATAGGCAACCCGATGCGCGAGCGTCTTTGTCTTGCCGGTTCCGGCGCCTGCGATCACCAGCAGTGGACCCTCTCCGTGTGTCACTGCCTCGCGCTGTTGCGGGTTGAGCTCATCGATCCATGCATCGTCCCGAGCGACCGTCGTCATGCCTCGACGATAAACGATCCGGCGCGAATCGGCCATCCCGGTTGTAGCATTGCGCGCGGTGCCGCGCGTCCCCATGGTATGATCAGGCATGACCCGATCGATTCGCGTTGGAACCTCCGGCTACACGTTCGATGACTGGCGAGGGCTCGTCTATCCACGGAATCTCAAAGGAAGTGCGCTGGCTCACTATGCCAGACTGTTCGATTGCGTCGAGGTGAACACCACCTTCTATCGAGTGCCACGGCCGGCGCTGTTCACGGGCATGCTTCGACATGTGCCCGATGACTTCACCTTCCTCATCAAGCTTCCCAGGGAGATGACGCACGAACGCGAGTCGTTCGATCGAGTGGTTGTTCCGTTTGCAGAAGCTGTAACACCCGTGGTGAAGGCGGGGCAGCTTGGCGGGCTGCTCGCGCAGTTTCCGTACTCGTTCAAGCGGAGCGACACGGCGTTGGATCAGCTACGAAGGATCGCCGATACGTTTGTCGGCCATGGCGTGCCAATCAATGTCGAGTTCCGGCATGACAGTTGGCTTGATGATACGGTCTACCAGTTTCTTGAGGCGCACGGTCTCGGATTCGTCAATGTCGACCTCCCCGAACTTCCGGGTCTGCCCGGTCGAACCAACGTTGTCACGTCGGACGTCGCATACTACCGGCTACACGGTAGGAACAGGAAGAACTGGTGGCGCAACACGGGGAATCCACACGATCGGTACGACTACACATACTCGGACGTGCAGTTGGACGAGTGGGTGCACAACGCCAGGATGGCGGCTCCGAAGGCCGAGGCAACGTACATCTTGACCAACAACTGCCGGCTTGGGCAGAGCGTCATCAGCGCGCTGATGCTTGCGAAGAGGCTCGGCTTGCCCCAACCGACGCCGCCGCCCGGCTTGCCGATCGAGATGATCGAACCAACGCGCGAAGAACGGATTGAGGAACTCAAAAGAGGACTCCAAGCGGCACGCACGGAGACCGGCCGCTCCAGAAGGAGACCGAAACCGAGGACAGAATGCGAGACATGAGCGTGGCTCCGTATAGCCCCAAGTGGCCAACTGCATTCGCGGCGGAGGCTGCGCGGCTCCGTATGGCGCTGGGCGATCTGGTTGTGCGAATCCACCATATCGGGAGCACGGCGGTGCCTGGACTGGCTGCGAAGCCGGTGATCGATATCCTTCTCGAGGTGCGGGATCTCTCGCAACTCGATGCTTCCGATCGGGTCATGGAATCGCTTGGCTACCTGCCGCGTGGAGAGTACGGCATCGCCGGGCGACGGTACTACCCGAAGGGTGGGGATGCGCGATCGCACCACGTGCACGCATTCGTTGTCGGCGACGAGCATGTCGCCAAGCATCTCGCGTTTCGCGATTTCCTGCGAAGCCATCCCGCGGTTGCGGCAGCGTACGCCGAGACCAAACGAGCAGCGGTGACCGATCATCGCCATGATCCTGAGGGGTATCAGCTGTGCAAACGGGAGTTTATTGCAAGAACGCTGCATCAAGCCGTCGCTTGGGTCAGGGGAAGCAAGTCTGACCGATGATCGTCTTGAGCTGAAGCGAGCGTTCAAGTGCGTTGGATCCAATCCATATGCAGATCGAGTCCAAATCTGGTATGATCGGATCGGTTCGTGCAACAACTGGAGTGAACGAGCAGATGAGAAACCCCGTTGAGGCAATTCACAGGCATCCGATGCGTCGTGATGCGTCGCGAGCTATGCGTATTCTCTACTGGATTACGCTTCCGATTGCCCGCCTCTGGCGGCTGGCCGAGGGGCACGGATTGAATCCGTGGTTCTTCCTTGCGATGTCGGTTGTCGGCTATCTGGTTCAATCGATGATCTACCTGCCCCCGTTTCAGACGCAGGCCTGGCGGCTCACATTCCTGATCCTTCTACGCGTGGTTGCGTTGGTTATTCCGGCATACATTTTGCTGAAGGGGAAGGGGATTGCGCGTGCGTTCAACGGTTCAATGGCTGCAATGTTCGTTCTCAACACCACCTGGCACGTCTGCTACTACGTATATCTGTAGCGGGAAGGATCGCCGTGTGCACGACCGCATCCAAGTTCTGCACGATGCCTTCGACGGAGATTCGCAGAACGCGCGAGGTCGCTGCAATCATAGCCTGCCAACAAGCCCCCTTTGCGAGTCGTGCCAGCGGCAGGGTGTCGCAGGGCGCGAAATGGGATGAGGGTCGGAGGACCTGCTGTCCTTACTCCCCAGAACTCGCCGGACGGCAGTGTCTGATTGCTTTCCTTGAATTCAGCCTCTCCATCGTCGAGGAACAGACGAATCGGGCCGAAACGGTAAGTAAGGAGAATATCGAGATCTCCATCACGATCGATATCGCCGAGCGCAACATCAGTACCGCCTTCCGGCCCAATCTGCTGCCCCGAGCAGACGAATGACACGTCGTTGCCATGCACTTGGGCCATGCAGACACCGACAGACAGGAGCAAGCAAAGACCGCATCGAAGAGCACGCATTGACTGGCCTCCAGATCCGCTTCTTGTCAGAATGGTATCGCATTCCGCGCCCATGGTGAATGATCTGTGAGCATCCACTGCGTGAGCCCAGCAGTGAGCGCATCGGTTGCGATCCGACCGTTGTTCTCGTAGTCTACCAATAACCAATCACAATGCATTCTAACAGGAGACCCGTCATGGCCACTGAGAAGGAGCAGCATGATCATCCGATCTGGCATATTCTTTATGCGGTTTTCGGTGTGGCGCTGACAGGTCAACTTGTGTTGCTGTTCCTCCGACCCCCAGGAACGGCTCTATGGCTCGTACTGGTCGGATGGGCGCTGTTCTTCCTGTCTGGCTTGTTCGGATGGACTCCGATGATTGCGTTCCGGCTGCGCGGCCGCGTTCCAAAAGGCAAGAGCTACATCCATACGACACGACTCGTTACGTCAGGGTTGTACTCGATCGTTCGACATCCTCAGTTCGTCGCCGGGGATCTCCTTGCGGCGGCCGTGATATGTATCACGCAACACTGGAGTGTGATCGTTGTGGGTGGAATCGGCATCTTGGCGAACCACTTGACCATGATCAAGGCCGATCGGGATCTTGTGGGGAAGTTCGGTGAACCGTACCGTGCGTACATGGCTCGCGTGCCGAGGTCGAACCTAATGGTGGGCCTGTGGCGCAGGATCCATCGCATTCGCATGTGATCTCAGTGGGCATCACGCGCCCTTGTGCATCGCGCGCGGACGGTCGATAGAATGAAGGGCAATCCGAAGTTGATGAGAGGGGTCCAATGAGCTTTGCCGAGACCGTTTGCCTTACAATCCGCCGATCGAGCGTGCGTGCGTTGTACGATGTCGGATCGATCATCGTGGGAGCTGCGATGGTTGCACTCTCTGCGCGAGTCGCGTTGCCGCTTCCGTTTACCCCCGTCCCGATCACCGGTCAGACATTGGCGGTTCTCGTCATCGCTGCTGCACTGGGAAGCAAACGGGGCGCCCTCTCTGTGCTCCTCTATCTGACATGGGGTGCGCTGAGCGTGCCGCTGTTCGCCGGTGGTGTTGCGGGCGTGGCTCGGCTCGTTGGTCCAACCGGCGGGTATTTGGTTGGAATGCTGGCCGCGGCTTGGATCGTCGGACGTCTGATGGAGGCCGGTTGGGGTCGAAGGACTCGCACAGCTATTGCAGCAATGGCGCTCGGAACTGTTGCGATCTACACCCTTGGCCTCGTGTGGCTCTCACGATTCGTGCCCGCAACGAGCCTTCTGAACTGTGGTCTGTATCCGTTTGTCCTTGGAGATCTCTGCAAGATTCTCATTGGCGGGCTCTCTGTTCCTCTGCTTGCAAGGTGGCACGGGGGAGCCGGGAAGACACCGTTGTCATAGGTTCTCTACGTCACGAACTTGGCGCGATCGGACGATCCCGAGTTGAGAGATCGATCAGATGATCCATCTTCTATCTGGAGACCTCAGGGCCGATCTCACGAGATGGAGACCGCTCGACCCTGAGAAAGGCAATCAGCGCAAGCGCCATCACGATACTCACAAGGATGGGAACGCTGTGCACCGAGACGGATTCGAGCAGCTGTCCGGCGATCCATGGAATCACCATTCCGCCGAGACTACTTGCTACGAGCATCCAAGCGGTTCTTCGTCCAGTGAGTCTCAACGCATGGTTGGCGAATGCAAACGCTTGTGGGAAGACCGCCGCAAGCGATAGACCCAAGGCTGCGACACAGATCCATAGACCGATGCCTCCGTTGGAAAAGGCAGAAACACCGAGTGCGGAAAGGACGCTTGCAGCGATGCTTCCGCGGACGTAGGTAGCTGGGCGGATGCGAACCGATCCGAGAATCGTCAGCAAGCGGCCACCGGTGAACGCTCCCCAAAATGCGGACGTGAGATACGCTGCGCTTGTCGGTGAGAGCTGCGCTGCGCGCTTGGCAAAGGAGAATAGCCAGCTTCCGATCGTCGTTTCCGCTCCGACGAAGAGGAAGAACAGCAGCACAACCCAAAGGAACGCATGCGATGACATGGGTTGTTCCTCGTGCTCATGATGTATCGGTTGTGACGTAGGTCGCACGAACCGTGCGATGTAAAAGACCAGTGGGACAAGGCCGACAGCCAGGATCCAGTACACAAACAGTCCATCGCTTCGGATCGGCAAGAACCACGCGACCAGCAACGGTGCCGACAGTGAGCCGAAACCGTAGCTGAAGTGGAGAACCGAAAGAAGAGAATGGGCTCGCTTCGGGTAGCCCCAGACAAGAAGCGTGTTGGCTCCTGTATTCAGTGCGCCTTGTGCTGCGCCAAGCACTACGAAGACAACCAAGAAACTCACGAGCGATCGGGAGAATGGAACCAGTGCCATGCAGCCGATGGTGAGCACGACCGAAAACAGGATGACCGTACGACCTCGCCCGCGGTCGAGCAGTGGTCCGGAGACCAACGATCCAACCATGCCTCCAAGCGATCGAACAAGGATCAGAAGGCCGATCTGCGCAAGGCCCACACCGGCAACGGCCGCCATGTTCGGCAACGTGGGGCCGATGCAGGCGGTTGTCAGGCCGAGGCCGATGAATGACGCATAATACGCTGCGAGCATGCGAGAGCTTCTCGAGCTTCCCATCCTACCTCCGCGCGGGAGTCTATCACAGTAGGAGGGGCGGTTCATCAAGACCCAGATCAGCTGTCCGGATGCACAAGGACACGTGCTATGGTGCCGATCCCTTTGTGTCATGCGATCGTTAGGGCTGAAGCACTTCCCACGCCCATGAGAGCGGCAGAGCACAAGAACTGATGATGTAAGAGATCTGTCGTGCGATCGAGCGCTCCTTGCCCAGTCTGTTGGCCAGGTCAAGTGAACTCACTGGCGTGATGCAGGTGACGCGACGACATTGCAACTGCTGGGCAGCCGCAGCTTCCGTCGCAAGGGGATTGGGATTGCTTCATGCCAACGAAGCGAAGCGCGGGCGTCCAATCCGCATCGATTCCGCTGGAGGCCTCGATCTATACGCAGTACCATCGGTGCTCCGGGAAGTACCTCCCATCGTGTCTGAAGGAGAAATGAATGGCTCTTCGTTGTGGATTGGTCGGTGTGCCTGGCTGCGGGAAGACGACGGTATTCAACGCAATAACGGCTGCAGGGGCATCCGTATTCGACGGTGTGGAGATGCATCGAGCGACGGTTGAAGTCTCCGATCTGCGTGTCGAGCAGCTCGTGGCCCTCTACCGGCCAAAGAAGATCGTGCCAGCGACGCTCGAGATCGTGGACATCCCGGGGCTGGAGGAGGGTGCCTCTGCCGGCAACGGTCGTGGCTCACGCTTGCTGACCCATGTCAAAGAGGCGGATGTGCTGGTTCATGTGGTTCGCTGTTTCGACACCGGCTCCGGCGAAGCGGATCCGGTGCACGACATTGAGCGGCTCGATCTCGAGTTGATGGCCGCGGATGCGCAGACGATAGAAAACAAGATTGCTCGGCTTGCCAAACGCGTTCGCGCGGGAGACAAGGATGCAACCCGCGAAGTCGAGGACTGCGAGCGGGTTCTCGGAAGGCTTCACGAAGGGATTCCGGCGCGTCGACAGGAGCTAAGCCGGCAGGAACGTGCTAGCGTCTTCGAATGCACCCTCGTGTCTCTAAAGCCTGTGCTGTATGTGGCCAACGTAGCCGATGCTGCCGCATTCGACAATGCATCGGTCGGAGAAGTGGGAAGAGCCGCTGCCCAGGATGACGCAGAAGTGATCACGATCAGTGGAAGCGATGAGGCGGAAATCAGCGAACTCCCGGAAGCTGATCGCGCAACGTTTCTCTCTGAGCTTGGGCTTGGGGAGCCATCTGCCGCGCGAGTCATTCAAGCCGCGTACCGCGGACTTGGGTTGATCGACTTCTTCACCGCAGGTGAGCGTGAAGTCCACGTATGGACCTGCCGTCGTGGGGACGTTGCGCCAATTGCAGCGGGCAAGATCCACAGCGACATGGAGCGGGGGTTCATACGACTAGAAGTGATCCCCTGCGAAGCGATTCTCGAACACGGCGGTGAGCAGGCTGCAATCCGGGCCGGTACGCGGCGGCTTGAAGGGAAGGACTACGTTGTCGAAGATGGCGATGTCGTGGTTGTGCGCTTCAGTCCACCGCGGTAGACGAGCTCCAATCCGTGTGGAGGCGATACACCTTCTGTCGGATCCGTTGATTTCGATTGTCTATAGTGTGTATACTACCCGTATACTGCAAGGGCCGGTGTGCAGAGTGTACGTGCTGGGTTGGTTCGCTGCGTCCACGGTGACCCTGCGAGCCAGATGGACAGATTCGGGGATGGCGAGAAGCGTAGCATCCCTTCGATCATGGTTCACGGGAGGCGAGAAATGCAGAAGACGCTACTGGTTCTACTTGGGCTCGTGCTGTTGGCTGGAGTGGTTGGTCTTGCGACCACGACCCCCGTTGTGCCGCGCGCTTTCGAAGACACGTTGCTGTTCGACAACGAAACGGGTTCCGATGTTATCAAGCTGGCAATCATCTTCGACAAAATCGTCGCATTCGATGCATCAGATATCGTCGTATTTGGCGGTGGAGTGCCGACATTGATCAACGACGCGACACAGTTCGCGTTCATCGATGTAACGGTTGCTCCCGGCGGGACGTTCCAGTTGGTGCTCCCAGAAGGCTATGAGGATGCTGTCGTCGTAGGTGCCCACTGGTTCTGATCGCAGCACGGGACAACAAACAACAGAAGTTCCACCTATCGCTGAGAAACGGGTTTGCTCGGCGAACACTCGTGTTGGGCAAATGGCCGGTATTCCAGGAAGGCTGTAACTGGGATGCCGATTGCTTTGTCGTATCCATCCTGGGATACCACCGGCTATGGCATGAAGACGCGTGTGTTCGGGCCGCACTTCTCAGGCAACCTTGGATTCCTATCTTGCGTATGCGATGAGCGCTAGAAGGAGGCGGGGTCTGGACAAGGCATCGTCTCCGGCGTTGCGTAAGGTCATCCCGACCAGACCCCCACGGCTCCCACTCTATCCACAGCTGCTGTGTCTTCATTAGCTTGGCAGCGAGAGCATCACGACCACGATAAGACCGATGAGGGCTCCAACGGCTATCGCGAATCCGATGCGCCATGCTCGGTAGGCCAAGAGCAGTCGCCTTCCTTTGCACCCGGAGAGGGCAGCTCAGCGAGGTGATACTATGCTAGTCTATCGCATGTTGGACGAGATGTCCACACGAGAGGAGAGGGCAAAGGAAGGGGCGGATGCCACGCCGATTCCGGAACGGACAACGTGCCAAGGAGACATCCGTTGCGGGTGATGTGGGGGTTCTCTAGCGAGGCGAATCGGGGTGGCTGAAGACAGGATGGCTCATGATATTGCCACATAGCGTGTGGTCTTCGCCTCTCTCGTTGCTACACTCCGCCGAAATGCCGAAGGACCAGATGCGCTACGCGATGGTTTGGTAAACTCGCGAGTATTGGCTCGAAAGGATGGTGGCAAGACATGCAGGGAACCCAACGCATCCGGCGGAGGCTGGCGCGATGGAACCGAACATCGACATGGTGGCGGATCTCGAAGAGGAAATCCGTGGGTTTGGCGCAACATCTGTTGACAACGTGGTTTGTTCCAACGGCCGTGATCTTGCTGGCGATTCTGCTTCTGACCGCTTGCGGGCGATCCGGGCCAGAGGTGGCTCAGGATTCCTTGAGTACTGAAGCGCTATCTCAATTCGAGCTGTCGCTGGATGCGCTGAGAGCTGATCTGAAAGTTCCCGCAATCTCCGCGGCGATTGTTCACGATGGCGAGATGGTATGGGCCCAAGGCCTCGGCACTGCCGATCTGGATTCGCAGACCGCGGCAACTTCCCAAACGCCGTATGGTCTAGCATCGTTGACCCAGCCGGTCGCCGCGCTTCTTGTGATGAAGCTGGTCGAACAAGGAGTACTCGATCTAGATGCGCAGATCATTGAGTACGGGTTCGACTTGGGCAATGACAGGATCACGACTCGCCATCTGTTGTCGCACACATCGTACGGTGCGGCTGGAAGCAGCTACCGCTTCTACGGAGCCAGGTTCGCGCGATTGACCGATATCATCGAGAAACTGTACGGCGTCTCGTACCGACACGCCCTACGACGGGAGATTCTGGAACCGTTGGGAATGGGAGATACGGCGCTCAACGTTGGGGGGTGCGGGATCGATTATTACCTGTCGACTCTGGCGGACGACGATCCGGAGCGCACATTTAAGCATGTCTACGACCGTCTTGCGACGCCGTATCAGTATGATCTGGAATACGAGGTCTATCCCACCCTTGTGCCGACCTACGCGACGGCTGCAGCTGGCTTGATTTCGACTGTCGAGGACTTGGCAAGATTTGCCATCGCCATGGAGGAGAACGAGATCATTCGGGCAGAGAGCAAGGCATCCATGTTTGAGCCGATGGAACTGACCACAGGCGAGCACGGTCTGGGGGGGCTGGGTTGGCTCGTCGAGACGTATCAAGGGACGAAGCTCGTATGGCACTTTGGCAGCGGGGCGTACTCCGGGCTGTTCCTTACAGTGCCGGACAAGCAGCTGACGTTCATTGTCCTTGGGAATACGCAGAATCTCAGCCGGCCGTTTGGCCTCGGTTGGGAAGATGTCAGCGTCATGATCTCTCCATTTGCCCTAGAGTTCTACAAGCAGTTCGTCTTGCAGCCGGACCGCGGTGAGTCGCTTCCCAGGATCGATTGGAAGGCCGATGAGGAGTCGATTGTCGGACAGCTTGAGCGGATCGCGGACGATGGTCTGCGAGAGCTGTTCGAAAACGAACTCTGGGCATACCGGAAGATGTATGCTGGCGCAGGGAACTACGAGCAGGCGCATACGCTACTGAACGTGCACGGGCGAGTGTTCCCCGAGGCAGAGCAGACCCAGAGGGATCTATACATGGCACGGCGTCCGACGGAGAGGCCGATCGAGCAGGAGCGCTACGATCTGACCGAGAGTGAACAAGCACGTTGGGTCGGCACGTACCGACTCGTGTCGGATGAAGACGATTCCAGGCTTCCCGAGCAGGTTGAGATCCGCGTCCTTGCGGGCCGCGTGCTTGCCATTCCCTCAGACGACGAATGC
>Ga0272441_10003326_pt1 | contig 30704 bp, 25 predicted proteins | sample SSMProp6N_FD_193582 | JGI IMG/M metagenome (GOLD analysis project Ga0272441, IMG submission 193582) | Marine sediment archaeal communities from Little Sippewissett salt marsh, Falmouth, MA, United States - SSM-Prop-6N | ecosystem: Environmental > Aquatic > Marine > Wetlands > Sediment ... | reverse complement strand
TCGCAACTCGCATGCCCCCAGCTTCGTTTTAATCTATTGTGAATTCTCCCTGTGCCAGTTCCATTCCGACAGTCAGTACCAGATTTGCAAGTTCGTCCATGGAAGAAATCTCACCGAATACAAACTTGCCGTCAACCTTACCCTATGCAGACCTTATTCGCCCTTTCCACCCCGTTTCCGGTCCCATGCGAATTCGACCCGCCCTATAACGCTGGTAAAGACGACTTTTACGTCCGTCCCACCGGATGTCATATCACGAGCGGGAAATTTCAAACCGTAGAACATCCCGTAGTGTGGCTTAATATAGGGGAAGAACTCCAGCATCACGGGCGTAATATTCTCAAACTTCCGTACTTCGAGCGGGGCTGTTGTGGCGCCCGTACCGTCTATGAGAAATATTTTCCAGATTGAGCCGGCCTCGGCAAAATCGTTGGAGGCATTTTCAGGGATATAGGCATAAAACAGAAATTCATCGAAATCAGCCGCAAGATTGCCGATGAGCGCTGCCCGTGTCTGCCGTTCACTCTCTGTCAGACCATAAATCCGCGCATATTCCTCGCTGTATGCGTCATTAAATTCTTCGCTCTTGTATGTGATTGCAATGTGGACCTTGGTCTCGAACTCCCGGTAGACCGTTGTTTCGCCGGTCCATTTTTCGAGGACACCCAGATACGCCTCGGAGATATGGCTGTTCTGGGCGATGGATACATATTCCCTGACCTGACTACAACTTAGACAGGTCATCAAGAGAATCAACAAAACTCCCCATGCTCGCCTCTTCATTTTCCCCTCCGAATACCCGCAGGAATGTATAGTCCAGATGCTTGACAAAATTTTTCACGTCGAACGCAGTGTCGATGTCCTCAGGCTCCAGGAACGACATCACTTCATCATCCGCGAGGAGCAGGTCTTTGAATTCCTGATGTTCCATCCATGATTTCATGGCATTTCTCTGCACGATGGCATAGGCATTTTCCCTGGTTATTCCCTTATCGATCAACTTCAAGAGCACCATCTGTGAAAACACAAGACCTTTGGTCATGTTAAGGTTGGCCGTCATTCTTTCGGGATACACAGTGAGCTGCTTTATCATATTCCCAAATCTGTTCAGCATGAAATCGAGCAGTATCGTTGCATCGGGACCGATAACCCGTTCCACCGATGAATGACTGATGTCCCTTTCATGCCAGAGCGTCACATCTTCAAGGGCGGCCAACGCATATGAACGCATAAGTCGGGCAAGCCCGGTCAGATTTTCCGACAGGACAGGATTGCGCTTATGCGGCATGGCAGATGAGCCCTTCTGCCCCGGTGAGAAGAATTCTTCGACTTCACCTACCTCGGTTCGCTGAAGATGCCGGATTTCCGTTGCAAATTTTTCAATGGACGACGCGATGATGGCAAGTGTTGAGAAAAATTCCGCATGTCTGTCTCGCTGAACGATCTGCGTCGATACCGGTGCCGGCATAAGCCCCAGCCTGCCGCACACATACTCCTCCACAAAGGGATCGATAAATGCGAACGTACCCACCGCACCCGCGATTTTTCCACACCTCACCGTCTCTTTGGCATGCATCATCCGCTCCAGGTTCCGCTCCATCTCCTGATACCACAGGGCCATTTTGAGACCAAAGGTAACCGGCTCGGCATGAATACCGTGCGAGCGCCCGATCATCATGGTATTCTTATGTTCAAACGCCTTCTCGCGCAGAATAATCATCAGGTTCTCAATGTCTCTGATCAGGAGGTCCGATGCTTCCTGCAGAAGCATCGCGAACGATGTATCAAGTACGTCAGAAGACGTCAGCCCCATATGGATGAACCGCGAATCCTCTCCGACTTTCTCCGCAACCGACGTCAGAAACGCAATGACATCGTGTTTAGTCGTCTTTTCGATCTCATCAATCCGCGCGACGTCGAAACCTGCCCGTTCGGTGATGTTCCTGTACGCTTCCATGGGTATTATGCCAGTATTTGCAAGGGCTTCACATACACACATTTCAACATCGAGCCATTTCTGATACCGGTTTTCCTGGCCCCATATGGATGCCATCTCCTGTCTTGAATATCGTGGAATCACTCTTATGCTCCTGCAATCATTTATTCCGCATAGTATTATTACGAGAGATTTTACGAGTCAAGCAATTTTCGGGCACACTCCCCTTTTGATGCCACCCACGCCAGCGATGGACATCCGATTCGCGGTTCGGATAGGCCATGCATCGAACGGCAACGATTTTGAACACGGACACACCATGATTCTCTCCGGGAGATCGTCGTACAACAGATGAGCAACACGACGGGGGATGCTTAAGAATGCAATGCCCTTAGACCCGCATGGCATGCGTACATGCGCATCGTGAAGACAGCGCACGAGCTGTCGACAGACACAACGTTTTAATATGTACTAATTCAAAGTGGTTTCAGGAACTTTTTTTTCACGCTTCATTGTTAAATTTTCCTTGTATTTAAACCAAATTTATGGCTATATATAGTGTCTAAGCGTAAAAAAAACACTACATATTGTGGTGTTTTCCATATCCAATCGGAGGACTGTTATGCACAAGAAAATCAGAAAACGGGACGGCCGCTATGTAAAATTTGATGCATCGAAGATCACGCACGCAATCGCTCAGGCAGGAAAGGCAACCGGTGAATTCGATTACGAGGCCGCACGAATACTTACCATAAAGGTGTTGAACCTGGCGGAAAAACTGTTCGACAGCAAGATTATGACCGTCGAACAGATTCAGGATATTGTCGAAGAAATCCTCCTGTCTTCCCCGTATCGCAGAACATCACGCGCCTATATCATTTACCGCGATCAGCATGCCAGGCTGAGAGAAATCACCAACAAGATGGAAGTCGATCTCGTTGAGCAGTATTTGAAAAAGAAAGATTGGAAGATCAACGAAAACAGCAATATGGATTATTCCCTGCAGGGGTTGAACAATTATATTTCTTCTGAGGTGAGCAAGGTGTACTGGCTGAATGCCATTTATCCTCCGGAAATCAAGCGAGCCCAGGCAGACGGCGATTTTCACATCCACGATCTGAGCCTGCTGTCTGTGTATTGTGTCGGATGGGACCTTTACGATCTCCTCATCGAGGGCTTTAAAGGGGTTTCGGGCAAGGTCGAAAGCAGGCCGGCCAATCACCTGAGAAGTGCCCTGGGGCAGGTGGTAAATTTTTTCTACACCCTTCAGGGGGAAGCGGCAGGCGCCCAGGCATTCTCAAATTTCGACACACTCATGGCACCTTTTATCAGGTATGACGAGTTGGATTATGAAGACGTCAAACAGGCCCTGCAGGAATTTATCTTCAACATCAACGTGCCCACAAGAGTAGGATTTCAGACTCCGTTTACCAACGTGACACTCGATATGACTGTGCCGCAATATTACGCCGATCAGAATGTGATCATCGGCGGCACACCACGGAAAGAAACCTACCGTGAATTTCAGGGAGAAATGGACCTGTTCAACAAGGCCTTTCTGGAGGTGATGGCCGAAGGCGATGCCAAGGGACGTGTGTTTACATTTCCGATTCCTACGTACAACATTACGAGTGATTTCGACTGGGACAATGCAAATCTCGATTTCCTGTGGGAGATGACATCGAAATACGGCGTTCCGTATTTCTCAAACTTCATCAATTCCGATTTGAATCCCGAAGATGCACGTAGCATGTGCTGCAGGCTGCGTATCGATAATCGTCAACTTGAAATGCGCGGAGGCGGGCTGTTCGGGTCCAACCCTCTGACCGGGTCGATCGGCGTCGTCACCCTCAATCTGCCACGCATAGGATATCTCTCCTCAACGGAAGAAGATTTTTTCGGCCGGTTGGGCAGGATCATGGGCCTCGCAAAAGACAGCCTCGAATTGAAGAGAAAGATCCTCGAACGTTTCACCGACGGCGATCTCTATCCATATACGAAGTATTACCTGAGAAATGTAAAAGACCGATTCAAGGAATACTGGAAAAATCATTTTTCCACCATAGGCCTGGTCGGCATGAATGAGGCATGCCTGAATTTCATGGGTAAGAATATTGCCACTCCCGAAGGGCATGCGTTTACCACAAAAGTGCTCGACTTTATGCGGGATGAACTGCTTAAATACCAGAAGGAAACCGGTAATAACTACAACCTCGAAGCAACCCCTGCTGAAGGCACCTCTTACAGCCTGGCACGGATCGACCGCAAGAAATTTGCCGACATTATCTGTGCCAACAGCAACGGAAACGGCGATGACACTATCGAACCGTTTTACACAAACTCAACCCAGCTTCCCGTAAATTATACGGATGATATCTTTGAAGCCCTTGACCTCCAGGATGACATTCAATCACGGTATACCGGTGGCACGGTGTTTCACATATATGCCGGAGAAAGAATAGAAAATCCTTCGGCATCAAAAGTACTGGTACGAAAAATCTGCGAAACTTATCAGCTGCCCTATTTCACGTTCAGCCCCACATTCAGTGTGTGCCCGAATCACGGATATATCAACGGGGAACAGGCCCAGTGTCCTTCATGCCATGCACAGTGTGAGATCTATTCGCGGGTTGTCGGATACTTGCGGCCGATAAACCAATGGAACAAGGGCAAGCAGGCAGAGTTTACAATGAGGAGGGTATTTGCGGTTTAACTCATGAAAATTGGCGGCTTTCAAAAGTTTTCACTCATCGATTATCCTGACAAGATATGCGCCATCATTTTTACGCAGGGGTGCAACTTCAGGTGTCCGTATTGTCATAATCCGGAGCTTGCAAATCCGAGGCTGTTCGAGACATGTATAGCCGAAGAAGATGTTGTGTCGTTCCTGGAAAAACGAAAGGGAAAGCTTGACGCCGTCAGCATCACCGGGGGTGAGCCAACATTGCAGGATGATCTCGTCGACTTCATCACAAAACTCAAGTCGATGACGTACCTTGTCAAGCTAGACACCAACGGATCGCACCCCGCGGTTCTCGAGGTGTTGCTTCAAAACGAGCTTCTCGACTACATCGCCATGGACGTCAAGGCACCACCCCGAAAATATCAGTCGGTCACCCGGTCGGAAATAAATCCTGCCGTTATACAACGGAGCATCGACCTCGTCAGGAACGCGTCTATTCCATATGAATTTCGCACAACTGTCGTCAAATCCCAGTTGGATGAAAAAGATCTCCTGACAATCGGGCGACAGCTCAAAAATGCCCGGCAGTATGTGTTGCAGAAATTCGTGCCGGCGAAAACACTGGATCCCAGATTTTCACGTGCGAAGACCTATTCCGATGATGAATTTGCCGTTTTACGGAAAAAGCTTATGAAGCATGTCGACAACGTTATCGTGCGTTAGGGTAACTGCCCTGTAAGGCCGTCCTGCATTGTAGACCATAAGGCACAACAAAATTCCAGACAAACGCTATACCGGCACAGGGTATCGTGCTGTGCGTCTTACCCCGAAACATTCATATTCCGGATGCGGCATCGAATCCTCCGGCGCACGATGTCGGCGCTTTTTTATACTCGTTGTCGGACTCGCCGGAAACAATTCAGGTTCCGGATATGGTGCGTGATCTACCCCGTTTTGCGCGATACCAGCCCATAATCTTCTTGACGGTGAGGGGGAATATGCCAAGGATGACAAAGGACACGATGAGACTGGGAGACATTATACCGGACAACGAGTCAATCTTGGCCAGTTCTTTGCCTGCGTTCACGTAGACGATGGTCCCTGCGAGCATACCGACCTGAGATATCCAGTAAAAAGTCACCAGGGACATCTTTGTGAGCCCCATCACGAGGTTGATTACAAAGAAAGGAAAGACCGGGATCAGCCGCAGGGTAAACAGATAGAAGCCCCCCTCCTCCTCGATACCACGATTGATGGATTCGAGGTTGTCTCCGAATTTTTTCTGCACCCAGTCCCGAAGCAAAAAACGTGCGATAAAACAGGCCAGTGTCGCCCCGATGGTACTGGCAAACGATACGATCACCGTACCGACAACGAGGCCGAACAGTGCCCCGCCGGCCAACGTCAGAACGGCAGCCCCCGGCAGTGAAAGGGCCGTGGTAAGGATATACACGCTCATATACGTACCGATCACCATGGCCCGGTGCCGTGCATAGAGGTCGAGAAACGCCTCATGGGACGCTTTCAGGTACGTCAGTGTAAAATAGTGTCCCAGGTCAAAATAAAAAAAACTCGCGATAAACCCAAAGGCAACAACCACGATGATTATTCGTTGCAGCAGTCTTGTCTTCATTACACTCTATTCTATCGTTGTCGCTAACTAATTGATTTTTAGGTGCAATACGGGTAATTCAGCATGAAGCGGCAGATGCCGACGTTCACTCCAGCCGCGCCTTACACGCCCGTCCCTTGAGATTGAAGAAAAACTTGAGGCTCTTTTTGATTGTATCCGAAAATATTTTCGGTGAAAAAAAAGTGCCCGCCACTCTCTTGTTGATCTCTCCCAGCGTCGGATAGGGATGAACGGCCGCCGCCAGGGTAGAAAGCTTGACATTCCCGTTCAGTACCGCCACCCACTCACTGAGCAGTTCTCCGGCCTGGGGTCCGAGTATCTGAATCCCGATCGGTTTCTCCTTCTCGTTCAGAATCATCTTGATTTTGCCCGTCCCTGCACCTTCTGCCAGGCTCCTGTCGTTATCTTTGAATTCCTCTACCCAGACTGTGTAATCGATACCCGCCTTTCCGGCAGCCTTTTCGTTCATCCCGATGCTTGCCAGTTCGGGATCGGTATAGGTACACCAAGGAAGATAGGTATAGTCCACCTTTCGGGGAAGGTGAAAGATTGCATTGCTGATCACGATGCCCCCTTCATACCCGGCTGCATGGGTAAATTGATACGTCCCCGTGACGTCTCCGGCCGCATAAATATGCTTTTGCGTGGTCCTCAGCCTGTTATCGACCGTAAGGCCCTTATTGTCGAATTCGACGCCCACACCTTCCAGCCCGAGTCCTGTCAGATTGGCAGTCCGCCCCATGGCAACGAGCAGCACTTCGGCGTTTAACGTCTCGCGGGCACCTTCACGGGTTTGTATGACAACCTCTTTATTACCGCCCGCCTCTCTGATGCTCATCACCGCGGCATTCAAATGGAATGATACCCCTTCTGACGAAAGGACCTTCATGACAAGGTCGGCCATGTCCTTATCTTCCCGACTCAATATCTGTCCGCTTCGCTGTATCAGGGCGACTTGTGTCCCCAAGCGGGAAAAGGCCTGGGCCATCTCGACGGCAATGGGACCGGCACCGAGCACTATCATCGATCGCGGCAGATGATCCAGCGAGAAGAGGTTTTTGTTGGTCAGGTATGAAATCCCGTCGAGCCCCTCTGTCGGCGGGATGGACGGTGAAGAGCCGGTGGCAATAACCCATTTGCGTGCGGAGAAGGTTCGGCCCTTCAATTTTACGGTATGCTCGTCTACAAATGAAGGCATCCCGAATTCAACGCGAGCACCGAGGGAGCAGAATCTCTCTTCTGAATCGTGCTTCTGGATCGAACCGATCACGGATTGAATCCTCCGGGCTACATCGCTGTATTCCACAGCGGGCACCTCACAGCCGGGAAGCCCCCATTGCGCCGCATTTTTCATCCCGTGATATACCTGGGCGGTCCTGATGAGGGTTTTACTCGGCACACATCCGTAATGCAGACAATCACCCCCCAGAACGGGTTCCTTCTCGATGAGAAGTGTCTTCGCTCCCAGCTGAGCCGCTCCGGACGTTACCGTCAGCCCTGCCGCCCCGCCGCCCAGGACACCTATATCGAATTCGTAAAATGCCATATACCCCCCTGTATTGTATTGTGCGTTTCAGTTAACGGCCGTTGAGAGACCAGTCATACTCAAGGTATTGAATAATTATATCGCTACGATGACGTTCCAATGCCTTTTTTACATCACCATGTACATATTTGAGAAAAAACCCGACGATATCGTTATCAAAATCGTCTCCAAACCACTTGAAGATTTTGCTCACGTATAATGTGACGCCCTCCAGGTAATTCCTTTCGGGATTGTTGAGAAACGCTTCCGTAGACCGGTCAAGCTGCTGGTCCAGGATTGCACCGACGTATGGTTCGGCAATGAGAGGCGGACATCCTTTCGAGGCACAATTGATTGCAAAATGAACCCGCGGGTCCTTAAAGCGCGGACGCAGGATCTTGTGTTCGATATCGTCAAGGGTGATCATGCCGCCGTCGAGGCGGCAGATTTTTTTCTTCCAGGGGCTCCTGAAGATATTCCCCAGCTCTTTTATCGATTTAACTTTCGGGTAGCCGCTTAGTATCAGTTTTATGGTGCAGGCATTGTAGGCATTGATGTAGAAGGCAAACTGCTCATTGCGTGACAGCGTGCTGCTGTCGGTCTTCTCGAGAATCTTCAGGTACTGATCCAGCACACCCTCTTCCCGTTGAAAGCCCTCATAGTCTACCGTCCCGTTTTTAACATATCGCTTGAGCAGTATTCCGAAAAGGCTGTGATCCACAGCCGGTTCCGCACGCACCATTACAGCAGCACCCACCACACAGCTTAGCAGAATACACACGAGGCACAGATTATGAAACGATCTTCGCCTTCCCACGTCCTCCTCCGACATTGCCGTGTACGTTGAAATTCACCCCTTGATCCGGATATCCAATGTCACCCGCAGGGACAAGCTCATTCCAGCCCTACGGTACCCCCTTACGACAATGACGATCCGGCATGTATGTTCATCATACTGTTCGCGGGAATCAGGGAGGGAGTAGACTTCAACAGGAAAGGGTATTTTGAAAATAGCGGTGCAGGACGAGACCCATCAGGTACGCATCCGCCGTATCGGAGCCGGCATCAACACGCCCTCTGCACAGGCATACATGAATATCGCCTGATTGTATCTTGGGAACGTCGACACCCCCGTCCCGGCGCCCCGCGTTCGCACATACCCAAGAAGCGCTCAGTTCAATCGTATCACGTACTGCGCACGCCATTGAAAAGACAGCAAAATTATAACAAGCAATCTTTCAACACACAAGGCGAATTTCGGTGATATGAACACATTAGATGCCGTATATTTGACCTGCAATACGTCTTTGTCGGGGACGATTGTCGAAATCGATAACAATGATCTGCTGCCAGGTCCCGAGCACCATGCGCCCGCCCACAACAGGCACGGCCAGTGAAGGTCCCAGGAGGGCGGCGCGGACGTGTGAATAGCCGTTGCCGTCATGCCATCTGGCATCATGACGATAGTAGATGTCGCGCGGCGCAATTCTCTCGATTGCTTCACGCAGATCTTCAATCACGCCGCTTTCATATTCAATGGTCGTCAGTGACGCTGTCGAGCCGGGGACAAAGAGTATCACGTGTCCGTCGGATATGCCTGATTCTGTGACTTTATTCATGACGGTCGAGGTAATATCGACAATGTCTGTCGCACCCGTTGTCGAAAGGGAGAGTGTGAAGTTTGTTATATCCATGCGGTTGGCTCCTTTCCCGTGCACTGTGGCATGTTACTGCAGCCATACGTTTTGTCGAAGCCGAAGCAATTCCGGTCCCGGCCCGCACATGAAGGGGACCGTCACCGTAGTTCCGACGCTGTCTTTCTGTTTACCGGCCATCAATGCTATCATAGGTGTGTCAAACATTCAACGTTGCCGGCGGTCACTGAAAATCCGCCTTGCCAACATCCCCGATATTTGATACTCATAAGCGGCTATTTCAGAAATAAAGCGAGAAGAATCAATAAAATAAAGGATTCATTATGACAGATCAAGAAGTGCACACATGTTGTTGCGAAGTCCTTAGGATCGAGGCCGAGAGTATTTTGCAACTTATCGATAAAGTGGATGATAACTTCACCCGGGCCGTTGACAAGATATATCAGTCAAAAGGGAGAGTGATTGTCACGGGCATCGGTAAATCCGGTCTCATCGGGAAAAAGATCGTGGCAACCTTAACCAGCACGGGTACACCGGCCCTCTTTCTGCATCCGGTGGAAGGACTGCACGGAGATCTCGGCATTGTCACTAAAGATGACGTGCTGATTGCCATTTCCAACAGTGGAGAAACGGACGAATTGAACGCCATTATCTCGAGCATAAAAGATGTCCATGTCCCTCTGATTGTGCTCACGGGCAACAGAAACTCAACCTTAGCCGGATTCGGGGATATGGTCATCGACATCGGAGTCGAAAAGGAGGCCTGTCCGTTCGGGCTTACCCCGACCTCCAGCTCGACGGCCACACTTGCCATGGGAGATGCGCTGGCTATTGCGCTCATAAAAAAAAGGAATTTCACGGAAGAACACTTCTTCAAATTTCATCCCGGAGGCAATCTGGGACAACGCCTGATGGCAAGAGTCAGGGATTTCATGATCAGCGGAGACATGATTCCGGAAGTACCAACGGGGACGTCTGTCCTTGAAGCGGTCAACGTGATCGATGCAAAGAATGTCGGATTCGCGCTCGTTACCGACGAGGGAAGACACCTTTTAGGCATCATCACGGACGGTGATGTGCGGCGTTTCGTCAAGGCGGGTTTGGTTCTCGCTGAAAAAACCGTCGAAGAACTTATGACACGGTCACCCAAAACGATACATCCAGACAAGTCACTTGCAGAAACAATCCAGGTCATGCAGCAGGATGAGATTACAGCGCTCGCTGTCCTGAACGACAAGAACCAGCTTGCCGGGTACATTCATCTGCATGACATCCTCGGCCGGGGCGGCACCATCAAGATTTCGGTCCCGGTATAATGCATTACCCGTAGATTGTTGCGATTCCCAGCCAGTATCCCGCAGCCGGTTACGAGATTTGCGGAGCACCAAACGATGATAGGAATACGACAGGGTATTGTACTGCATCTTCACATGCAGACAACGTGCGCTCGTTGATCGTGAGCAGTGTGGTTCACGGTGTTAATTGAAAATCGACGCGCGAATCATCATCTTTGACACTTGAATTTCTCCGCCTTGGAGAATGCGGAATCGACCATAAGGAGGAATCTGCGGTGCCTGTATACGAATACAACGGTAAACGGCCTTCAATTTCACCCACGAGTTTCGTTCACCCCGACGCGGTACTCATAGGAGATGTCTCCATCGGGGATCGTTGTTTCATTGCCCCGGGTGTCGTGATTCGCGCGGATGAAGGACCCGTCGTCATTGACTGCGACACGAGCATCCAGGACAACACCGTCATCCACGTCAATCCGGGGGCCAGAGTTGTTATTGAAAGGGAAGTACTTGTCGGGCACAGCGTGGTACTGCACGATGTTCACGTTATGCCGCATTGTGTAATCGGGATGGGAGCAGTACTGCTTTTCGACGTTGTCTGCGAAGAAGGTGTCTTTATCGGTGCCGGTACGGTGGTACCGAACAGGATGCGCATTCCCGCCGGGAAACTGGCGGCTGGAAACCCGGCCAGGATTATCAAGGATGTCTCTTCCGCCCAGAGGGAATATGCCCGATTCGGGATTGGAGATTACAGGAAACTGGTCGAGAAATACTCGTGCAGCCTGAAGAGGATATCATAGGGCGAATCGCTGTATGGAGTTGCCACCATTAACAAATGGATCGTCGTTTTCATACCCGTCCCGCATTACCTGCTCTACCTGCTGACGGTAACTCTCAAACCTCTCCGAATCCATTGCCCCGGGAAGAAAAATCAGAGACCCGAATCGAAGGACCACCCTGCTGAAAGGTTTAGGAACCATGAACCTGTCCCAGCTGTTGAATACCCAGGGCCGTTCATAAAATACGAATGCCGGACAGATTGCGGCACCCGCAAGGTGTGCCAGGGATATCAGACCGGGCTTGATGACACGGGGTGGTCCCGTCGGTCCGTCGACGATATGGCCGGTAAGACCGTTGACCCTCATATCATCGACAAGGGTTCTCAGGGCTTCTTTCCCCCCGCGGGACCCCGAACCGCGCACGGGCACCCAGCCGATGCGTTCGACAACACCGGCGATAAAATCACCGTCTCTACTCTGCGAGATCATGATACTTATCGGTCTTCGCAGTATCTTCGGGATGTAAAATCCCCCGAAGAATCGCTGATGCCATGACGCGATCACCACCCGTCCACCCTCATTCAGAAGGTCGGTAATCGCTTCATGATTTTGGTACGTTACCTTGATAGTCCTGGCAAACAGATTGATAATATAGTACGTGGGAAATGTCAGGAAGTGTTTTATAAGCCAGAATTTGGTTTCTTTTTTCAGACTCATGGTGCTGTAGATTCTGATACTATAAAGGGGTCAGATCGCCTCGACCCAACCCCTTGATTTCCATGGTAGGCGGTACTGGATTTGAACCAGTGACTTCTACCGTGTGAAGGTAGCACTCTCCCACTGAGTTAACCGCCCATCGAGCTTCTGTATATAGCGTAAAGGACCTCCTTTTTCAAGATAAAAAATGCGATTTACGAAGACGATCAAAATCCTCCGGCCCTCTTTCGGAATAGGGGTTTCTCTTCTTAAACCCCATTGACATACTCCGCCACCGGTCTTATATTTTAATTAAGATGTTATTTTGAAAGTCATAATGGGACAAGAGGCTGCATGATGCGGCATGAATATGGAAGATAACAGACTCGGATGACGAGTATGTCGCCTTCCGATCTTCTCAGTACCAGAAACGCCGAGAGGACCAAGGAAAATGAAAAAATACCAGTATGACATTACGGTACATCCCGTTGACGCATTTAAAAAGGTAGCCTTTTTCTGTACGCAGGAAGGTGAATGCAGTCTGGAAGAACTTCCGTCCGATCAGGTCCGGATACTGCGAGATTTATTAAATGAACGAGGAGAGGATGGCTGGGAACTTGTTGATATGTCATTCGGCAGAGACGGTCTCCTGGCAATCTGGAAGAGTGAGGTCAGTGTATAACAGCAAACGTGGACGGGGTGTAACATGAAAACGATTACTATCAAGGGCATGTCATGCCTGCATTGCGTCAAGGCAATCATCAAAACATTGAGCAGTATCGACGGGATAGAAAATGTCAAGGTCGATCTGGAAACGGGCACCGCATCATTTGACGAGTCACATCCGGTGGCGATGGATGTCATCAAAGAGCAGATCGAGGAGACCGGTTACGAGCTGGGTTAAGAAGCAATTTCACATACGTGGCATGACCTGTGCGGCGTGTGCCCACCGCATCGAAAAGGGTCTTCAATCCCTTGAGGGCGTCCAAGAGGTATCTGTCAATTTTGCGTCTGAGAAGACCTCTGTCGAATTCGATCCCGAGATACTTGATTCCCTGACAATCGAAGCCAGGGTCAGGGAACTCGGATACGGCGTGATTAAGGAACGGGACCCAATGACTGCTCCCCCGGGCAAGACGGTGATCTCCATCGGGGGCATGACATGCGCCGCCTGTATTCGACGCGTCGAAAACGCATTACGGAAAATGCCGGATGTCGAGGATGCGTCGGTCAACCTCGCGACGGCAAAAGCAATTATTACACACACGCCGAACGGCATCAATCCCGCCGATGTGGAGAAAATCATCACGGGTATCGGATACGAATTTCTTGGCCTTGTCAGCGAGGAGCGCCAAGACCCCATTGAGGCCTCGCGCCGCGCGGAACTAAAAGAGCTCAAAACCAAGGTGACTGCCGGTATTGCCCTGAGTATTTTGATTTTTACGGGGTCCATGCAGCACTGGTTTCCCTTTCTTGACAGAGTGCCCCGCCGGCCCATGCTCATGATCCTCTTACTGTTATCGATCCCTGCAGTATTCTGGGTCGGCTCGAGGTTTTACAGTGGTGCCTGGAAGGCCCTTCGACAGAAGACGTCCGACATGAACACTTTGGTTGCAATAGGATCGTGTTCAGCCTTCCTCTATTCGGCATTTGCGACACTATGGCCGGGGTTTTTTGCCGACGCCGGCGTGATTCCTCACGTGTATTTCGACGGTGCAGCAATGATTGTCGCCCTGGTGTTACTCGGCAGGCTCCTGGAGGCGACGGCCCGGAGTAAGACCTCACAGGCGGTAAAAAAACTCATTGCCCTCAAACCCAAGACGGCCCATGTCCTGAGGGATGGCAAGGAAGTGGACACACCCATACAGAACCTTCTACCGGGTGACATGATTCGGGTCAGACCGGGAGAAAAGATACCAACAGACGGGATCGTCATGAAAGGCAGTTCGTATGTAGATGAATCCATGCTGACGGGTGAAAGCATTCCCGTGGAAAAAAATCTCGACAGTGGGGTATTTGCCGGCACACTCAACCAGAGCGGAAGTTTCATTTTCAAGGCAACGAAAACCGGCGCGGAAACGGTCCTGTCTCAAATCATCAGACTCGTGGAAGAGGCACAGGGCTCGAAGGCACCTATTCAGCGCTTTGCGGATAGAGTTGCGTCCATTTTCGTACCGGTCGTCATCTCAATCGCAATCGTCACCTTTTGTATCTGGTATTTTCTTGTTCCCGCTGCAATTTTTTCGCGTGCCCTGCTCAATTTTGTATCGGTCCTGATTATCGCGTGTCCCTGTGCCATGGGGCTGGCGACGCCGACAGCCGTCATGGTCGGCACAGGACTGGGGGCGGAACACGGGATTTTAATCAAAGGTGGTGAAACTCTCGAAAATGCTCACAAGCTCGATACGATCGTCTTCGATAAAACCGGCACGCTGACCGAGGGACGGCCCGTCGTCACTGATATTATCACCCCTCCGGGAGGCAACATCGCCGCCCTGCTCGAGGCTGCCGTTTCAATAGAAGCCGTTTCCGAACACCCCCTCGCCGATGCAATTCTTGAGCAAGGTAAAGCCGCAGATATTACCCCGAAGGACGTGGAGCATTTTGAAGCCCTGCCAGGTCTGGGTGCCCGTGCCACACTGCAGGGGAACAGTATTCTCATCGGCAACGCGAAACTGATGAAACAGGAAGAAGTAGCAACAAATCTCATCGAGTCGGAGGCGGAAGCACTCCTTTCCTCCGGCAAAACGAATATCTATGTGGCCGTTAATGGCACTCTTGCGGGTGTCATTGCCTGTGCCGATACTTCAAAGAGTACAGCCAAAAACGCGATCGCTTATCTCGCACGGAAAAAATATGCTGTTATCATGCTTACCGGCGACAACAGAAAAACCGCCGAGGCCATTGCTAGAGAACTCGGTATACAACGAGTATTGGCGGAGATACTTCCTCAGGATAAGGCATCTGCGGTGCGCACCCTGCAGAACCGCGGACACTGTGTCGCCATGGTGGGCGACGGCATCAATGATGCCCCAGCCCTTGCTGTTGCCGATGTGGGAATCGCCATCGGTGCGGGAACCGATATTGCCCTTGAAACAAGCGACATCACGCTCATTAAAGATGATCTCACACTCGTAACTTCGGCCATAGAGTTATCATCATTAACAGTAAGGGTCATTAAACAGAATCTGTTCTGGGCTTTTTTCTACAACAGCCTCGGAATTCCGATTGCGGCCGGCATCCTCTATCCCTTCTTCGGTATTCTTCTGAATCCCATGTTCGCTGCCGCAGCCATGGCATTGAGTTCCGTTTCAGTTGTCAGCAATTCTTTACGGCTGCGGCATCTGTGGCACACACATTCACGGGCAGCACAGCTTTGATGTCGCGGTTTTGCGCCTGCGCTGCAATCCAGGCATGACGACACAATCCTGCAACATGTAATTGACAGGCCATGTCCTTTTGCGTATACTTTTAACTATAGTCGTCATGTAATTAATTTATAGAAAGGGGCTGGTCAACGCGTACAGATGTGAAAGTAAAATAGGGGGATCTTTATTCGCCGCAGAATAAAGACAATGTAGTGAAATCCTTTTTACCAAAGAAAGGAGGACATGAAAATGAAGGCAAGCGTTATTTTTACCGGGACGGGGCCAATACTCATTTTAACCTCCTATGAATCTCTCACCCACCCTGCGTTCGTCGAAAAACTCGCCACCAAAGGAATCAAGAAATTCATTGGCATCGAAATCCAGCTTGAAAAGGTCAAAGATAAATACGGTCAGCGCTTCAATGTAATCTTGGAAGATCTTTATCAGACGGATGACTTGCGGGTTCTCGATTACAATGGTCATAATATTTTTTCCAACTTCTCATTGAAAGAAATGGGACCTGCGATTCGATACGAACCATAATGTCAGTATACCGCTTTTGGTCTCACATGATTCGAGAAAAACAGGCTTCACCTGAAAGCCTGTTTTTTATTTCCATATGTTTTCATTCATGACACTATTCATCACCCCCAACTGTACCGCAAGATATCGTCGTTCGCGTCACCACAAACTACTCCGCGTGACTCTTATGTATATATTGGCTCTCATAAAAATACTATGTATTATACGGTGGGCAATACAACCCCAAAGGGATCTAAAAAGGACTTAATGTCTCCAGTAATGCAATACGGCACAGGTCCGTAATCATATACGATTCAAGTCCTTCCTGTTTCGCTTGCGAAGACAGGGCATCCAGGCATAACGGACACAGGAATACCATGGCAGATGCTCCATGTCGTGCTGCATCACGAACATTTAAATGCTGGAAATAAGCCATTCGGTCACCCTGGCGAATGCATTGATTAAACGTCTGCCCACAGCACAATGCATCTTGCCTGTCAAATTGGCGCGCGATTCGTTCGACACCGATCAGTTTAAAAATCTCGTCCAGCATCGGCTCTTTCCAGGGGGTAAATCGTGAGGAGCAGGGACGCTGGTATGCGATTTTCAGATTCAGCGGTCGGATACGATATTTATGCCGTTTCAAGCAATCAAGCAGGTACTCGAAAATATGGACAGGCCGGAAGGAAAGTTCTATTCCCAATGTCGGCGCTATTTCCGCCATAAGGGAATAGCAGTTGTCATGTAAAAAGATGATTTCGTCCACATTGAGAGATGCATACTTTTCTGCCAGTAACCGGAGCCTCTCGCACATAAGTGATTTATTACCGAAATGACTCAAGATGCCGCCACAGTCGAAATGATTTCCTTTCACAATCGACATATTCGCGAACAGTTGTCCCTCGAGCGGAAACGGCATATACGGGTCGACCGTACAAAGTGCCAGGACAGGTTCCGACACAACCGGCGGGATGAAGTCATCTGGTGTCATCAGGCTGTGCCGTGCGGCATGAATAGTTTCGGGAGTAACGTAGTTGCCCCACTCCTCCAACCGGGTAAGAATTAGATCAAACGGTCGTGCCCTTTTCGTGCAATATTCATTGCATGCAAAACAGGTGACGCACTGGTACATTTCCTTGACGTACTCGCCTCGTACCAAGAGGTCAATCATAAATGCGGCGCGTTCTTCATCACATTCAATGTATGCACATTTCGCAAGACATATACCGCACAAATCACATCTGTTTACATCAAACACGGTTGTATATCCTGATGAAAATATTTGGTGCGTATTGCATGCACATCTCCTATGAACTGCCTCCCATTGATCACATGGTGTAATTATGACTACTGCGCGCCATCCTCACTCTCTCACACTGCAACTAATGCACAAAGTGTAACCCTTCCGGTGAAGATACGACACGTATCGAATATTTTGTACTCCCCCTGACAATAATTTTGCTAGCATATATAATGCCACGGACGAAAATACTGATTTCACTATTTATAACAATATGTTCGCACATCCATCCCCCCGCATATCCGTTACCGGAAGGTCATTATATGGTCAGACGTTATCATTCTGACACCTATTGACAGAAAACTTTTTCTTATGTATTGTCTCGCACGGGAAAGGAAGGAGGAGAGGTATGGCTGACTTTCACGCGGACCTGGCGAGAATATCGGATGGTGAAAAATCAATTCTTTACAGGTTTCTGGGTTTCAGAGATTATTTTTCGGTCGACTGGTTTGCTGGAAATAAAGATGTACTGCTCTCGGAGTTAATCTCTACCATTGCATTTCTGGAACAGCGGAAATGGATCGTTCCGCTCAAAGACCAGAAAGGCTTTTATGAATGGACCGCTCAATTCCCCCGCAGTGAAATGAGCCTGCATGTGACCGAAGAGACCATGTCCCGCTATTATCGCGAGGCAGTTGATATTCTCACCTGCCACCTGCCGGAGAATGACGGAAATATTCTCAAAATTGCACATCATTGTCTGCTTGCCGGTCTCAAAGGCCGAGATCTGGACCTTATCTACAGGGCGGCATACCATGAAGAAAAGAATCACAAGATATCGTCAGCCATAAAACTTTACGACTGTCTCCTCGAATTCATTGAAAATCTTATCATTGCCGATAAGATCGATCTTTCCCGCGACCAGTGTTATCTCTTTACAAAAACAATCGAGCGCCGGGCATCTCTTTCTCTGTTTAACCCGAATATAAAAAAGACCAATCGGCTCCTATGTATGGCCCTTGACACGGCCATTCTGATCGATGACATTCCGTCGCAGGCATCGTTGCAGCTTCTCATCGGTCAAAACTACTGGATGTCGTTCCAGTTTGAAAGGGCCGTACATCACTTCGATCTCGGCTGGAAAATGATTAATACCTCTAAAATCGACTGTACTGAAATCAAGCGCAGGGGCCTGCAGCTCCAGGGAATGTCTTACTGGATTAAAGGAGAACTGCCAAAAGCCATTGAAGCGTATGAGAATTCTCTCGGTGAGCTGGACTCGATCGCAGCCGACGATTTTTCACTCATGACGGCCCTTAATCTGGCGCTCTGTTATGTGCAGGTTGGACAGCCGCAACGCGGTCTGGGAATCACGGAAACAATTTACAACCAGACGGCAAAAAACGAAAACTGGCCAATCGCATCATTCGCCCTGGGAACATCAGGCACCATTCTTCTGGAAATGAACGAAATCAAGACCGGCAGAACATATTTCGAAATGGCCCTTGAACTGTCGAGTCGCGAAGGCATCCCCATGGCGGAGATTTATGCCGGTATGGGACTTGCCGACATTGAGTGCCTGGCGGGAAATTTCGAAAAGGCAGCAGAATATTTCAAAGTCCGCTGGAAAATCCGCAAATCAAGCTGGTATCATATCCTTAATATCTCACACTCCTTCGAGGCTTTTTTCAGGCTGAGCCGCCAGGGATTTACCTTTCAGGATTTAAATCAACTCAACGATTATTTCTACCAGATCACCAAAGAAAAGGTGCATCGCTACATGTATGGGATCCTCAAGCGCCTTCAGCTGGAGTTGATGGAAGATGAGAAACCTACCCGAAACAAACTCGATGAATTCAGATTACTTGAACACTCCGTCGAAGAAAGCGGTGCCTTGTTTGAAACGGCCAAAATACGCATTGACCTTGCCCGGCTCTACCTCCAGACAAACAACTGGCAGATGGCGGAAACCTATGCCGGTAAAGCATGGGAGTTTTTACGTCACATTGCAAAAAAAGCATTTCCATCGGACCTCCTGCATTTAATCCCTCATGACGGGGGTGCACACGATCATCGACTTTTCGACCTGATTATCGAAACCGGTGAAGCCATCACGACTCAGAACAATCTCGAACATCTACTTACCAATATTATAGTTGCCATGTCCAAGTATACCCGTGCCGAACGGTCGGCACTCTTCATCAGGGACAAAAAATCGCACGATCTGAAAATGATTGCGTCCCGCAACCTCTTACAGGAACATATTGAAGACGAATCCTTTAAAGATGTCATGGCACTTATTGCCAATGCCGTGTCACGCAGGGAAAATCATGTGCTACTGCATGAGATTCACAATAACGATCCGTTCACAATCCGGCGGGTAATCATTACGCTCCTCATGCTTGGAAGGCAGGTCATGGGATGTCTCTATCTGGACAGCAGATTCTTTCCCCGCGAATTGGGCGCAGACAGGACCAGTTTACTGTCGGCATTAGCCGCACAGATAGCGGTCTCCATCGATCGGGCACAGGCATATGATGAAATCGCCCACCTCAATGAACGGCTCATTCAGGAAAACCGCTATTACAGGGAAGAAAAGGAGGAATTCCGGCCCTTCGGTGACATAATCGGATCCAGTCAGGCCATCATCAGTATTCAGCATCTGATCCACAAGGTGGCACCCACGCAGTCTACGGTATTAATCTGCGGTGAAACCGGTGTCGGCAAGGAATTGGTGGCACGTGCCATTCACCGTCAGAGTGCGCGCCGGAACGAACCGTTTATACGGGTTAATTGTGCGGCACTTCCCGATACGCTCATTGACAGCGAGCTGTTCTGACATGAAAAGGGAGCGTTTACAGGCGCAATAAAAACCAAGGCGGGACGCTTCGAACTGGCACACCATGGTTCGATTTTCCTCGACGAGGTCTCAGAACTGCCACTGTCCACTCAGAGCAGACTTTTACGCATACTGCAGGAAAAGGAATTCCAGCGCGTGGGAGGAACGAAAACACTACACTCTGATTTTCGGCTGATTACCGCCACGAACAAAGATCTGAAGGAGGAGGTTGAAAAGGGAGCATTCAGATCTGATCTTTTCTACCGCCTCAACGTCTTCCCCATTACCGTGCCGCCCCTCAGGGAGAGACGCAGCGATATTCCCCTCCTGGCCGACCATTTTTTGAACCTGTTTTCTTCCCAGTACAATAGGGAATACCCGGGCATACCCGACTCTGAGATGGAAAAACTGAAATCCTATTCGTGGCCGGGTAATATAAGAGAACTCGCAAATATGGTGGAACATGCGGTTATCATCGCCGGCTCCAACCTCCGATTCCCGGAGTTTGCCCCGCCCCGATGTATCGAACAGAACGATGACGAGGTATTCGATTTGAGGGAAATGGAAAAGCTGCACATCATCAAGGCCCTCAAGAAATCGCATGGCAAGATTGGTGGAGCCAACAGCGCTTCGGAACTTCTCGGCCTAAAACGGACCACACTGATCAACAGAATGAAAAAGCTCGGAATCACGGTTGCAAAGAACTATTCCGAGATACAATAAATTCCGGAACGGGAATCGCCTACAGCAATAGAATAATACCGGGTGCACCGTGTACAACCGATTCGAGCCCGTAATAACATGGTATCGCATCGATCAACTGCACACCTCTTGCCGAGGAATACTTCCCATTCGGCCATACCCTCGACGTGCGGACAATTTCGGTGAATATCTCAGCAACCCTTGAAAACGGGAGGCCGCCTTTCTCTGAAGGCGGACACAGCTTCCATCATGTCTTGTGACGTGAAGAGCACCATGTTCTTGTGCACTGCCAACGTCATTCCCTCCCTGATATCTGTGTACCGGCTGTAATTGAGGACTTCCTTTGTCGCCTGCACGGCAAGCGGGGCATTGTCGGCAATGGAGGCCGCAAGCTTTCGGGCAGCTTCCAGCATCGTGTCACGGGTTGCATACACGGCATTGACCAATCCCATTCGAACCGCGTCTTCGGCAGTGAAGAATCGGGCGGTGTAGGCCATTTCCCGTGTGTACCCTTGCCCGATGATATGCGGCAGTCGCTGCAACACTCCCATATCAGCCACCAATCCGATAGCGGCTTCCCGCAACGAAAATGTTGCGTCATCGGTACACAAGCGGATGTCACAGGCGGAAATGATGTCAAGCCCGCCACCGACACACATGCCGTGCACGGCGGCGATCACCGGTTTGGCGCACTCTTCGAGCACATTGCAGCTGTCGAACAAATCGGCAAGTTTGACGGGAAATTCGAGATTGCATTTTGCCGAACCGTCAAGCCCCATGGTGGTAAAGGCCTTTAGATCGAGACCGGCGCAAAACTCCCGGGCATCGCTGGTCACGAGAATCACCCGCACGTCGTCCCTCGCCCCGACTTCCCGGACAGCCTCGGCAATTTCTCTTGTAAATTCTAGAGAGAGCGCATTGAGGCTCTCCACCCTCGCAAGCGCCAGCGTAGCAATATTATCCGAAACTTCGATTTTAATAAATTTATACGCCATAATTCCCTCCCTGAAGTGTTGTTCGTATGGCCGTGCAGACCATACGAAAGATTCACACTGTCTCGCTTTCGTATCCAAGACACTCGTGTTGCTATCACCTACAGGTCTTGTCCCGGTGATCGCAGGCATAAACCGCGTGCTCTCCACGTTTTTCCCGGCAGTACACCCGAGTACGTATCGATTTGAGGCACCTGAAAGGCCCAATATTGATCCGTACTGATTCTCATCACATGACCGGCATTGGCATGTTCGTCCGAAACCGGCAATGGTGGAGGATCGAGTCTTTTCGAACCTCACGTCATCTTATCGGAGATACGCTTGTATGCGACTTATTAGCTCCGAATATGAGGCATGTCAAGATCTTCGTGTTACCGTGTGGCCGTTTTTTGCTATCGTTTCAATTTCAGAATTTCCCGCGCCTCATCCGGCGTTGCCGGTTCGAAATCAAACTCTCCCATGATACGGACCATTTTTTCGACCAGTTCGGCGTTACTCTTACACGGAACTCCCTTTGAAAGAAAAAGGTTGTCTTCCATGCCAACTCGCACATGCCCCCCCAGAAACAGGCCGGTTGTACACATGGGGAACTCCATTCTGCCGGCACTCAGGACAGACCAGTTATACTTGCCGGCACCGAATAATCGATCCGCCGTCTGATGAAGATTCATCAGGTCATAGACCGTCCCCCCGATACCGCCCAAAATTCCTGTAACGAATTGGAGGAAGATGGGCTCTTCCAGCACACCGCGATCTCGGAGATACCTGACGTTATAAAGATGCCCCATATCGTATATTTCCAACTCCGGCTTTGTGCCGTTCCTGCGCATGATATCGCACATCCCCTCCATCGCCTTGAAGGTGTTGGTAAACACAAAATCGTATGTTGCCTCGACGTACGGTTTCTCCCACTCGAAGCGCGCGTCTTCCATCATACGGGCCAATGGAAATATTCCAAAGTTGATACTGCCCGCATTCATGGATGACAGTTCGGGTTTAAATTCGGGTACAACCGCAGCCCTTTGTTCGATTGTCATGCCCACGCCACCACCGGTCGTGATACACAACATTACATCCGATTTGGCCCGAATCGTTTCCACAATCTCCCTGAAGATATTCAAGTCCGGGGTCGGGGCCCCGTTTTCCGGGTTACGGGCGTGAATGTGAACGGACGCGGCTCCGGCATTTGCCGCATCAATCGCCTGCTGCGCAATATCTTCCGGTTTCCACGGCAGGTATTCCGATAAACTCGGTGTATGAATCGATCCTGTAATAGCACAACTTATAATTCTTTTCGTAGACATAATTTTTCCCTCTCTTCTTTAATTCCCCGTCATGAAACATCCCATGCCTGGTGTAACTACTAGCACAAATGATGCCAAGACCTGGATGTTGCTTTCAGCAATGTTCACAGCGTCTTACCATAATCTATTGTGATAAAGATAACGAACCTGCCCTTGAATAGTGTTATTATATCGACAATTGTTACTATAGCAACACCGATGCTGTTTTAAAAGCCCACCCGTTGTGTACCCCTTTTTTTTCGCCACTGCACTGGTGGCATACGTAGAACTATCTCTTCAGCCCCCCGAACGTAAACGACGACTGCCGACATGCAGCCGCCGGGACACAATAAGAAAGACAGCCCTACCCGGAAATTCCGGCAAGACGCTCTGCTGCCGTTCTGTTGCGCCTGAAGTCGGTCAGCAACCTGAAGTTCAAACGTTGCGTTGCCGGCGGCCCGGCCGCAATGACGGAGAGTATCGGCGTTATCGATGCAAGGCCGGAGAGAGACTCGGCCAGCCTGGCCATTCTCAGGCGATCTTCTACGGGTACCCCGTCTCGCCCCTTATGATACTTCGCCAGCAGTTCACCGACATGCGGTATGGCAAGATCGCGATGAGACGGTCTGGTTACGAGAATCCCTCCCCCTATCTCGGCAAGCTTATGGGCAGATCGAAGGAGTGCATCGTTCATATAAATCTTGGCCGCATTGACACAGAACGTGTTCGGCAGCAAAATTCCTGATGGTGTCACCGTCGGCATGGCTGCCGCACCGGCGGCCAGTCCGTAAAGCGTCTCCGTATCAATACTCATATCCACAAGTTTTTCACGGATGTGAGCCACATCGGCAACACCATTGAAGTCGGCCATTGCCTCGGCAGCACCAATGCACAGATCGATATACCCGCTTCTGCAGGCAGCGGAAGACAATCGTTGATAATCCGAGAATCGGTGCACCAGATTTCTCGTGGCTTCCCATTCCCCACAGAGAAAGACCCGTTCATGCGGGATGAAGACGTGATCGAACAGCACATGGGCACTCTGATGCATTCCAAAATCCGAATTGCCGATATCCTTCGGATCCATGGCCATAAATTTTGCATTACCGCATGCCGAATCATTCACGAATATGACACCTTTCGCATCCGCGGGAATCGCGAATGCAACGGCATAGGCCCTGTCATCAGGCCCCAGCGCTGTGGTAGGCACCGCAACAAGTTCATGCGCAAACGGCGCACCCGACTGCTGGAGTTTGGCACCGTTGACAACAATACCGTCTTTCCGTGTTTCAACAATCCTGACAAACATATCGGTATCACTCTGTTTATGCGGTCGCAGCGATCGGTCTCCCTTGGCATCGGTAATATTGCCCATAACGGTTAAATCGTCTTTCTGGACCATCCTCATATAATGTTTAAACCGTGCGTGATACTCCGTGTGACCGTTATTCATTTCGTCGACTTCATACGTCACCGACCACAGGGGATTGATGACAGCCCCCGCAATGCACCTCCCACCAAAACATCCCCCGGTGTGGCGCATGAGGGCCCTTTGCATTCTCACCCGTTTCATCAGGTCGTCACTTGACGTAATGATATTGAGAAACCCGCTGACAGTCCCTCCCGTAAGATCGCTGTGGGTTGTGAGCAGTGAATGGAGTTCCGGGTCCATGTTCTGATCATTTTCCAGGTCGTGCGTCATCCGAAGACAATTACACGCAGGTTTCATCAGGGGGTGCGCCCAAAAGTCCGTAACCCTCTCCCCGTTAATGTACACAACCGTATTCATCATCCGTAACGATTTCAGATACTGCTCGCCGTCCATCATCGCGCGGTCCCTCCGTAGTTCATGCTGTAATGTCTGTATCCCGGCTCAGACCGGGCCTCTCGTTCACCCCGTGTGCGGTACTATACCTTATTCTTGTAACGGTCTCACCCATCTCCTTCCATTATCTCGGCAGGCACTGATAATAACGCCACATAAAATCATGATATCGCCGGCCGTACAAGTACATCGTGCCTCCGGTACCACTTGTATTTGTTGCCAGTGCTATCGATTATCATCACCATTGCACCACTCCATTCCATACAACAAAACTAATGTCATTTACCGGGTATACCCTTACCACACACTGGAGCACGGCACACGCCATTATTGGACATAATTCCATCCATATGCTACAAAACAGCAAAAAAGGAGAGAGCGTATGCAACACATACCTGTCATGGACTATTCATCCTTTGATCGGCCCGAGATCGCGCAACTCCTGTTCCACCCCCGGCCGGAAGGTACCTCCCCCCAGCGAGTGAACAAAACGGACGTGCTTATTCCGGTAGAGGAAAATGTTGCAGTCGGTGCATCGTTTCACCTGGCGGACAAATCGGACCCCAATATTCTCTACTTCCACGGCAACGGAGAAATTGTTGCCGATTATGACGAATTGGCTCCGATTTTTACCGGTATGGGTATAAATTTTTTAGCGGCCGATTATCGGGGCTATGGACGTTCGTCGGGCCAGCCGACCGTTTCGGCCATGATGAACGATTGCCATATTATTTTTGACTATGTCCGAACGTGGCTGGCAGACCACAAGCATACCGGAGCTCTGATCGTTATGGGGAGGTCACTGGGAAGTGCGTCGGCCTTGGAGCTTGCATACCGATATAAGGATTTGTTGGACGGATTGATCATCGAAAGCGGTTTTGCATATTTTCTACCCCTCCTCGAGCTGATAGGAATACGTGTCAGGCAACTGGATCTCTTGGAAGAGGAAGGATGCCGCAATGTAGATAAAATCGCCGCATTCGATAAGCCCACGCTCGTGATCCATGCGGAATATGATCACATTATTCCCTTTTCGGATGGGGCCGCCCTCTATGACGCGAGCGCCGCGATCGATAAAAACCTGATCAAGATCGAAGGGGCAAACCACAACGATATTCTTTTCCGCGGATTTCATCTGTACATGCAGGGTATTCACGATCTGGTGGAAAAGCTTAAGAACTGACATAGATGTAAAAATCACGTGTCGGATGGCAACATAAAAAACTTCATCCTTGAGACACACAGTCCCCTGAGGGACCTGCCGCACCGGATGCCTACGTTACCGTGACATAGGAAGGCACACCACCGCCGTGTTGAATGTTGTGCGTAACCATGAAGGGGGACGGTGAACCCCGCCCGGCTTACCCGTCGGGCTTCGCAGTCCAGTATGAACAGTCTCTGGTCGTATCGGTAATGACGTGATCGACGAACCTGGCAAATCTCATGCATTTCTCGAGCTGCGCCGCTTCATCGACGTAGTAATACCTGCAGCTGATGCACTGCCGCACTGCCTGACTGTCGTGTAGCCGTGTATTCTCCTTCGCATTGCCTTTCATTATCCTGTCCCTCCTGTGCGGTATTGCCTTCCGACCCGTCTTCACAGTACTTCGAACACTTCGAGAGGAAGTCCATGGGTTTCAATGGCATCCTTAATCGCATTTTCATACCCGAGGATCTTTATTATTCCTTCTTTTTTTGCGGCCTCCACCGCACCGGCAAATGCCCTGAAATCATCGATCGTCGTCGACAGGATCTCATCGCGCATCTGCTGCCGGGCAGCATCGCTGTTACCGTTGAGATAGCGAAGCATTGACGTATAGCCTTTTGCATCGGGCAGCATGTAAGCATCCATATCTCCTATCGCTCCGATAATACCCTTTGTCAATTCAGCGGGACTGAGATCAATATTCTTCAGATAGCGTGCGGTTTCGTCAAAGGTTTCAATAGTCCTGACCAGATTCGGATCACGATAAGACAGGAATGTGAGAACCCCCGAGAGGTGATTGAACAGGCAGAATGCCCCGTAGGCCCCCCCCTGCACGCGGATACGATCCCACAGCCAGGCCGTCCTGAGATAGCGGATTATGACCATGGCCGATCCGTGGAACCGGTAACCCAGGCGATAGATGTCTGCCCCTTTGCCGACATAATTAACCTGCGCAGGAATTGTCATTCCCTCATACGAACCGGCAACGGGAAGCGGCCATGCGGCAGGCTCCGGTACGGTCTCCGGAAAGGCTTTGAGAAACGGGTTCAGAAGCGGATCGATCATATTCCACCGTTTTTCGTCCACCGTCACATTGCAGATCATGGTATTTCTGTTCACGAGGGTGTTCACAATCGTTCTGAGATCATCGAGTACGGAGGGCCAGTCCGTATCGATCCGTCGCGCAAGATCACGCAGGAAGAAAAGATAACTGATCCCGTTCATCTGCTCGTCCGCCCAGCCCGCACCATCGAAATGAGCCCTGAGTCGAAGGTTTACAATCTGGTGTCCCGAGGGCACAACGCGCTGCTCCCGGCGTGCCTTTTCTTCCAGTACAATCTGCCTGAACCGCTTCCGATTATCGAGTTCCGTGGTCAGGATGATATCGTTCATTATCGACAGCAGATCCTCGGTCTTATCCTGCATGGCCTTACCACGCAGAAACAGCCATGTGGTGGCATTCCGGCTATCCTTTATCAACGAAGTATAGGTCGTATGCCGGATCCCTCCGGTTTTACTGCTGATCTTTTGTGAAAGTCGGACATAATCATCTTTTGCGGTGCCCATCTGAGTCATGAGGCGTCCCAGAAGCGGAATGTATGGAATGTAGCGATCCGGCATCGTGTCAAGAGCAAATCCCACGTCGGCGTATACGATGCCATTTGTAAACAGGTCATGATACAGCACTCGCACATCTTCACGCTCAAGAACGGCCAGAGGTATTGTTTTATTCTTCCGATCCAAATCGGCAAGTTTCAACATGGGAATCGTCGCAAGCGCCTCAGGCGTATCCGGTGTCGTTTGCATGACGTTCAAGCGGCGTGTATCGTCGACCGTCTTTTGTAACTCGGTTGCATCCAGGGAGACTTTGATTTCGTCAAGCCTTTGTTTCTCGGCATCCTCAATCTGTCTCCCGAGATCGGGATCCGGCTTCATCAGTACCGTCGTCCGATGGGGATTGGCCAGAAAGTACCGGGTAATCAGGGTCTCGAAGTACGATGGGTCCTTCTGTAATCGTGCCTTGATGGTATTCAGATGGGGCTCGTAGTTAAGCAGAATCAGTGGGTCTCCATCGTATAGCCAGGTCGTGAGCGCCCGGAGCATGAGAACGAGACCGCGGGGATAATTTCCGGTGTTATTTTCCCGCAGTTGAAATTCTATCGTATTCAGTGCGGCCGTAATTGTATCCACGGCGATGCCTTCATCGACAAGCCGGGCCAGGGTATTGATAATCAGTTCTTCGCACGCGTCCACCTTGGAGATATCAAATCCTTTGAGGCCTATTGAAAAAAACATCTGCCTGAGATCGGATTCAAGCCCCCCGCCGGTCAGGCCTTCCCCCCACCCCGAATCGATCAGTGCTTTGCGCAGTGGAGAACCGGACATGCCCAACAGGATATAATTTAATATTGTGAGGGCCATATTAATGTCAGGGTGAACCGTCTCGGGCAGGAGCCAGTTGACCGTAATCATTCCCCGGGCCTGTTCCTGGCTGGTTTCGCCCGTTGCAAAGGGATACTCGAAGCGCCTGGATTCCGGGAACGATTGCTGCAGGGTTACCGTCGACTCTACACTCAAGATATCAAAATCCTTGATATATTCGTTAGTCAATCGCAAACGTTCATCCGGATCATCATCTCCATAGAAATAGATGCGGGCATTCGTGGGATGATAATACGTGCGGTGAAATTCCTTAAACTGCCGATAGGTGAGTGATGGTATTTTCTCCGGATGTCCGCCCGAATCGAAATGGTAGGCATTATCAGGAAAAAGCGATTGCTGGGAATATTCCATGATAAGCCTGTCGGGTGACGAATACGCGCCCTTCATTTCATTGAATACGACACCCTTGTAAGTAAGTGGCCGATCCTTCTCTTCAAGTTCGTAATGCCAGCCTTCCTGCTGAAAGATAAATGGGGTGATATTGGGATAAAATACCGCATCGAGATATACATCAATGAGATTATAGAAATCCTGCACGTTCTGGCTTGCGACAGGGTAGCAGGTTTTATCGGGATAGGTAAAGGCATTCAGAAATGTCTGCAGTGAACCTTTGAGAATTTCCACAAACGGTTCCTTGACGGGAAATTTTCGGGATCCGCACAAGACGGAGTGTTCCAGGATGTGGGGCAAACCGGCCGAATCCCGGGGTGGTGTCCTGAATGTGATGCCGAAAACCTTATTTTCATCGTCATTTAGCATCGAAAGCAGTTCGGCACCGGTTTTGACATGCCGGTACAGCTGCGCCTGTGTCTGCAGCTCTTCGATGTATGTGTCGTCTATCAACTCGAAACCATGGCGTATTTCCATCATAACCTCCGCTGGTATGATATTATTTGTTATATGCAATGCCCTCGGACCGTACCGCATCCCCCCGACATGACGACTTCCGTGACATGGGTCGGGCATCCGGCATAGTGCGTCTCAAAGCAGCACCGGTACAGGCACTCTATAGACGCACGCAGCGGCTTCTCACACAGGAGATTCACATTGATACGCCCCCCGAAAGAGACACAATTACTCCGTGTATGCGCCGTCGTACAGCCTTGCAGTCCATTCTCTGCCATGCATCCAATATACGAATATACCGAACGTCACCTCGTGCTTCAATTTTATCAAGCAGGCACCAGACGGACTCTCTGTCTACATATCTCAACCGGGAGACAAGAAAATGTGTCGCCCGGCTCTTCAGCATGCGGTCGAAATCATCTATTAATTCATCTGTATACGCGTCAACTTCCAGCGCCCATCCCCGTGGCGTATACATCAATACGTGTCGTTCGGAACGCGAAATCAGCGTAAGATACCGATTCTGTAACAGCCAGTCAATTTTTTCTTCAATTGCATCCATGACCAAATGGCTTAACGAACCGAAGTAAGGGTTACCCTCCGATTCGTGTGCTGTCGCGTTCTTGCCTTGCACTCCTTTGAGTACACGCGCGAGGGCCTGATGATCGTCATGCGTGACGAGCGGTCGCGCCCCTCTCAGGATCATTTTCACTTCTTTCAAAGACAGGTGCATAGTGCCACCGTCATACACGGTGAAACGGCCCCGCCCTTTCGTCGTGGTCATCATCCCGTTCCTCCCTTTTGTGCCATTAGAGTATACGTAGTGTGGGCTTTTTGCAATTTATTTTGGACCGGATTTTGGACCGGATCGATTTGGTGCCCGCATGCACATGCATTGCCTCAACCAGCGCTCGGCACCGCACCGTGTGATGTTGTATTCTCGCGCTTAATTCCATACACACAGCTCGCTGGATAGGCGAATCGAGGTCCCTTGAACGGAACGCACAATTCGTTCCCTTGAAGGAACGTGCCCCGTGCAATCAGGAAGATATACCCCATTATCGTATGGTACGGAATGAACAGCGATGGGTTGCACTCCTCCCTCAGAAAGGGCACCACCTGGTGGTGCATGTCGACAGAGATTCCAGTGACAGGGCCTTTTGGTCTACACCACCGTGTACGTTAAATTCAGCTTGACAAACAATATTTGGTATGCCAAATGTGGGCATATAAAAT